>Ga0116152_10001150_pt1 | contig 21653 bp, 20 predicted proteins | sample AD_UKC119_MetaG_FD_89894 | JGI IMG/M metagenome (GOLD analysis project Ga0116152, IMG submission 89894) | Active sludge microbial communities of municipal wastewater-treating anaerobic digesters from Hong Kong - AD_UKC119_MetaG | ecosystem: Engineered > Bioreactor > Anaerobic > Digestate...
AACTCTTTTTAATACCAAGTTTTGTTCAAATTTAATTGGAATAATATTCTTAGATGAATTAGCAATAAATCCCATTTGTAAAATCCTAATAGGGGCTTTTATTAAAACATAATTCCAATTAGGACTAAAAATAGTAGTACTTAAATCATCGCTATAAGTTCTTATATAATTAGGATCATTATACTCATTATAATTATTATATTTATATATTGGAGTATATGTTAATTCAAAAGTTATTGTGGGTATTTTGTAATTAGTTTTCTTAGAAAAAGAAGCTAATTTTAAAGCCCTATCAATAAGTAAATCGGGATCACTATCTAACCCAGTGATATAGGTTATACTCTTTGTAAATTGTTTCCAAATAATTTTAAATTCTAAAATATCTTCCCCAGAAGCAAAATGGTATTTTTGTAAATTTCTACCCAAAATATTTAAAGCAGCTAAATTACTTTCTGGGGTATAAACAATATCTTCTACTACAAAAGGTATATTCACAATATCATTATTTGAGGATTTTACTTTTAAATTAGGAAGCGTAAAAACTACAGAACTAGTAGTATCAATTTGGGCATTTTCCATACTTTCTTTATGGTAATAAGAAAATAACCCCTTACTATTATCAGAGCCCTCATAAATAGTAGTTTCATCTAGAGATGGATTAAGTAAATCCTTAGCTTCATATAATTCACGTTCATTCCTTTCTAAGTCATTTCCTTTAATACCAAATCTAGGTTTATGGCCGAAACCAAAAATTCTTTTAATCCCCTGTAGGGTACTTTTATTAACTACATTTTTGATTTTATTATAAACATCAAAACCTAACTCTGTACCCCCTACTATTTTAGTATCTAAATTATCGGGATTAGATAACTCAGAAAAATCAAATTTATTCTCCTCATCAAGGAATAATTTACCGTAATTTGCTAAATTAGCTACAGTATTATCTAAACCTGACCCAGAATATAAAGCCCTTAATGGGTCTTTAGAAATTCCCAAACTATAATCTGTATCTTGATTTTTTAATTCATCATATTCACTGGGTAAAGGCTTAGCTCCATCTTTTAAAGGTTTAGGTTTATGATTTGGTAAAATGCCCGCTTCATAATTCAAAGGTTTATGGCTATTACTAAGTAAAGTCCCTACTCCATCTCCTAAAGGTTTAGATTTAGGATTTGGTAAAGCCCCTACTCCATCTTTTAAAGGTTTAGGTTTATGATTTGGTAAAGCCCCTACTCCATCTTCTAAAGGTTTAGATTTAGGATTAGGCAAAGGTATAGTTGTACCTTGAAGATTAGGTAAGATTACATTTGGTAGATTGGGTATAGCATATATATCATTGGTTATTAACTTTGCCATAGCTAAAATTTATTCAGAGAATTTTGGGGGTACAATGTTACTATTATTTATAGGAATTAAAGAATTTCTGGTATTAACTAATGGCCCCAATTGAGCTAATATCTCCATTCCCGATAATCCTTCGGATAATTGAGCTGCCTTAGTTACCCCATAAATTTCTATTAGTTTTTTCTCAATAGTCTGTAATACTGTTAACATTTTTTCAAAAGTCATACCTTTAACCGCTTCATACCACTCCCTATTAGAAAATAAATTAGAAATTTTTTCATCTTCTTTTTTTGGCTTTAATAAATTTTTAATTTCTTCTTGATTATCATTATTCTTTTTAAATAACCTAAAAATAGAGGGTAAAAAAGATACTCCCAACATAATTGCCATTCCCCAAGGACCCATTAAAAATCCTAAAGCTTTACCAAGTATTCCCCCAATTCTTGATAATATGGGTAATTTAGTAAGTACAGTAGGAGCAACAGATTTGGGTACCCATGTAACTTTACCAGCAGGATTTACCCCATAATACATACCTCTTTTAGCAGAATACTTCACAGTTTCTTTGGGAAGCCATTTAGTTCCAGCTTTACCTGGGGTAGATACATAATACATACCCCTATTAGCAGAATATTTTACTTGTTCGTTATCATTAGCTCTATATGTAGTTCCAAACCCAGTTAATTTACCCTTAGTAGCAGCAGCCACATTAGTAGCTGTCATAATAGATGCAGCTCCTTTCATTTTAAACATTTGTGTTACACCCATAGATATAGCCGCATTCATTTCTTTTATGCTAACCGTATTAAGTTTCCATAAAAGAATCATTGAAGCTACAGCAGCTTTAATCAAAAGTATAGTGGAAACAATAGGTATTAAAGCTAAAGATAAAGTAGCTAAAACTTTACCAAAAGGAGTTGATACTATTTCTTTTAATCCCGTTAATATTTTTACTACTCCCTTTAAAATTATATTTACTAAAGGCTTAACTGCTTCTGTAAATTCTACTTTAAACTTTTCCCAAGCCGATAATACTTTGTTTATATTACCATATAAAGCATTCATACGTTCAGTCATAATTTCTTGAGATCTACCAGTAGATTCTTTTAACATTTTGTTAAATTGGATAATATCATCTAGCATTCTTATCCCAACAGATCCTGACCTTTTACCTCTTACTCCAAAAATTTCCTTTAAAATATTTTGAATTTCTACAGTTCCTCTACCTTCTAATCTTTCTCTCATCATTGATAGAGCATCAATTAGTGGGATTAAATCTCCCCTGGCATCTTGGAAATCTTTAGAACTTAATCCCATAGCTTCTAAAGCTTTGGTTTGTCTTTTAGTAGCATTTACCCCAACTGCCATAGTTAAATATCTCATCATATTCTCTAAAGCAGTTCCAGCCATTGATCCTTGAATACCTGCATTACCTAAAGCCATTAAAAGACTAGTAGCATCTTCTAATGGTACTTTTAGATCAGTAGCAGTAGCAGCAGCATATTTCAAAGAATTACCCAAATCTGTAACAGTAACATTTGCTTTTACAGAAGCTTGGGTTAGTATATCCGCTACTATTTCGGAATATTCATCTGGTAAATCAAATCCTTTTAAAATATTAGTCAATATATCAGCACCCCCTCCTTTACCCCCAACTTGTAAACCTGGTTGGGTAGCAGTTAAATTAACAGCAGCTCTTAAAGTTTTAAGAATAGTAGTAGCACTTTGCCCAGCCATACCCATAAACCTAATCCCAGAAGCAATATCTTCAGGAAAAAATATAGTTTCTCCTGCCAAAGATTTAGCTAAGTCATTTAGTCTAGCCATTTCATCAGCAGTAGCTTGAGTTACTACTTTAGATACTACCATTAAATCATCATATTTAGCTCCAGCATTAATCCATCCCATCATAGTCTTAGTGGCAGCCATTCCTGCAGCCCCAACTAAAGCAAAACCAGCTCTAGCAGCTTTTAAATTATTAACAAAAGCAGCATGCTCATCCTTTAACCCCTGAAGAGTATTCTTAGCATTTGCCGCCGAATTTGAAAAATGATCTTCAAGGTAAATTCTAAAACCTAAATTATAATTTTGGGTGGTTCCTAATAACATAGCATTAACTAAATTATGAATCTATTTTTACTCCCTTAGTTTCTAAGGCTTCCTTAGTTTGGGTATCGTACATATCACATAATTCTAAAAACAATTTTCTTCTAGATACTGTAAAATTTAAAAATTCTTGCCAACTAAATTGTAATTTATATTGGCAAAATTTAAAATAAATACTTTCTAAAGGAGGGTCGGGAAGAAAAAATCCCGTATTCCTATCAATGGGATTTCAAGAGTAGCTCCAGTAAATGGATGCTCTATTTTGGTTAATACATCTATTCTATCGTCATATTTTTTAACATAAGCCCTAATAATTGCCATATCTTTAGCAGAAAAGCCCGAAAAATTTAATACCTTTTCCCAGTCTCCCTTACTATTTTTCATTGATAAATTACGGGCAATTAATTCATGGTTAATATGTTGTGTACCATTCGGGATCTTTAAGATAAAGTTTTCACCAATACCATCTAGAAGATTAAACTTAAATTTATTTTGGCCTAAGTCAAAAATTACCCCATCTATAACTTCTTTACTATATGGCAATATTCTAGATTTAAAATAGGGTAACTTATCAACATCTACATTACTATAATCTTCCAAAACATATTGAGTTAAATCCTCTGAATATATTTGTGTGGGAACATTTTCCCCCCAATCGTATTCAAATTTTAATTCTTCACCCAATGAAAATATCCTGGACTGGATTAATAGGGTATATTTATCCCTTAAAGGCATTTTTAATATATCCTCGTATACTACATCCTTATCATTAGTAAGATCTTTAAGTACAATATTAGCCATAAACCTATTAAGTACATCGGCATCACTTATAGATGTTACTTGAGATAAGACCTCATCATCAAATCCAGTTTGTTCCCTAATTAGGTATATTTTACCTGTAGGAACACTAATTTCCTTTTGTCTATAAGTATCTATCATAATATTTTATTTTAAAGCATGCATGTAATCTACAGCAAATTCTATGGATTCAATTAAATTACCCGATTCACCCCTTTTAAATTCTCTACCAGAAATTTTAGTGGGCCAACATCCATATAATATAAAAGTACCTACTATACTAAAACCATCATTGGATATTTCATGGATTATAATAGTATGTTTATAAGAACCTTCAGGTTGACCTATCCCCATTATGGGATCATTAGCAGCCTTACTCCAATTATAAAATATAGTATTTATAGTAGACGCACTAAATGGATCGCCAAGATTAATATCATTAGCCTTTAATGGGATTATACGATTAACTACTAAAGTACCTAATTTGGTTAAGCCAGCTGTTTTAACGACGGCATTCCCATGACCATGTTCATCAGCTTCAATTTCAACATCCGGTAATGTAACACTCTGTACCGAAAATACCGGTAAAGCTGTTAATGTAGGGATAACCATTCTAAAGTTAAAAACTTTTTTTGGATTTTTAATTACTGCCATTTTATTTATTTTTTAAAGATTATTTTTTAAAAATTATTTAAACTCAACCCCAGCATTAGTAAGAATTATAGCTAGATCTATTATTACAATAGGAGATACGGTTTTTATTTGAACTTGGATTTTATATATTCCATCTTGTACATCTTGTGGATCATTAACTTGTAAATCTTCTAGAGAAGTAGCAAATTGGTCACCATCCCAAACATATGCAAATAAAGCCCTCTTTTCAATTAAATCTTCCATAATAGGTTTACATACATAATAAATATTAGACCAAGTATCAAAATCATTGGGTTCACTTATATACCTTTCCAAAGTGGGTTTAAGTATACTAATTAGATATAATTCCAAGAAAATTATAGAGATAAATTTTTCTGGAGAATTATCTAAAGCCATTGTATAACCTGTCCAAAACATATTAACATTATTACGGTTAATAAGCATATTAACCCCACTACTAGAAATAGCATTTAAATCGTTAAAATAAGCAGGAGAACCAAAATTATTAACTGGACCATTAATTCCAGTAATAATTCCATAATTAAACCCAGATGGGGATTTCCAAGGAGCTATTCCATAATGTTCAGCTAATTTAGCAGCATAAAAACCAGTTTCAGGTACTTCACTTGTTGAATTTCCAAATAACGAAGTTTTAACTCCCCCACCGCTAACTATAATATACTTACTAACACTAATACCATTATCTGGATATTCAATGTATTCAGTAATTAGATCTGCAGAATTCAATCTATTAGGGATATGGATAATACCCATCAAATCTTTCCTAGCTTCTACATAACTAGTTAAAGCAGCATTAAGTATACCCAAAGTAATACCAGGTTCATCATCATCCAAAGAAGGAAAACAAATTACTTTCCCATCGTAGAAACTATTAAATCCTGATAAAGCATTTACATATTCACTAGAAGTTAAATTACCTCCATTACTACCCCCAGTTAAATTAAAAGTCTGTTCTTCCCAAATAACAGAACCTGATCCAGAACCTGATCCAGAACCTGAATCTTCAATATAAACTGGATCAATTAAAGTTGAATTCTTTATTGGTTCAAGATAATGTGGATTTAAAGTAATATCTTCAGGAACTATTAAATTTATGAACTTTTCTTTAAAGATTACATTCCCAAAACTATCCAGTTCATTTACGTAAATATTAAAATATGAATTTTCTCCAGATTCTAATTTAATTGAAACATTGTTATATTGTTTTCCTGGAGCTTTAGCCTTAAATTTAAACATAGGGGTAGTACCTAAAACAAAAGCTTCACTTTCAGCAATTGTAGCAGTATCTGATACTACTCTAGATACTCTTAATTGAACATTTTGAGCCAATATCCTTTTGGCTATAGCGGTAAATATGCCATTATCATCTCCATAATAGCTTATAAATTTAGCTACCGAATTAATAACATATTTTGGGTTAGCTTTAAGCCCTTTTAAAGTAGGGCCTACTATATAGACCAAACCTGTACCCGGGGTAACTATTGTTTGGGCTTCATTAATTACTTGGACTTTTACTTGTCCTGCTGGTTTATTCATATTATTTAATATTAATGGTTAATCCTAATTTTTGTTCAATGTATGTATTCAACTGTATATTTTTTATTGGAGTTACTGTAAATGGTTCAACAACTTCATTTAGCAAGATATCCGGAATAGAATAAGTATATCGATTCTCCACTAATCCATTTATAGGATCTTGGAATGGCTGAACAGATTCAAATTTAACCAAGAAATCTTCAGAACTATTTTCTGTATAATAGGGTATATAACTTATTGGGGGTAAATATAAAGTTGTAATGTAGGATAAAAATCGTAATTGATCTACTTGATTAGTTATAATACTGCAATTAAAATAAAGCTCTACAGTAACCCTATCTAACTTAGATAAATTATATAATCCATCCTTTAATGTTTTCATATAGCCAGGAGCTGATCCCCAAGATCCAGGGATAATAGAATTATGGGCTAATACTATTCTTGGTACTTTCTTTAAACCAAGATCCATATTATTACCCATATTAAATAATTCTACTGCAAATCCCTTATCTTTTTCTATAATTGCTAAAGCATCTAGGTAGTCTTGATATCCAGCTTTAGTATTTGGGAAAATAGTAATATCAGGAGTATACCCCTCATTAACTAATCCAATACGTAATGTCTCATAAACGCTTCTTTCAATTAAAGCTTGAAAATAAGGAGTCATAAGATATTAGCTAAGCGTTTTTTAATAGCACTATAAATAGCATTAGCACAGCCTTCATGGCCTCCTAATTTATAAAAAGTGGGTTCCCATAAAGGTCTAGCATTAATAGCTCCATAGCCATATTCATTTATTAACATATAATCTTTCATTTTAATACCCTTTTGCCAAGCTTTTTTATTTAAATCTCCAGTACTAAGATCCATAGAAACTAAATAGTTATGTTGAGTAATACGCATATTTAATAAAGCATTAATATAATGTGTAGAAGCTTGTAATAATTCGGAACCACTTATTCCAAATTTCATAGTTTTCCAAGTATTATATTTGGAACTAACTTCTGGCCATGGCATATTTACATAACTTCCATTAGTAATTATCCCTTTTACTAAAGTCCATTTAAATCTTTCTAAAAAAGTTCTGGAAGCTCTTGCTGCATCTCTTACTAGTCCATGATCTTTAGAAGCTAAAAATTTCATAGCTTTTTCAGCACTATACCAATCTCCAACTAATTCTATATTAAAATTAGTAGTATTTATAAATTGTTTTGCTAATTGGCTCATCTGGCGTTTAATCCTGTTTTTATAACTTCTCTAGATAATATTATCATATAATATAATGGATCATCATAAGCTAAGCCTATATTGGTATCACCATCAGGCCTATATTCTATACCATCAATTATAAACCTATCATTGATTGGATCAAAATCAAAATTCCCATTATTATTAATATAGCCTTTAGATTTTAGATACTCTCTATTTAGTAAAATATACATAGAAGATTTATCAAGAATACCAGTTGCAGTACTTTGATTAGTAGGCCAAGTCCTAAAATCATTATAACCCAAAATAGCTTTTAGTTTAATTTCGACAAACTTTTTTTGATCCCCTTCTCCCCATCTGTCTAAATTAAGATTTAGTCTACGCCATACTATATCTCTACCTGCAATATTTTTAAAAAAATCTAAATGTGTAGATTTAAATTTATACCATAAACTTGGTGTAAGACCCATAGCTATCTGTTTTTTTAAATACCATTGGTATAATAGATGTTTTAATATCTTTACAAAAACCCAAACTTATTCCAAGATTACTAGCTAAAGTACAACAAACAGAATTGATAGTATCAAAAGTACCATTATTTTTAAAAATTTCTTTTATTACTCCAGAACCATCAAACCATTCTGCCTCTATAGGGCCAGTTTTTAAATTTTTAATAGCTCCAATAATCCCAGAAGGGCTTATTTCAGTTCTTGAAAAAACAGACCCTTCAAATAAAGCCATCATAAAATCATTACCAGATTTAATTAAAATATCCCTAACAATTAAATGGGCTATTAAAATATTATATTCTATGGGATAATTAAATTCATAGGTATATTCACTGGGATCTTCCAAAATATTAGGACCAATAATTTGTTGCCATTTAGTTCTAAACAAATTAAATTGATCATATTTTAATGATAATGGAGAAGGTAATAATGAAGATACTTGATAGTTTAAAGTAAAATTTATAGATGAATTTTCTAAACCTATGACTAAAGCGATAGTAATATCATTGCTAGAAATATCCCCTGAACCAGAACCTGAATCTTCTACTAATGGCCTTAATGTAATATACCAAATTCCTGATTCTGGGATCTTTAACTTAAAATCTCTATCATATACAAAATAATTATTCATCTAAAAATTTAGTTAAATATTTTCGAAGATTATCATTTAATCCAGCCTGATTATGGTTTATAAAAATATTACTATCACAGATTTGATTTAAATCTCCCATATCCTTATAAGAATAAGGGGAATTACTTCCATAAAAGCCAGCCTTGATTTGTTTATTTTTTGTTAAAAACTCTACTTTTAAACTATCATGAAAAATGTTAAAATACAAAGAAGCTATTAACATATTCTTATTAGTAAAGGGCAAAGTTAAAATTTGACTTAGCTTATTTTTATTAAAAAATCTTGGCAAATGAGTTTCAAAATTTAAATAAGAATGGCCATTTTCGTTTAAATAACGTAAAGTTCTATATAAATGTGATGACCATCCAGAATTTTGGGTATTATTAGGTATACCTGGGCTATTTAAGGCAATAATTCTATTAAAAAAATCTAGCTTAACAGGCTTATTCCAATAAATATCATCATAAGTAAGTATAAAATTTTGGGATATATTAGGATTATTAATGATAATTTGTAATTTGTCATAAGAATCCCTTAGCTTAGGATTAGTAATATTTTTAGCCCTAGTATGTGGAATATGAAAAACTTCAGGCAAATCCGGATTATCCCCTATAACTATAATTCTATGATCAAAATTAGCATTTTTCTTTATACTATTTATAGCTAACTGTATATTAGAATTAGAAGTTTTAAGATAAGGGATTACTATATCTGTTTTATTAGATTTTTTAATAGCAGTGGCTATAGTAGCTCCAGTTATGGGAATGTTATCTTCTATAATCATAGCCTTTATTTTATCAAATATAGCTTTAGGAATAGTGTCACTTACATCTATATCCATTTTAATAAATGGTGGTTTTGTATTATCATAAAACTTTGCCCTATGTTTACTTATTTGATTAGCTCCATCAGTGTATATATTAATATGATTAAAAGGCTTTTCCAAGATAACTTCTTTAAATTCTTCATACTGTCTAACCTGAGCTTTTATCCAACCATCTATACCTGCCCACTTATTACACTTTGGTAACCTTTTTAAGAAATCGGGTATTATACCTACCCATATACTAGCATTATCTTTTCTACCTTTGTAGTGATCAAATAATAAGGTTTTTCCAGATAATAAGTTATACATTATCCCATATCTATTCAATATATAGGTATACCCCTGTATTAAAGCTTCATAAACACTTTTTAAGTGGGTATTTTGTTGAAAATCATCACATGCTATTGGGCATATACCGATAGAAGTGTTAGAGCTATTTTCTGCCAAAATTCTCCATTTATCTCCCAAAGTAATTCTACCAGAATTTAGATATATAAAATTAAGCCTTTTACAGTGAACATTTTCTAACCTTGTTAGGTATGATTCAAAGAAACTTTTACCTAAAAAATTTGGGCTATTGTCTTCGGCTATTAGTAATTCCCAGTCAAAATCAGTTTCCTGATTACATAAAGATTCCATAGCTAACCATGCTATTTTAGAATTCCATACGGGTAATGCTACTGTTAATTTTATCATTTATTTATGGGTTTAGCGGGAACTCCTATTACAATTATACCTTCTTTTACATCTTTTACAACTACAGCCCCCATACCTACTATAGAATTTTTTCCTACTGTTATACGGTTTCTAATTGTAGCCCTTAATTTTAGCTTAGCCCCATCATTAATCTTAGCATAACCCCCAATTATAGCTCCAGTACTTAATTCACAATTATTACCAATTTCTGCATCATGGCCAATATGACTGTGTGCCATAATGATATTATTATCACCCACTTTAGTAATTTTACCTTCTTCTAAAGGACTTTGTATTGTAACTAATTCACTGATTGTATTATTATCTCCTATAATAACCCACCCTTTAAATTCCTTACCTAAAGTATTACGGATTTCACCAGGACTACCTATTACAGTATAAGGGCCTATTTTGTTGTTTTTACCTATTTTTACATTAGGGTATATAATAGCCTCTGGAGCTATTGAGTTAGATTCATCAAACATAGAATATGGATCATAAATATCATTCATAAAACTATTCTCCTATTGGACATGAAACTATATCTTCTCCATAAGGCTCTTCCCCTTCTGCATAAATGTAATTAGCAGAATCAATATCACCTTCTTGAGCATCAATATATTGATAAAATGCAGCAAGACGAGTTTGGTAATCTGCATCGCTTAACTGCTGAAATTGTTCGTCACTTAAAGCTAAAAACTCATTAAATGTAGCTGTAATGTAGTATTCTTTAGGATAACCAACCATAGAAATTCCATTAAGCTTTTTATCTACATTTAGAATTTTACAACGATAATTGCCATTATTTACGTATGCCATTATTTTATATTTTTAAAATTTCAATCAGTCTCCTGAATTATAACCCCCCAAATAAAATGGATTACCATAGGGATAACACCTTGCGGGTGTATTTAGAGCAGCCCACTCTGCCTGATCCTCTACCAAATTTATCAAATCACCATTATTATAATGGGTGGTTTTTAAATCCATAGTCATCCAAACCTGGTTACCTATTTGCACTGTGCCATAATTATTTCCGTCATAATCTTGGACAACTTCTCCTGGTACATAACCTGTTAAATCATTTCTAACCAATCTAATCCCTCTTCCGGTTTTATTACCATATATTACGGCAGAGAAAAAATCATTGTTATCGTAATTTCTTACGTAGTATATACCTTCATAAATTCCATACTGAGTATTAAATTCCGTATCAGTCGTCCAACAATAAGCTGATTCTCCTAACGACTGATAAATACCTGTCATAAATCTTGCTCCGCCTGGCAATAGATTAAAACCATAAGTATCAAAGCCAAAATGATTTGGCCATAGGCTACTTTTCCAATATGGGAATAATTTAGTTACAAATTCTGGGGGTGATGTAGCCCCCTCTTCTATCCTTGTAGAGGCCAAGTGACGAGCATAATCTGTACCAATAGCAGTTTTTAGAGTTTCAAATTCCCCAGCAGAAGGTACATGCCAACCCGTAGGAGCAATTCCTCTATTATCCTGAATTACATAATAATTATAAAGATAACCAAGAGAAGGATAATCTTCAGTTACACAAATTGGACTTTCCCACGAAAGATTACTTATTTTTAGTTCTTTATTACATAACGAATTACTCCAGGCCAACTCAGCAATGGGCTCAGCTATTACACAGATGGGATTACTCCAAGATAATTTAGTAATAAAAATAGTTTCTGAACCCCTCCCAGAGCCAGAATCTTCAGTATTTATACCACCAGGACCTTTTACAATAAATAAAAATTTATCATAACCATCCCCAGTATTTTTTACTTCTAATTCGCCATCTTTAGTAACCCTAAAAATAAAATCTGGTCTCATTCGTAAGTTTTTTCAGTCGCGGTTACATAATCTATTAAAGCCTTTTTATTTTTTATTTTTTTAGCCTTATTTAAATCTTCATCCGTAAACCAATTATATAATTCCAGTATTTCTGCCACAGTTAGCTCTTCTAGATTAAGAGTTTTTTCTGGAGTTTTTTCAGGAGTTTTTTCTGGAGTTTTTTCTGGGATTACTATTCCCATATATTTAAAATATTCAGATTCTGTAGCAGTTACTATATGTTTATTTTTTAAAGCATTTTTAAAAGTTACAGAATTTGGTTTTCTAGTTAAAGCAATAATTTTATTTCTAGTAACAGAAATTCCAGAATAAAAATCATAAAAATAATTAGCTTTAGGTCCTAATTTAAAATATTCCATTTTGTTAAAATTAAATTAAAAAAAAGGGGTTAAGGTTCCTTGTCGGTAAGGACCTTGAACCCCATCATTTACAACCAAACCTAAGAAATAAAAAAGGAGATTATTCCATGGTTACCCATGCGTTCGGATCTACATCAAAGAAACTTGGAAAGCCATTACCAGAAGTATCAAAATCTAAACTCTTATCAATAATAATGGAAGAATCATCAAATAATTTTGCAAATCCTGTGGTAAATGAAGCATAAAAAGCTGAAGTTTGATTAGATACTATCCTTTCACTTTCAACCATTAATGGCACGGCATTCATCTTTAATAAGCAAACACTAGGATCTATAATAATTAAATGATTAGTATCAACATTACCATTAATATAAAGATCAGCTCCCTGAGGTAATGGAGTTTTTAAATTAAGATTATACTGAGTAGTACCTTGGCTACGGGTAGAAAACTGGGGAAGATCTAACATATCCAAAGCTGTATTTTCACCAGAAATCATAACTTTAGGATATCTACCCATTTTAGAAAATCTAACCCATACTTTCAATAAATCTCTAAATACTAAACCCGCAGTAGTATCATTAATACCTATAACAGGAGAAGAATTACTTCCATCTTTCTGTTCTCCATTAATTACAGTATCAATAGCTAGCTTATCTACTCCCTGACCCATTTTAACCCCAAAATCTTGAAGATAAATGGATACTACTGCCAAGGATACGTAACGTCTAACTTCATCAGTAAGTTTAATCCCTCTACCAAATTTCCAAATACGGAAAGTTCTTTCTCCATACGATAAAGTACCAATAGGTATAGTTTCTCCTTCTCCCAATTTTTTGGGTGAAGCTTCGGCCATATTCAAGTATGGTAAAATTTGACTTAACCCATTTACCTGTTCTTCTTTAGCAGTAATAGCAGGCCATATTGGGGCATTTCTATAACCAAGCCTTAAGGCATCTCTAAATACTTCGGGTATAAGCCATCTAACATCTTCACTAGGAGTAGTAAAGAAATTTTGAACTGTATCAAAGGATGGATCTACCCCAAGGTCTTCATAAAAAGTATCCATATCTATAGATAATTCTGCTTGAACCATTTCAGATAAAGATACATCTACTGGTCTTTCTGGATTTAAACGCATTGCATTAGCTCGATTCACTAAATTCTTGAGCTTAGAAGCGTATTTTGAATTTTCTAATTTATTATTATTCATGGTAAATTTAATTATTAATTTTTGATTAAAATCTTAACTATATCGGTATCACCAACGGATTCAATAGCCCAACCTATAATAGAGGTATCTTCAGAATTATTTGCATTTACAGCTTTAAATTTAGAATAACCAGCAACAGCATCATATCCGGTATACTTTACCTTTGCCCCAATATCTAAAGCACCATCAGCTTTACCATAAATAACTGTATATCCACGGGTAGCAATAACAATAGCCCCCTTATAAATAGAGTCAAGTTCATGAATAGAGACTCCAATACAGTCAAGTTCAACGCCCCCAGAACCCAAAGGAACTACACAATCATAATTAGAACCCCCATAAGGAACTTTAGCAAGTTTTACAGGTTCACCTTTATGAATAGCTGCTGCATTAGGGTCTGGACTAAGATCAAATTCTAAGTGTAATTTATGGGATTCTGGCCCATATAGGAAAGTAGTCTTAGATACTCCCCCTTTTACTGAAATTTCTCCTGCCATAATAATTTAATTTTGAATTTTAAAGTTTTTTTGCATTAATATAAAATAAATACTTGTGGTTTTTTAGGCCTTAGTTTTTCCATGAATTTCGGAAGCTTTTACCCCATGATTTTTACGAATAGTTTCTTCGATATTTTTCTTTGGGGTAACACTAAAGGTATCTTTAGATGATTTTCTAGATATTTTATGACTACCACAATCTTCGCATACTAAAGGAACTAAAGCATCTAAAGCAGCAATATAGCCCTTATTCAAATCTGCTAATTCTTCTAAAGTAGCTTTTTCTAGCATTCCCAATATAACAGAACTTTCATTATCGGGCCCTACACTTAATTTATAATTAGATATTACTTCTTTTTTGAAAGACTCTATTTGGTTATTTACAAATTCAGCATTGCTTTTTAATTTAGTTAACTCTTCAGTAATTTCGGGAGTTAATTGGTTATTAAGTATTGCTGTATACTTTTCAAAAGTAATATCGGGGACTTTTTCCATAAACTGTTGTATATTCTCAGGTATAGCTACAGGTTTAGGAATAATAGGTTTTAACAATTCAACCAAACTTTCTTGGTTTACATTATCCCAATCTATATTAGGTATTTCAATACCCAATTGGGCAAAACTTAATGTTAACAAATTTAATTTATCCATAACTTTATTTTTAGTATTAAAAAAATAATTATTTGTGTTATCATGCCATATAAAATCAGTATATACATAAGGCCTAAAAGGCTCAAAAGAATTTTTCTCAGAAAAAGAACGTACTGCTTTATGGGGATTTACAATTCTTTCTTCAGTTATCATTTGGGCAAATCTATCAGCGCCAACACTTACTAAAGATACTTCAGGAAATCCCCTTATATCATTTACTATTTTCCTTACTAATTGCCCATCAGGTCCAATTTTACCATATAAATTATAAAATTCATTATCATTTAAATCATGGGATTTTTCCCAATTAAATGATACAGATACTGAAGTTGAATTAATTGAAGGAGGCCTCATTAATAAACCTCTAGCAATTCTAGGGTTAGCTTTAGCATCAATCTTTAACCTAGCATTAATACCCGCAGGAATCTTAACTCCGTTTATTTCATATGAATCTTGCCAATATACTTTTTCTATTATCCCTAAACTATTGCCTATAGAAGACTCATGATCTGGGTATACTGGGGAATTTTCTAGTAAACCCATACTTGCTTTTAAAATGCCTTCTTTTGAAAAATCTATAGGTGCATAATTTTCCCTAACGATAGTTTCGGATAATAACCTAAATTCGGGGTATATAAAATCGCCCTCTTCTGGTACAAAATCTTTTTCAGAAATAGAACTATCATATGTTACGTAATTTGGTGCAGAACTATCAAATAAGCCAAATTTTTCTAAATAAGTGGGTTTTGGAGTATAAGTATCATCTACTAACTTATTTCCAATTATTAAACCTTTTTGAATAAAAAATAAAGCTGTTTCTATTTTATAAACTTCTTTAATATTAGTATTAGTCATTTTATTTATTTTTTGGTTGAGGTTTATTTTTTTCTCTTACTTTTCTATCGGAAGCATCTTTATCTTTTTCCCTTTCTTTTCTATCTTCTTCCTGTTTTAAAACTCCATTTGGATCAATAGGTATTCTTGGTTCTTTTAAATCTGTTTCTTCATATCCCATATTATAAGCATATTGGGTTAAATCTATAATACCATCACTGTATAATACTCGATTATTTCTAATCTTTACTTCATCAGCTTGTTGATGTTTTAGTTCATCAGTTAAGGTAGACTTATTAAACTGTATTTCAACTTTATTATGCTTAAAATTAGCTAAAGTTAATTCTAACCATAACCCATATTCAATATTTTCTTTAATAATACTTTGCATATTATTTAATTGTGATAGCATTTTAGTAAAGATTATATTGATATGAGTTTCAGAACCCCCTATATTACCCCCTTGAAATGAAGGGGAAGTAAACATTCCATTAGATACCATTCTATGATTAATCTCAAATATATCGGGTAAACCATTTAAATCTTTAGAAATGCTATGAAAATTAAATTCATGGTCATCTTTATAGCCTACTACTACACCATCTTTTAACCCAGTAATTGTAGATTCCTTAGCAGATTTTAAATGTTGTTCTAATCTATGTTTATAAACAGAATCATTTTCTCCTTCTTTTCTGGAGGGTTTTTGCATTAATAATTCCAAAAATCCCATTAATCCAAATTGATCTGTTATAAAATTTATGTTATCTAGCATTTTTCTTTGTGAAGCTAAATCGGGTAGTACAGATAAAAATGGAGGGATAACTACAGGAAATTCTTGATCATTAATCATTTCAAAAAACCTATAAGTAAAATCAGATAATGGTACTAAATCAAATAATCCAGTACCTTTTATGGGTTTGTTATTAAAAAATTTCTGATTTACTTTTTGAAAATATCTATAACGGCCTGTTTTATGGTCATAAGCAAATTCAACATCTTCTGGGTTAACAAATGCTATAAAATCAATTCCAGATAAATCTTTTTTTATAACCCATTCATTAGATAAAGCCCCACTAATAAAAATCTGGAATAACATTTTATTAATTAGGCCATTTAATCCTCCAGTACCAAATCCCCAATTTTTACTAACTCTTTTAATATGTTTCCTAATTTCAGTAGCTTCATCGTTGGGTACTTTTTCGGGAAATATTAATTTAAATCCAGGATTACATAATTGAACATTATCTACAACTGCTAAAGATAGAGAAGAATTAATAGCTAATAATTTCCTAATTAAAGGAATATATTGTTTATAAGTATTAGGAGTTAAAAATTCTAAAGAAGTTTTTAAAGATTCTAGGGTACCCTCAAAATTAGGTATACTACTTCTACCTTTTGGTAATTCATCAATATCTATTTTATCTTTTTGGGGTTTTATTAAAAAATTAGTAACCCTATTAATAAATCTTTTTAAAATATTTTTTTCCATTTTTAATAAGGTGAAACGTTTATTGAGTTAACTTTACCTTGACGAATCCAATTAGTGATACATTTAGCTAAAATAGCATCATCAGAATAAGTATTAGATCCATCACCTATATATTCTCCTTTATTCATTGCTACTGGTCTATTAGATTCATCATATATAAAAGTATAAGCTTCTGAAATAAAGAATGGGTCATTAATAGTAACAGTGTCTTCTCTAATACATCTTTCTAAATTATCAATAATAATAGGTCTATTTTTACTAGTAGTATACCAACCCGGAACTTGAACTACTTGGGGTTGATTTTCCCCTCTTTTAGTTAATAATTTCTGTGTGTAATATAAATTTGGATAGCCCATTTCCTGTAACCCAGAAGTTAAAGCTTCCCCAATATCATTAGATTCAGGACCTATTTTAGCATAATTATAGCGTTTACCAATATCCGATACTACTATTTTTAATTTATTTAGTGGAATTCTACCCTTAAAAGCAGCAAATTCAAATCCAGCTCTATTCATAACAGAAAAAGCTGAATAATCTCGAGATCTTCCTGTAGAAACGTCAATACCTATAAAATATTCCTCATTAGGATTAGGATCTTTAAATATTAAAAGCCTATCTTCTAATTCAGTTTTTATAGGAGGGTAATCTAATAATCCATCCTGTATAGCTTTAATATCTACTAGATCAAAAACAGTATCACCAGAAGTTAAAAAATCGCAATCAATTTCTTGGGCAGCTCTTCTAGGCCCCAAAAGTTGTTTATTAGCTTTATACCATTCAAGATCTCTATCGGGATGTAAATACCAAGGTATTTGAATTGGATTAAAAGTATTTGGGCCCTTATTTACTAAAGCATCTACCCATTGTTTATGGTAAAAGTTCCCTGTTCCGTAGGGCGTGTTATGGGATACATATTTAGAACTAGTAATGTAACTCTCATCTTCTTCAACTGAAATATCATAAATTGTATCCAAGTATTTCTTTTTAAGGGTTAATTTAGAAATATGAACATTGGGATATCCATCAATATCCTTTATAATTTCTTTTTCTGGAAGTATTGTAGTCCTAGTATTTTCTAATTCTTCTAACCCAGCATCATAAAAAATAGCATTATAACCTTTCTCAATAATTTCTTTTACAGGTAACCAGCCTTTTGAAGTTAAAAGTTTATGAGCAGGAGTACATTTTAAGGTATCTCCCCTATCATTTGCTATTTCCCAGGTTTCAAGTAATCCTTTATTAACAGCTCCTAAAACTCTTTGCCATTTACCAGTATGAGATAATACTTGGATATTTAGTTTAGAAATATCCTTTTTACCAAATTCTTTAGGACAAATTGAATCAATTCTAAATAGCCCATCTCTACCAATTATCTCTGTGTCACCCGTTATACAAGAATTTAGAATAGCAGAACCTCCTGTAAATAAAGTTCCAGCAGCAGCTGCCCAAATAATATCAGCATATTTCATAATGGCTACTTCATCCATTACTAATATGGTAACTGCTTCAGATCTACCAGCATCTTCTGTCGTAGGAATACTGGTAATTATACTTCCATTAGCAAACATCATTTCATCAGAAGTACCAAATTCCCCTTTTCTACCATTAATTATAGGCACCTGTAATACAGAAGGTAAATTCATATAAATATGCTTTATCCTTCTTAAAAATCTTTTAGCAACTCTATCTTTAAGAGATATAATTACTATATTTTTATTAATACCAAATAAAGCTACCCAAAGAACATATAAACCAATTAATTCAGTTAAGCCCATTTGACGGGCTTTTAAAATAATATTAAACCTATGGTTAATAAATTCCCAAAGAACTCTTTTTTGAAAAGGGTATAATATAAATGGTACTTTACCAAGAATAGGATGTATAATTTTAGCAAATGACGCAAAGTAGAAAATATTCCTTCCCGCATTAACAAATATAGATAATTCTTCTTTAGTCATATACTATATATATTTTATATACTTGTGATTTTTTAGGCCTTCTTAAAATTATAAATTTTTTTAAGCTTAGAAAGTATCCAAAAGCCTAAATCCATTGGTGGAGTATTTCCTACTGTAATTCTACCTTTATTAATAGTAGTAGTTAAAGAATTACTTATATAAAATAAAAAATTATCAGTAACTCCTTGTATTCTACCTAATTCTCTAGGAGACATTTGAATTCCTTCTGGATTAAATTGACGATTAGTTTTTCTAACTGTTAATGGATAATCATTTTCTCTATTGATATAAACTCCAGGAGCTGTATTCATTTTACCATTATAAATAGGCCAATGCCTAAGTTTTGGATTAGCTAACCAAAAAGCTTGAACTTCTTTTAATGAAATTTTAAATTTAGAATATAAGGTAATAGTAGAATCTAAGGGTTCTGTAACATGACCATTTTCTGGTAAATTTTGAAGTAATTCTTTAACTGTTTTTGGTTTAATGGTTTTATGATTTAATAAAATTTTCTCTATGGTATGATTATAAATATCCCAACGAATTCCAATTAATAATAATCTTTTACGAGTTACTTGGGAATTACCAAAATGAGTTACAGAATCTTTTATAGCTAAAATTCTATGATCAGAAAATAACAGCTTTAATTCATCTAAAGGATAAGAATTTAATAATCCTTCTAGGTTTTCTAAAAAGAAAAATTTAGGATTATATTTAATAATAGCCCGTATATAAAGATCTAAGGAAGGTTCTCCCCTATGAGAAGAAAATTTCTTTCCCCTTGATAAAGCAAATAATGAAGAAACTCCACATTTGGGATGTCCTATAATAACATCAATAGATAAATTATTATAGGGAAATTCTTCAATTGATTTTACCATGGGTGAATTAAAATTAATACCCCATTGTAAGGGTTCTCCTTTAATATAATAATCTGATCTACATTCTATATTTCCTATAACGTATTGTTTTAAAGGAAATAATACTACTCCGTTTCCTGCTGAAACTCCTAAAATTCTATAAGGCAACTTTTTTACTTTTTTCATAGTATATTTATTTTAAAAAGTATTTCATAGATAAATTCTACCCTAGTACTAAATTTAATAATAGGACCCGATTTTTGAGGGTCCTATTAATTCACGAAGTGAATACTCTGTTAAGGGAACTGGGATCTTTCTTATATTTTGTACTTATTTTTAGAATAAAAATATGTATAAAATATTATCTGTATAGTAATAGTAACAGGTGCTAGACTAGTCCTATACAAGTGCTAGCGTTAGTCTAGTGCTAGTATAGGTACGGTTTTCGTTTTTACCCCATGTAATAAAAGTATCCCCATTTATATTTTTCTACTAAAAATGCTTAAGAATAACACTTCCAAGCTGTTTTTTAACAATTTTTAACAAATTAAGTATTTCCAGTGTATTTATTTAATAGGATACTTTTTAAAATAAATTAATTATATGCAAACATTTATTCCATATCCCGATTACGAATTATCCGCTAAAGCGTTAGATGGAAACCGGCTCCATAAACAAGTAGTAGAGGCTAAGCAAATAATCTCTACCATTGAACATGGGGGTGCATGGTCCAATCATCCAACAGTTTTAATGTGGGAAAATAATTTACTTTCTTTAAAAGATTATTTTAATGCCATTTTAAGAGAAGCTATTTCCCGAGGATATGCTTATAAAGATTATACCCTATATAATATAAGATCAGCTTCTTATCCTTGGTGGTTTAATGTTGATATCCTTCATGATTCCCATAAATCTAATCTAAAAAGAAAAGACCCTTCTTACTATACCTTTGATATTGAAGATAACTGGGTTTATTTATGGCCCATATCATTTAATACTTTCAGGGTAATTACCCCTTCTTGGTGGAAAAAACTTCCAAAAGAAGATAGGCCCGAATTATACATTCCAAGTTCTAAATTTTATAAAATTATATAATCATGATATTAAAAATTGATCCTAAACTAAGGGATTTAATCCCACCTTTAGACCCTCAAGAATTTGAGCTTTTAACCAAATCTATTCTTACCGAAGGTTGTCGAGATAAATTAGTAATTTGGAAAGAACAAGGGATATTAATTGATGGGCATAACCGTTATAAAATTTGTACTAAATACAATATCCCATTTGAAGTAACCCAAAAATCTTTTCCTAATATTGAAGCTGTTAAAGCTTGGATGGAGGATAATCAACTAGCTCGAAGAAACTTAACTGATGACCAACGTAAAATTTTAATAGGCCGTCGTTATGAAAGGGAAAAGGCTGCTCAAGGGGGTTCTAATAAAGGTAAGGATTTAACTACAGCCGAAGAAATTGCTATCGATACTGGAGTCTCCCCTTCTTCTGTAAGGCGCTTCGCAAAAGATGCAAAATTCTATGACCTACTAAAAAAGGAAAACCCTGATTTAGCAAAACAAGTTTGGGATGGCAAAATTTCTC
>Ga0116152_10001151_pt1 | contig 21646 bp, 15 predicted proteins | sample AD_UKC119_MetaG_FD_89894 | JGI IMG/M metagenome (GOLD analysis project Ga0116152, IMG submission 89894) | Active sludge microbial communities of municipal wastewater-treating anaerobic digesters from Hong Kong - AD_UKC119_MetaG | ecosystem: Engineered > Bioreactor > Anaerobic > Digestate...
TTGCGGTCGTGCGGGTTCAAGTCCCGCCCGAGGTACAAACAAATGACAAGCGGAAGTAGCTCAGTTGGTAGAGCATAACCTTGCCAAGGTTAGGGTCGCGAGTTCGAGTCTCGTTTTCCGCTCCAAAATCCAAAAAAAGCAGACAAAATGTCTGCTTTTTTTTTGAAAAATCTTCATGTTTATGATTCGGGCATTCCTGGCTATTTATTGAAGAAACAGATTTATAAAACCCCAAACCTTTACTTGGAGCACTTATCTTACAAAAACAATTTTTTCTGTCCTTTTTTGTCCATTGGAAAAAGTGGCCCTTATGAAATAGATTCCGGCTTTATCAGGTGAATAATGGATCACAAACTCATTGTTGTCCATCTCTTTCGTGTAAATGATTTTTCCTCCTAAATCCATGATTTCAACAGTTTGTAACGGAAAATCTGAACTGATATTAATTTCTCCATAGGTTGGATTTGGCCGGAGTGTCATTTTTGGAACGGAAAAAGTTTCCATATCTATTGTTATGAAATTGGAATAACAGGTTCTGTTGGAAAAAAGATACCCCCGATCTGTTGAAAACATAAATATTTTATTGAAATTGATCGTGGCATTGGTGTTTTCCTGTATCCAAGTATCTCCACGATTACTACTCCGCATCAATAATCCGGTGTCCCCGCAAAAAAAGACAATACTGTCGTTTATAATGTCTAACTTGTTAATTATTTGACCACTATTCTGATAAACGGTATCCCAGTATTCCCCTCCGTTTAATGTTCTGATCACCTTTTGATGACCAATGATGGCATATCCAATTGTGTCATCGTAAAATTGAAAATCGTTGATCTCGGATAATGGAGAATTATAAACGGTTACCCAACCACTGATGGAATCTGTTGACCTCAGTAATTTATGGGTGTTGTCTGCCTTTTCAACGATACTCATGTATCCGTTGTAATAAGATGGAAAATCGATTTTTATTGGAATAAATGTTGTAAAAGAATCTAAAAGATGTACCTGATTGTTAAATCTTGCCCCCAAAATGAGTCCGTGAAAACTGGAATGAGGTTCGATAATGGCATAGTAGTGATCCGGATCTGTAGCTGTAAAACAGCTTGTGAACCCATCCGTAATAGTCCCGATATTGGTATGGTTTCCCTCCTGATCCATCACGGAATAGAATGGAAATCCTTGGTAGTTCCCAATTTGATATACCAATCCATATTTTTTTAACGGGAACAGAAAATAGGAGGATAACCCTTGCCCATTTCCATTGTAAATCTCCTGAATCACATTATTATTCTCATTTATGGAATAAAAAGTAAGAACACTAAATGGGGGGCCTTCATTCCTGGTGGTGGATGTTGTATACATCCCCATTTTGTCCGTAGCATAAGCCACATCGTGAAAATGATACGTTACCGGAACCGTATAGTTGCCCGGAATCAATGGTAAAGTACGCACGTAATGCCACTGACCATACAAAGTGGTTTGATAAATCACTACATAAAACAGAAAGAAAACAATTTTTCTCATGACACATTTGTTAAAATTTCATTTCGACAAATATAATCATTTTTTAAATTAATCCAAACATTAAAGGAATAATTAAACAGTGATCTCTCCTCTTAATGATATACCCATATATTTCTTCACTTCATCTATAGAAAGATTCTGGCCAAGCAAATACATCAGCTTGGCTACAGCTGCTTCTGTTGTAATATCATTACCGCTAACTACGCCAATTTTGCCTAAGGCTACACTTGCTCCATATTTTCCAATCTCAACAGTGCCACCTCCTTTGCATTGGGTAACACTAACAATAATAACACCTTGTTGAATCGCTTCCTTTAAAAGATTTAAAAAATCAGAATCAGATGGCGCATTTCCAGAACCATATGTTTCCATAATCACAGCTTTAATCCCAGGAGTACTTATAATGGATCGGATCGCTTGTGATGTGATTCCGGGATACAATTTTAAAATCCCAATGTTTTCATCAATAGAGGTATGTAATAGCAATTTTTGATCTGTACATTTTGCGATAAATGGATCATTGTATTTGATATTGACACCAATTTCTGCTAATTTGGGATAATTAGCAGACATAAATGCATTAAAATGTTCCGCATTGTCTTTGTATGTCCTGTTTCCGCGATAAAGAGAGTTTTCAAAATAAATACACACTTCTGGCACTCTAGGAATACCATTAATGTGAGCAGCAGCAATTTCGATAGAATTTAGGATGTTCTCACGCCCATCTGTTCTCATTACTCCCAAAGGCAGTTGAGAACCAGTCAGGATAACAGGTTTAGATAAGTTTTCCAGTAAAAAGCAGAGAGCAGAAGCAGTATATGACATGGTATCTGTTCCATGTAATACTACAAAACCATCGTATTCTTCATATTGATTGAAAATGTTTTGAGACAGTTTGATCCAAAATGATGGGGTTGTATCTGAGGAATCGATCAACGGAAGCATCTCCTCAAAATCAACCTGAGCATCAATGAGACTTAACATGGGTAAATGTTCATACACGTTATTAAACCGGAAAGGTTCTAAAGCTCCTGTTGTGGCATCCTTGATCATACCGATGGTTCCACCGGTGTAGATCACTTTAATTTTGCGTAGCATACGTTACTTTTTTTTTAAAAAAGGGTTTCCCTTTACTACATAATGGGCATCTCCATTCTGCAGGAAGGTTTTCAAACGGTGTACCGGCAAGAATCTTTTGATCAGCATCACCTAAAGATGGATGGTATTCATATCCACAAACTTCACAAACATAAACATCTGCATGGGTTTGTTCTGCTTTTTTTACTTTTGGATCCACATAGGTTGGAGCCGTTTTTGGGGATTTTAATTTGAAAACATTTCTGTAATAATCGTAAGTGAGTAAAGGTTCATGAGCATCAATGACATCTCCGTTAACCAGTTCACATAAGTATAAAATATGCGTACCAACATCAAATTCCTGTTTCACTTCAGCATCCATCCACGCGCACATGTTGTCTGTGATAATGGGAACGTTTAATGGAGAGTAGTGCACTTTATAACCTTCAAACTTATTGATGTTACGACTACTTTTATAGCCAAAATTGGCAATTAATTCTCTTTTTGTATTTTGTCCAATCACAATAACGCCAATTTTTTTGGATTTACTGATGAACTCGGTTGAATGGTTCTCTTTGTTTGATGCAATAATAATCTGAGAAGGTTCTGCAGTTACCTGCATATAGGCATTTCCAATAAATCCGTAATCTTTCCCTTCGTAATGGGTCGTAATTAAGTAAAGACCATAACTGATCTTATTCAGAGCTTCAAAATTCATTCGGTAAAGTTTTTTTAAGTTTATTTGCAAAAATCACATGCTATTTTACGTACATCAGCGTTGTCATAAATGCATGGTGTTAGTTTATTCAATAAAACACACAAATATTTGGGGTTTCTCATCTCAGCCATTTTAACTGCTTTTGTGAATAGAGAACTCATAAAGAACTCTTCCCTGTAACCTGCCAAAGAGATGTAGGCAAACAAGAAATCTTCAGAAATCTTTGGATTATCGAGAAATGGAGTCATAATCTCAATAGCATAGTCATAATCTCCCCCTTCAATAAAAATGTGTGCTAATTTATAGGCTGCTTCCCAACTGTCTAATACAGGATTTCGAATCGATTTGATCTTAGCATACGTGTTGGTAGTCAATGTGGTATTCTCATTATTTCTGGTTGCAGTTGTCAGATAATCTAGTATTTTCACTTGTAATTCCATGTTCAGATTGTTGATGCGATCAACAGGTAACACTTGGAAAGTGTATAACTTATCCATATCAGCCTGAAGTTTAGTGATATGAGGTATCCCACTGATAGGTGTTCCAAAAAGATCTACAACCATAAGATTGTAGTTAGAGATCGGATTTTTGGAGTCCATTGAGTAAATCTTCTTCATTTTATTTTGTATCTTCTCATCTAAAGATGGAGATTGGAAATAATGCATGTATAAATTGTTAGTAAGGAAAGGGATAAATGTTCTTGTTTCTGGAACAATCAGTTTTTCAACATCGAAATTTTTAAACCGCTGGTACTCTATCTGTCTCATAATATATTGTTGAATTGACATCGCAAGGGGGTAGTTTTTTTGCTCAATAGCCTGGTTGAATTTATAGGTAACAAACTCTTGTTCACTAGGGCCATCAATGAGGAAGGAAATATGGAATGTTAACTTGGCATATCTTTGTTTGGATAGATAATCCTCTTCTAATAGTTTTGCTACTTCATTATTGTTTTCACGGAGTTTTGTGTTCGCTTCCTCTTTGGTCATTAATGCAAAATAGTAAAAATCTTGGTTTTTCTCGATTTCAATTTTAAACTGATCCCAACTATCCCCGATTGAAGTGGTGACAACAACTCCTGGGTAGCTATTGTTTAATGCTTTTCTGATACTCTCAGCTCTCAATTTTAAATTCTTTTGATGAACCTGATTGTTTAACTGATCCAAAGAATTACAGGAAATAACGTCTATACTTTCAATTTTATATGGTGGAATATCAGGATTGTTCATCTTGATAATCGAGTCAACCTCAGCCTGAGTGAAAGTGTTCTTCTTATAATTTGTATAAGGAATGTAAATGTCAAAGGAGCTCTTTTCACTTACAGCTACCCATTCACCAGGCGTTTCAATCCCTTTATCATCTTTTAGAAACTGAATCCGGTCATTGGATTTTACATTGTGAGCTTCAATCGATTTCTTTGTAATGGTTCTACATGCTACATTTGCATCTTTAACAAAAATAATATTTATAAAAAATTCATCATCAAGGTTGATTGATTCAGGTACTTTTGCAATGATTGATTTTACCTTTGACGATTTCTCAGTGATCTCATTCGCTTTCATGATCGCATCATACTTAATCGGTTTTGTTACAGTACCTCTGAAAATTCTATCATTGTCAATAATCATATCTTGACAATCATACTGACTCATTAATATAAAATCTAAAACAATTCCATCCCCGTCTCTTCCAATCATTTTCTTTAACATTTTACTGTCATCACATTCTAAATATACGTTCCCTTCTTTGTCTACAGAAATATATTGAGATAATAATTCAAGAGTTTGGTCATCAAGACATTTTCTACAAATCGATTCATCAAAATATTTTAAACCACCCCTCCCTTTCGAGATAGGAAGATTTTTATCCATAATAGATGCTTTAAATATTTGGAATGTTCTATCATTTCCAAGGATAATTGAAGCATACATGGATTTGTAAAATTCATCGGGCTCACATGCAAAACCAATATAAGTGTATTGTTTGTCAAGAAGTCGTTTTGCTAATTTTGCATTTTTAAGGATCGGCATGATCAATTCCATACAAAGGTCGTAATATGAATATTCCTGAATCCCCATCGTTGCTCTCCCTTTGGTAACAATCTCAATGCCTCTATGTGTTAAACCATATTTCTTAAGACGATAAAATGTGGTTTTATAAGGGGCAAAGTTGATATCTGTCTTCTCATTTTCATTGGCTTGAAAAACAGCTTGCATGTTCGCGGTGGAATCTAATAATTCATGATGTTTCAATGGCTCTAGATAGAAGTATTTTTTTCGAGCATAATCGATTAAATCAGACATACAATCGTATAAAATTTTTGAATTGTAGTTGCCGGGATTGAAATTTTGCGCATATTTTTTGTTTTCTTTAAGTTCAGGTGCACTGAAATCTAGATAAGGATTTATACTTTGTGCAAAAACCAAACTATTGAAAAACAATAGTATAGCAAAAAACGATAAGGTTAGCTTTTTTATCATGATCTTATATATTTAATATTCAAAAATTATTTTACAATAATAATAAAAATTATTGTTCGTTCGACAAAGAAAAACGTGTAATTTTGCAAATCTTTTTTTATACAATGAATATGGACACAGTTTTAAGCGGAATCAGACCTACAGGTTTTCTACATTTAGGCAATTATTTTGGTGCTTTAAAGAATTTTATCAGAATGCAGGAGGAGCATAATTGTTATTTTTTTATTGCAGATTATCACTCTCTTACAACTCATCCCAAATCTACAGAATTGAATACTCATATCAGAAATGTGTTGATAGATTATCTGGCTGCCGGTCTGGATCCTGAAAAAGCAGTTATTTATATTCAAAGTGATCTCCCTGAGGTTTGTGAGCTGAACCTGCTTTTATCAATGCATGTTTATGTTGGTGAGTTACAAAGAGTGAGCTCTTTTAAAGAGAAAGTTAGACGTCAACCCGATAATGTTAATGTGGGTCTTCTTAGCTATCCAGTTTTAATGGCTTCTGATATTTTATTACATAGAGCTGATAAAGTTCCTGTTGGTAAAGACCAAGAACAACATTTGGAAATGACACGTGATTTTGCTCAAAGATTTAATCATTTTTATAAAGTAGACTATTTTAAACTTCCTGTTGCATATAATTTTGGTGAACAACTGGTAAAGATTCCCGGTTTGGATGGATCTACCAAAATGTCTAAATCAGATAATGAAAACTCTTGTATTTATCTTACCGATACTCCTGAAATAATCCGAAAAAAAGTGATGAAAGCAGTAACAGACTCCGGCCCTACAGAGCCAAATCAACCTAAACCACAGTCTATAGAAAATTTGTTTGTTCTTATGCAAGCCGTTTCATCACCCGAAACAATTGCTTTTTTTGAAGAACAGTATCTTAATTGTCAAATCCGATACGGAGATCTGAAAAAACAATTGGCATCAGATATCATTCAATATACAGCTCCTATTTACGACAAAATTCAATCATTGAGAGGTGATCAGGCGTATTTATCAAAAGTGGTTCGGATCGGTGCTGAAAAAGCACGTGAAAATGCTCAAAAAACAATCCGTGATGTTCGTGACATAATGGGGCTTAAATCATTGTAAAACGGATCTTTTTCTTGACTATGAATTATAAACATACCTTATTTCTTCTTTTTGTCTTATCTTTAGGAACTCTTTTTTTTTCATGTAAAAAAAGTACACCCCAGGTAGTTGATAAAAGAGAACAGTATTTTAAAACCAACGATTCGCTAGATGCCATTTCAAGAGATACCATCTGGTATGAAATTGGAAATTCTAAAACTAAATTTAAAATGGCCTGGAGTAGAAATACTTCCAATATTCAAAAAAAAGTGATCACAGAACTATTGGCTCAAATGATTTATGTCGAGGGTGGAACTTTTAACATGGGGTGTCTGGAACAAATGGATTCCTTGTGCACCGATTATGAAAAACCGGTTCAAACCGTTACACTTTCTTCTTTTTTTATGGCCAAATATGAAGTGACACAACTTTTGTATTTGGAATTGATGGGGAATAATCCAAACTCCTTTAAAAATAATAATTTCCCCGTTGCCAACGTGAGTTGGGATGATGCTCAGGCGTTTGTGAACAAGCTGAATCATTTGACTAGTCTTCATTTTGCTCTTCCAACAGAAGCCCAATGGGAGTTTGCTGCAAAAGGAGGCCTTAAATCCAAAAATACCATTTATGCCGGTCATAAAGATGTAAAAAAGGTGGCCTGGTTTAAAGAAAACTCAAATGGGATGTATCATGGGGTTGGGAACCTTACTCCTAATGAACTCAATATCTATGATATGAATGGGAATGTGTGGGAGTGGTGCTCCGATTTTTATGCTCCATATACCCCTGAAAATAAACAAAATCCTACCGGGCCTGCAACAGGTAATACAAAAGTTTATCGAGGAGGAAGCTGGCTTGATAATCAAAGTTATACTAGGATTACTTGCAGAAATAGCGGCAATCAAACTCAGAAAATGAATTGCCTGGGTTTCAGAGTCGTTTTAATACCGTAATTTATGTTAGGCCTTGTTCTTAAATCAACCGGTCATTGGTACGAAGTATTGGATCCCTCTAATACCATTTATAATTGTCGCCTGAGAGGTAAATATAGAATTGAAGGTATTAAAAATACGAATCCGGTTGTAGTTGGTGATCATGTCTATTTTGAACTGGTGGAAGATGGAACAGGAATAATAACACATATTCAAAACAGAAAGAATTATATCAATAGAAAATCGACAAATCTGTCAAAATTAAATCATCTTATTGCAGCAAATATTGATAGAGCCTTCTTGGTCGTTACCCTTAAGGAACCAAGAACCTCATTAGGCTTTATGGATAGATTTTTAGTTGCTGCTGAAGGTTTTAGAATTCCAGTGACTATTCTTTTCAATAAAATGGATCTCTATTCCGAAACGGAACTGGAAACTTTAAATCAGGTAGCTTTCATTTATCAGTCTATTGGGTATGATGTACTTTTTACATCTATTCTTGATTGGTCTGCACTTGAATATTTGAAATCAAGAATGGATGGAAATGTTTCATTGTTTAGTGGACATTCTGGTGTGGGTAAATCTGCCTTAATCAATTCCATATACCCAAACCTTAACTTAAAAGTGGGTGAGATCTCAGATTATCATAAAAAAGGGAAACATACAACTACTTTTGCACAAATGTTCCCTTTAAATCAAAACAGCTTCATCATTGACACACCCGGCATAAAGGAATTTGGCTTGATAGAGTATTCCAAAGAGGAGATCCGGGATTATTTCCCCGAAATTCGACAGTATAATAACTGTTGCAAATTTTCAGACTGTTCCCATGTCCATGAACCAGGTTGTGCTGTTATTAAAGCAGTTGAGGAGGGAAAAATCCCCTCCTCACGTTATTTGAATTATCTTGCTATATTACAAGATGATGATATGAAAATCGCCGATTGGAAGTTGATTTAATCTTTATGGTTTTACATTGCCAAGTATAACCAACGTTTTGGTTGGTGTTCTTGGATCATTGCTGATCAAATCAATAGTTGCATTTTGTACTCCAACCAAATTTCTTGGATTCATATGGATCGTGAAAGTGATGGTTTGCCCTGGCTCAATTGTCATTGATTCTGCTTTTACAGTATATATACTCCTACTTGGAATGATTTGTCTGATTACCAATGGGGTTTTCCCTTTATTGGTTACTTTGATGGCTTGTTCTGATTGAGTGTTCTTAACCAAGTCTCCAAAACGGATAGTGTCCGTTTCTATATGTAAAATAGGGGCTTTCTTTAATTGTTCAGGGGTGAGTTTTGAAAAATCTTCCTTAACAGACATCTCTAAATGTAAAGCAATCTTTTTTTCAATGGAATCATTGCTTGTAAGTACAACCACTTCTCTGAAATTTCCAATTTGATTCTTGAGTTCAGCATCATAAATGACAGTGATTTTACCCTCTTGGTCAGGTTTTAATACTTTCCCAAATGAAGTCTCGATACGGATATGCTTGGGTAAATTGGTAAACTCAATTGGAGATGGGACTTTACTGAAGTTCTTAATTAAAAAGTCGTATTTGGCTTTTTGAGCGTTCGTTGTTGTAATTTTCCCATTTCTCTCCTTAACTCTGATCATGCCGTTTCCCTCTTTGTAACCAGCTAATTCATACACTGTAGGTGGCCTTTTTTCTACACTTCCCTTAATAAATATTTGGATAGGAGCTGCATTGGGATCGGTAAATCTGGGCTCGTTGGTCGTTACCCTGATGTTTTTATGAAAATTACCAGGCCTTCCGTATGGATCATAAGTGGCATCAATAAAACCTCTCCCTCCAGGAGGAACCGCTGTTCGTGTGTAATTGGCAGCTGTACAGCCACACCCTGGTTGTACTTTTACGATCATTAAATCCTGATCACCCGTGTTGGTAAATTCAAATCTACCCGTTACTTTTCCTTTTTCTTCTTTGATGGTACCAAAGTCATAAGTTGTGTTGTCAAATTTAATTTGTGGTTGTGCAAGGACAACAGACGCAAAGAGAACTAACAAAAAACTTAAATTGATTTTTTTCATAACATTTAAATTTTTAGAGTTATTGAATAATTATTTTTAAGGCCGCAAATGTACCATTTTTTTTGAGAAGTCAGATAAATAAATTCCATTAAAATTGCCAGATGACATCATTAAAAAGACACTATTATCATTCCCGATTTCAAAAAGTTTAGACTCTAAAACATTAGAATCGTTTAATACAAGCAGATTTTTTCTTCCAAATGACTTGTAAATCACATCAGGTTCAATGGGTGGAAGTTTTTTATGTGCCACTGCCTCAGGATTGTAAAATACAATGGCAATATCAGCTAAATCCATACTTCCGTGATATTCCTCCAGAAACTGTTGGGTTAAACTGCTGAAAGTGTGCAATTCCATACAAGCGATAAGCTTTCTGTTTGGAAATTGTTCCCGAACCGCTTCAATAGTGGCTTTTAGCTTGGATGGAGAGTGCGCAAAATCTTTGAATACCGAGCATGTTTCGGATTGTGCCAGAAGTTCCAAACGACTACTTGCCCCCTTAAAAGTGGAGATCGCCTGATAAAATTGTTCCTCTGAAATCCCTACATGTAAACAAGCATTTTTAGCCGCATTGAGATTGCTCAAGTTGTGTTTCCCAAAGATTTGCAAAGGATAAGAACCCGATTTGGTGTCTAAATAGGTGATCCCATTTTCAATATGATAAGGATGAACAGAGTACCCAATTTTGGTTGTATTCTGAATCTCCTCACTCAATTTTTTAAGTGTCAGATCATCTTCACAATATATAAACTTCCCATTTTTTGGAATCATGTTGGCAAAAATCCGGAATTGATCCACATAGAAATCGAAAGTGGGGAATACATTCACATGATCCCATGCGATACCGCTAATGATTCCCACATCAGGCTGATACACATGAAATTTGGGTCTTCTGTCGATGGGCGATGTCAGGTATTCATCCCCCTCAATCACCATCACTTGAGCTGTTTCAGAGAGTTTTACCATCACTTCGAAGCCGGCAAGTTGAGCGCCCACCATGTAATCACATTCCATATGACACGCTTGTAAAACATGGATGATCATCGATGTAATCGTAGTTTTTCCATGACTTCCCCCCACAACAATGCGCAGTTTATCTTTACTTTGCTCATACAGAAACTCGGGATAGGAAAAAATTTTAAGCCCCAGTTCTTTGGCTTTGATCAGTTCAGGATTGTCGATACGGGCATGCATTCCAAGAATGATCGCATCCAGTTGATCGTTGATCAGATCAGGATTCCAGCCGATAGAAGATGGGAGAAGCCCATGTTTTTCAAGTCTTGATTGAGCAGGGTCAAAAATCTCGTCATCGGAGCCACTGATCCGGTATCCTTTGAGATGAAGGGCGATGGCCAGATTATGCATCGCACTCCCGCCAATAGCAATAAAGTGTATTCTCATAATTGTAGGTTTACGCAGCAAAAATACGAAATAATAAGCTTTTTAGCTTATTATTTCGTATTTTTGCAATCTATTTTGAAAAATTTTTTACGTTATGAAAAGAACAATACTTGTTTTTACCCTATTGACCTCTTTTTTCTTAGGGTTCGCGGATGCCGGAATGTGGCTTCCCATTTTATTGAATAAAAATGAAGCAGAAATGCAAAAACTGGGTTTTAAGCTTACTGCTGAAGATGTCTACAGTGTTAATCACAGTAGTCTTAAAGATGCTGTTGTCCTTTTTGGTGGCGGATGTACCGCTGAACTAATCTCGAAAAATGGTCTTTTACTTACCAATCATCATTGCGGGTATTCTTATATTCAAAGGTATAGTACCCTTGAAAACAACTATTTGCATAACGGATTCTGGGCGAAAAGTTATGATGAAGAGATCCCTTGCGAAGGATTAACCGTGTCTTTCCTAATCAAAATGGAAGATGTAACGGTTCAGGTTTTAGATGGAGTCAGTCCCGATCAATCACTCCCTGAATCCCAAAATAGGATTAAAAAGAATATCGATAAAGTGATCTCAGAATACACAAAAGAGACTACCTATAGAGCAGATGTAAAACCTTTCTACTACGGGAATCAATATTTTATTTTTGTTTATCAGGTATATAAAGATGTCCGTTTAGTAGGTACACCCCCTGAAAATATTGGGAAATTTGGTGGTGATACAGATAATTGGGTATGGCCAAGACATACCGGTGACTTTTCATTGTATCGAATTTATACTGCTCCTAATGGGCAAGCAGCTCAATACTCCCCTGATAATATTCCTATGAATTCTCCAAAATATCTCCCCATTTCCGTTTCTGGTGTTGATGAAGGTGATTTTACAATGGTACTCGGTTACCCAGGAACTACCATGCAATATCTCCTTTCTGATGGAGTTGATCTGGTAGTGAATACCAGAAATCCAGTGGCCATTCATCAAAGAGGTGTAAGATTGGATATCATGAAAAAATATATGAATCAATCTACTGAAATCAGATTGATGTATTCTGCCAAATCAAATAGTATTGCCAACGGATGGAAAAAGTGGATCGGCGAAAATAAGGGGATTAAAGATTCAAAAGTGATCCAAAAGAAACAAAATGAGGAAACACAATTGCAACAAATGATCGATCAAAATCCAAACTATGCGCAGAAATATAAAAATGTGATTCAAAATATTAAAGATGATTATGCTATTTATCAAAAACTGGAACTTCAATCTGCCTTCTTGAGAGAAACATTTCCTGCTGTAGAACTTCCTGCTTTTGCCGAAAGGTTCAGGAAAAATTTCTATATCAATGGAGAGATGGTCAACTTTGACAAAGATAAAGAGAAATGGATCAATTATGGAGAGAATTTTTATTCTCATTATTATAAACCTATTGATAAAGAGGTTTTTGTAGAGTTGTTATTCTACTATTTTAACACACTTGATGTTCAGTATATGCCTGAAACGCTGCAGAAATATGCCAAAATATCTAAAGAAAATTTGCTCCAATTATCTGATAACTGGTATGAAAAATCGATTTTTGCCAATAAAGAGTCTTACATGGATTTCATGAAAAATGCAAAATCCAAAGATTTTAAAAAGTTAAAAAAATGGTTTGATGAGAACCAGTTCTTTTTACAAGCCAGTATACAACTGGGTGTTTTAAATGGAAATAAAATTCCAACATTAAAGGTACTTCTAGAGGAACATTATAGAATTTACCTGCAATGTCTGATGGAACTAGATCCCCAAAGAGTGAAGTTTCCTGATGCCAATCTTACAATGAGGGTTGCGTACGGAACAATGCAGGGTATCATCCCTGCTGATGGGATGAAGTATCTCCCTTTCACTACTGTTTCTGGAATTATTGATAAAGAGGATCCAGATATTTTTGATTACAAGGTTGACCCCAAATTAAAAGAGTTGATTTTAACTAAAAATTTCGGGTCTTATGCTGATAAAAATGGAGATATGAGAGTAGCTTTTATTGCCAGCAATCATACCACTGGTGGAAATTCCGGCAGTCCAATTTTAAATGGAAAAGGGGAACTGGTAGGTATCAATTTTGACCGAATGTGGGAGGGAACCATGAGTGATTTGCATTATGATGTGAATAAATGTAGAAATATCAGTTTGGATATCAGATATGTCCTCTTTATTATTGATAAATTTGCTGATGCTCAAAATATTATTAAAGAACTAGATATTAAAGAATAAGTTAATTCATATTACTATGATAAACTTTGAACATGTTGAAGATCATAGCCGAATCTATGCTTTTCTTATGAATTACATGAGATTTGCGCATCATTATATCTTTTATGATGAGGTTGATATATTAGGGATAGAAAATATTCCTGAAAAAGGGATTCCATGCCTAACAATCTCCAATCATCAGAATGGATTAATGGACCCCTTGGCTAAATTAAATATGTTTCAGGATAGAAGACAACCGGTCTTTATTGCAAGAGGAGACATTTTTAAAAGAGATTTTGTTGCTAAATTGTTGAAATTTACGAAAATCCTTCCCACTTATAGAACAAGGGATGGAGATCGAAGTGATATCAGAAAAAATCATGATACATTTTATCTGGCTGGCAATATTCTGAATAAAGGTGGCACCGTGATTATGTACCCTGAAGCGCAACATCAAAATGGGCGTTATCTGGGGTCATTTAAGAAAGGATTTCCTAGAATCTGCTTTTCTGCTGTAGAACAATCCGATTTTAAAATCAACCTACAAGTGCTTCCTGTTTGTCTTCATTATTCTCATTATGAAAGAATTAAATCTAAACTGATGATCATGATTGGCAAACCGTTCACTTTTGAGGAGTTTTATGATTTGTATCAAACAGATCCTAATCTGGCTTATACACAACTGAATGAGAAAGCAAGGGCTGCATTAAAAGAGATGGTTATCGACATTGAAGATCAGGAGAACTATGCTGAATACGATTTCTTAAGAACGATGATTGTAAAAGAAAGAGTGGATGTAGATCAAGAATTTCATGTTATTTTTAATGAAGAGAAATCGATTATAAAAGAGATTGATCAGCTTAAAAATGAGGCTCCGGATCAATTTTCAGAACTCATGAATAAAACCAGAACCTATCGTGACAGGATTTCAAAGCTAGGATTCAGAGATGCTATGATTAACAAGAAGATCACATGGGTAAAAAATATTTTTCACGATCTATTGTTGTTATGTCTTTTACCCATTTATGGTTTAAGTCTTTTGTTAAATGGATTACCCTATTATACTCCTGAACTTCTTGTAAAAAAAATGAAAGACAAACAATTGATCTCATCTGTCCGGTTTGGGCTTGGTTTTTTGATCTTTCCAATTTGGTATCTGATAATGTTTCTTTTAGTAGGTATACTCTCTGGTTCATTTCTGTTAGGGGTATGGATTCTGGTTTTTGCATCTACTTCCATTGGGCTTCTGTATTACTATAAAGTATGGTGTTTAAAAGTGTTCCATTCTTACAGATATCTTCTAATGAGCAAGAATTCAGAATTATCCGAATTAAAACATCTCAAAAAACAAATATTAAAATATTTTGAGAGATAACAAACTATTAAAAAAAATAGTTATATTTGCAGGTTGATAATCTCATTAAGAAAACCCTTTTATCATTAATAATATGAAGAAAATTTATCTGTTTTTTTTAGTTTTGTTTGTTTTGTTTTCCCTAAAACTTGACGCACAAATAACGGTAGCACACCCACAAGGGATGACCCCCTTACAGTTAATTAATACTACTTTGGTATTACCTCCAACAGTATCAGGTGTTTATATTTCAAATGCTACTTTTAATAACCAGGCTGGAGCTCTTCCAAACTCTCTTACAACCAAAATTGGCACATTTCAAAATGGATATAACTTTGCTGATTTTCCGATCAACAGAGGTATTATCATGACAACCGGTAATATCACAGTTGCTCCAGGCCCTAATAGTAGTGGAAGTTCCTCCTCATCCAATAATGATGGGACTACAGATGCTGACTTGCAGGCACTTACTACAAGCTCGCTTACAGGTATGGCCAAGTTGGAGTTTGACTTCCTTTCTGTATCCGGAAATGTTCAGTTTGAATACATCTTTGCATCCGAAGAGTATCCTGAATTTGTATGTTCTAACTATAACGATATTTTTGCCTTTTTCTTAACAGGCCCCCATCCTGTTACCTTAGTGCAATCTACATGGAATATTGCATTGATTCCTGGATCTACCTTGCCAGTTTCCATTAATTCTTTAAATCCGGGTGTAGCTGGTTCTTCGGGTGGTAATGGTTGTACAGGTTTAAATCAGTCTTTGGCTTATTCAAGCTACTATTTTGGAGTTGCAAGCGGTACAGCAGGTATCCAGTTTGACGGTTTTACCAGAATCCCTGCCAACAGTCCACATGCTCCATTTGGTGTAGCTTCGGGCTTGTTCGCTAAATCCAGAATTGTGCCTTGTACCTCTTATCACATGAAACTCGCTGTGTCTAACTGTTCGGATAACTCCTACGATTCGGGTGTTTTTTTGAAACAAGGAAGTTTTATCAGCCCTTCCGAATTTAAAAATTACCACTCATTTACTTATGCAAGTAATCCTGATTTAGTTCAGAACCTTAATAGTGATACCATTCATTATCTAATTCTTCCTCCCGATTCTACCCGTGATTATACCATTTTTGCTTTTGCGGACTCCGCAAACTGTGATGCCGTTTTTAACGAAGACTTCGAAATCTATTATATGGATCCCATTGAAGATACTCTTGTGAAATCTGAAGATTTTATGACTACTTTTTTCTTAAAACAAGGTGAAACATCAACAAAAATTGTGATCAGAGTTCCTGAAACAGCTGTTTTTGAACCCAATCAAACCAAACTATTAAAGTTAGTGCTTAAAATTGAAACGTGCCCTTCAGCAATCCCTATTGTGGATACTGTTTATTATAATATTAGAACGGCAAATCCTGGAGAGTTTGTAGAAGAGTTTAGATCTTCATTAATAACCATTGCCCCGAATCCTTCTGATGGGAGATTTACTATAACACACGAAAATGCAAATATTGAAGAGTTTATGGTGTACGATCTCAATGGAAAACTGGTGGATGGTATGAGAAATATTTATGCTCAGGAATATGTTCTGGATGCTTCCAGATATGTAAATGGAATCTATTTCGTAAAAATCAAAACCGAAAGTGGAACGATTGTTAAAAAGATAATTAAACAATAAAAAAAAGGCACTTTTTAAAGTGCCTTTTTTTGTGCCCAGAACAAGATTCGAACTTGCACAGGAATACTCCCACTACCCCCTCAAAGTAGCGTGTCTACCAATTCCACCACCTGGGCTTCATTTCGATGGACACGAGAAATAATAATCATCGTATTCCATCGTTTGAGTTTGCAAAAATACAAAAAAATATTGTAGTTTTGCAGTTCTTTAAATTAAAAATTTGAAAACGCTCATATGTACAATCAACCATCTAAAAAAAAGAGCCCTCCCAAACCAAAAGGAGTCAAATCAAAATGGATTAAGAGATTTTGGATTTTATATATCAGTGGATTCTTATTTGTAGTATTGCTCTTTACCGCAATCTCTTTAGGTCTCCTAGGGTTTATGCCCACTTTTAGTGATCTGGAAAATCCAAAAACAAATCTTGCTACTGAAGTTTATTCAGCGGATGGTGAACTATTAGGGAAATATTATCTCGAAAATAGATCTCCCTGTAAGTTTGAAGAGTTAGATTCATCTTTAATCCAAGCCTTAATTGCAACTGAAGATGCCCGTTTTTTTAAACATTCAGGCGTTGATGGTCGTGCTTTAGTAAGAGTATTCTTTGGTGTTGTAACCGGGATTCATCAAGGAGGCGGAAGTACAATTTCTCAACAGCTTGCTAAAAACTTATTTCCCAGAGACCCCGATGCAAGCAAATTTAAAATGGTGATCACCAAATTAAAAGAGTGGGTTGTGGCCAGCAAATTGGAACGTGAATATTCTAAAAATGAGATTATTGCAATGTATTTCAATACTGTCGATTTTGGAAGTAACTCTATGGGTATCAAATCTGCAGCCGCTACTTTCTTTGGTAAACTACCCTCAGAATTAAACTGTCAGGAGTCGGCTATGCTGGTTGGAATGTTAAAAGCACCTACCAAGTTTAGCCCCAGAAGAAATCCTAATGCCTCCCTCTCCAGAAGAAATACTGTCATTGCTCAAATGGAAAAATATAAGTATTTGACTGAACAGCAGGCCGATTCAATTAAAAAAATCCCAATTGATATTTCACAGTATAAGATCCAACATCATGCCACTGGTAGTGCAACCTATTTTAGAGAGTATTTAAGGCAATACCTTACAGAATGGTGTAAAAATAACCCAAAACCAGATGGGTCTTTTTATGATATTTATAAAGATGGTTTAAAAATATATACCACGATCGACTCCAGAATGCAAAAACATGCAGAGGATGCTGTTCGGGAACATATCGCCAACTATTTACAACCTATGTTCTTTCAACATATCAAAGGGGTGAAAAATGCACCGTTTTATAACCTGACACCTGAAGAAACCGAAAGGATCCTGGTATCTGCAATGAAAAGATCTGAAAGATATGAGTTGATGAAAGATGCCGGTATTTCTGATGCTGAAATTAGAAAAAATTTCGATGTTAAGGTGAAAATGAAAATCCTAACCTGGGACAGAGGTATGGTGGACACTGTAATGACTCCAATGGATTCAATCCGTTATATCAAATCGTTTCTTCAATGTGGTATGATGGCAATGGATGTCAATACAGGATTTGTAAAAGCTTATGTAGGTGGTGTGGATTATAAGTATTTTCAATATGATCATGTGAAATTGTCAAAAAGACAAGTTGGATCCACATTTAAACCTTATGTATATGCCGTTGCTATGCAGTCTGGTGAGTATAACCCCTGTACAATGGTTCCGAATGTGCCTGTTACTTTTAAACTACCTGAAGGTACCACTTGGACTCCCCGTAACTCGGGTGATTATAAAAGTGGGCAGATGATCTCCCTTAGTGAAGCATTGGCTCAATCGATCAACTATATCTCAGCTTATTTGACGAAACAGTTTGGACCACACGCCGTTATTCAACAAGTGAAATCAATGGGAATCACTTCCGAAATCCCCGCAGTTCCCTCTATCGCTCTGGGTGCTTGTGAATTATCATTATATGAACAAGTGGGTGCAATCAACTGTTTCCCAAACCAAGGTGTCTATATTGAACCCTCCTTTATTACTAAAATATGTGACAATAATGGCAATGTGATCCATTCTTATGTTCCTAAAACCAATGAAGCGATGGATCAGATTACTGCTTTTAAAACGGTTCGGCTGATGCAAGGTGTGGTTCAACATGGTACAGGTGCCCGATTGAGAGGCCAATATAAAATCAATTTCCCAATGGCAGGGAAAACAGGTACAACCGATAATCAATCGGATGGATGGTTCGTGGGATACACCCCTTTATTGTCTTGTGGAGTTTGGGTTGGTTGCGAAGATAGAGCTGCCCACTTCAGAACCACAGCATTAGGTCAGGGTGCCAGAACTGCAATGCCCGTTTTTGCCCTGTTTATGCAAAAATGTTATAGTGATCCTGAATTGCCCTATTCTAAAGTGGTCGCAAATCCCGCTAAATATCCGGGTCTTGAATTTACAATCCCTGAAGCTTATACCGGCGACCCAAGTGGCTGTAATGAACAAAAAAGGGAACGTAAAAAACCTAACTTCGATTAATCAACCTATATAAAATATCTTAACTGCCCATGAAGTTATCCATCATTATTCCGGTCTATAACGAAGAAAAAACAATACATCTTATTCTGGATAAAATTAGAAATGTAAACCTGATTCATCAGTTTCAAAAAGAGATAATTCTTGTAAATGATTGTTCATCAGATGATTCCAAAGAAGCCATTCATCGTTATATGGATCAGTTTGGATCAAAATCATCTGAAAACGGATCTTTAGAGATTCTCTATTTTGAACAACCTGTGAACATGGGTAAAGGGGCTGCTTTACATAGAGGGTTCGTAGAAGCTTCAGGTGATTATATCATCGTTCAGGATGCCGATCTTGAATATGACCCCGAAGAGTATAACATTCTACTTAAACCTGTCGTAGATGGTTTCGCTGATGTGGTATACGGTTCCCGTTTTATTGGTGGAAATCCTCATAGAATTCTCTTTTTCTGGCACTCTATCGGAAATAAATTTTTAACGATGGTCTCTAACATGTTTACCAATCTGAACCTTACTGATATGGAAACCTGTTATAAACTTTTTAGAGCAGATATTATTAAATCAATCTATTTTAAAGAAAAACGATTCGGGTTTGAACCTGAAGTGACCCAAAAAATGGCTCGATTTAAAGGGATCAGAATCTATGAAGTTGGAATCTCTTATTATGGAAGAACTTATGAAGAGGGGAAAAAAATCGGATGGAAAGATGGTTTTAGAGCTATATATTGCATTCTGAAATATAAATTTTTCTCCAAAAAGTATTTAAAATAGTATTCCTTATAAATTGATTTAAATTGTATCAGGTTGAATGGTTAAGAAATTTGTTTTTCATACGTTACTCTTTATAATACCCATTTTTTTAATCATTGTATTATCAGAACTTGCCATACGAAATATACCAAACGATTATAATTCTAAAAAACAACAGATCAGGGAAAATGGAGATCAATTTGAAATCCTTGTTCTTGGGAGTTCTCATGTGTATTATGGTATTAATCCTGAATGCTTTGATCAGAAATGTTTTAATTTAGCGCATATTGCTCAAACACCTGAGTTTGATCTGAAATTACTGAAAAAATTTCTCCCTCAAATGAAAAATGTAAAAACGGTAATCTATCCGATCTCATACTTTACTTTTTTCTGGGATCTTCAGTCTAGTACTGAAGCGTGGCGTTTGAAAAATTATACCATTTACTATCACCTGAATGCCGCACAATCTTTTAAAGATTATTTAGAATTCTGCAGTATTGATCCATTAAATAACTACAAAAGAATTAAAGATTATTATATCTATTCCAGATCCGAATTAGGAGTAACTCCACTAGGTTGGGGCTTTAATTGTCTGGCTGAATATGCAGGAAACCTGGAAGAAACCGGAAAAATTGCAGCCGAAAGACACTCTAACTTTGGAACCCATTTTTATAAAAAAAACACACAGGAAGTAGATGAAATTCTGAATCTGTGTCAACTAAATAATATCAGAGTACTCCTCCTTTTTCCTCCCGGCTACCAATCCTATAGATCTTATCTAAACCCAGATCAATTGAAAATGACCTATCAAACTATTGATACTTTATTGTCGAAACATCCGAACAGCTCTTTTTTAAACCTCTTTGCAGATACATCATATACGGCAGCTCACTTTTTGGATGGGGATCATCTGAATGATCAGGGAGCTACAAAATTATCTTCATTTTTAAACCAATATATCAACCAATATGAAAAATAATACCTCTTTTTTCTTTACTGTTTTGTTTTGTTTGTTCTTCTTTTCTGGCTTTGCTCAGTTTCAAACATCAAATATCATCTATTCCGGGCCCCATAAAGTTCTGAAGCCCCTGATTTCCGATTCATTAAATGTGAATGGAGAATCTTTTCGGGATCAGAATCTGTTAAAGAATTTCCCTCTGTCAGAGAAATTCTTTGCAAATGGTTCTTCAATCAATGCAGATACTTCCGGATTGTTTTTGTTTAAAACGGATCCAAAAAATTATGGAATCCATTTTTTTAAAGTTCTTATTAAACCAGATCATTTTGTCAAAGGTTCTCTGGAAATCAAAGCAACCGGAATGGTAGAAGTGTTCATAAACGGTGAAAAGAAAAAGGATAAATATTCATTTGACTCCCTTTCTAAATCGATCACCATTGAAACGTCATTTGAACCTATGGTGTACGAATTGGTTGTTAAATACCTTACATCTCCGGATACTTTGGGCGCTTCTCAGGAATTGGGGATCTCTTTTAAGGTTTCTAAAGGTAATACAATCCATTTTTTTAATTCAGAATTACAAAGGACATTTACGATTCATAACTTGCAGGATGGGAAAAATATAAGAGGTGTAGAAATCTCTCCAAATGGGAAGTATTGTCTGGTTACTTATACAGAACGTGTGGATAATAAAACAACCCGTTACTCAGAACTGATGGATACTGAAACAGGTAAAGTGTTGATTCAAAATAATGGCTATTTAAATCAGGCTCATTGGATGCCCAAAAGTAACCTGCTCTATTTTACACGTGATGGATTAAAAGGGTTGGAACTTGTTACCATGAATCCACAGACTTTTCAGCTTCAAGTGATTGAAAA
>Ga0116152_10001154_pt1 | contig 21611 bp, 19 predicted proteins | sample AD_UKC119_MetaG_FD_89894 | JGI IMG/M metagenome (GOLD analysis project Ga0116152, IMG submission 89894) | Active sludge microbial communities of municipal wastewater-treating anaerobic digesters from Hong Kong - AD_UKC119_MetaG | ecosystem: Engineered > Bioreactor > Anaerobic > Digestate...
CCCCCCCGCCCCCCCCGCGGCCGCGCGCCCCGGCGCTTTTTTGGGGGCGGAATTCCCCGGGGGGGGGACGGGGCCCGGGGCCGGGGGGGGCGCGGACCCCCCCCCTGCCCGGCCTCCCCCTTGCGCGGCCCCCTGGACCCCGCGCCTAAGCCCCCGCCTCGCGCAGCCGCGCAATGGCCGTGGCGGTCGAACCGTCGCGCCCGTCCGTCGTGGCCTCGCCCTCGATCATCGGCAGCAGCTGCATCGCCAGCTCCTTGCCCAGTTCCACGCCCCATTGATCGAACGAGTTGATGCCCAGCACCACCCCTTCGACAAAGACCCGATGCTCATACAGCGCCACGATCGCCCCCAGCGTCGCCGGCGTCAGCCTGGGATACAGCAGCAAGGTCGAGGGGCGATTTCCGGGAAAGACGCGGTGGCGCGCCTGGCGATCCAACGCGTCGCCGGTCAGGCCGCGTGCCGCCATCAGAGCGCGGGCCTCGTCCAGCGACCGGCCACGCATCAGCGCCTCGGCCTGCGCCAGGCAGTTCGCCGCCAGCAGCCGGTGCTGATGCGCCAGCGCCGGTTCGTGCCCGCGCATCGCCAGCAGGAACTCGCACGGCACGACATCCGTGCCCTGGTGGATCAACTGATAAAACGCATGTTGCCCGTTCGTGCCGGGTTCGCCGAACACCACCGGCCCCGAGGGCACCGTCAGCTCCGAGCCATCCATCGCCACGCGCTTGCCGTTCGATTCCATCTCGAGCTGTTGCAGATAGGCCGGCAGCCGCGCCAGCCGCTGGTCATAGGGCAGCACCGCGCGCGCGGCGTAGCCACAGACCTGCCGGTGCCAGACGCCGACCATCGCCAGCATCACCGGCATGTTCGCCCCCAGGGGCGCGGTGCGGAAATGGCGGTCCATCGCCGCGGCGCCCGCCAGGAAGGCGCGGAAATCCTCGGGTCCGATGGCGATCATCAGGCTCAGGCCGATCGGGCCCCACATCGAATAGCGCCCGCCGACCCAGTCGGCAAAGCCGAACACGCGCGCCGGGTCGATGCCAAAGGCCGAGGTCCGCTCCAGCGCCGTGGACAGTGCGACGAACTGCCGGGTGGGCTCGGCGACCGAACGCGCCATCCAGGCTTTCGCGGTCTGTGCGTTGGTCATCGTCTCGATCGTGGTAAAGGTCTTCGAGGCGACGATCACCAGCGTCGTTTCCGGGTTCAGCCCGTCCAGCACGTCGTTGATATGCGCCCCGTCCACGTTCGACACGAAATGACACCGCGGCCCGTCGGCATAGGGCGCCAGCGCCTGCACCGCCATCGCCGGGCCCAGGTCCGACCCGCCGATGCCGATGTTGACGACATCGGTGATGCGGCCGCCGGCGCCCCGGATCCGGCCGTCGCGCAGGTCGCGGGCAAAGGTCTCCATCCGGGCGAGCGTCGCGCGGACCTCGGGCATGACATCCAGCCCGTCCACCAGCACGCTGCCGTCGAGGGTGCGCAACGCCGTGTGCAGCACCGCACGACCCTCGGTCTCGTTGATCCGGTCGCCGCGGAACATGGCGTCACGACGCGCCTCGACGCCGGTCTGGCGGGCCAGGTCCAGCAGCAGACCGCGGGTTTCGGCATCGATATTCGTCTTTGAATAATCGAACAGAATCGGCCCGGTTGCCGGATCATCCAGGGTGACCGAGAAATCCGCGGCACGCGCGGCATCGTCGAAAAGCGCGATCATGCGGCGCTGCGCGCCGGTGCGCATCCGGTCACGCAATGCGGTCCAATAATCCATTCAATCTATCCAGATGTTTCCCCGCGTTCCTTCATGCCAAGATGCGCCCGCTTTGCCCAGAGCAAAAAGCCGCCGCCGCCCCCGGGGCCGGCAATTTCCTCTGGGTTGTGCTGTGTTCGCGCCACATGCGGGGCGAACGGGCTTGCCGCCCGGGGCGGGGCGTGCATCATGCCACGGATGGACACGCGCATCCTCCATTCCGAGGCCTGCATGGCCGAAGGTGCCGCCTGGCTGGCCCGGGCCGAACCCCGCTTTGCCGAGGCGCTCGCCCTGTGCGGTCCGCCGCCCCTCAGGCGGCGCGACGACGGGTTCGAGGCCCTGGTCGGCGCGATCACCGCGCAGCAGGTGTCCGTCGCCTCGGCGCGGGCGATCCAGGCGCGGCTGGCGGCGGCGGGATACGGCACCCCCGACAGCTATGCCCGTGCCACCGCCGAAGACCTGCGCGCCGCCGGCCTTTCGCGGCAAAAGGCGCGCTACGTCAAGGCGCTGGCCGAATCCGGGATCGCCTTTGACGCGCTGCGCCACGCCCCCGAGGACGAGATCGTCGCCACCCTGACCGCGGTCCCCGGCATCGGTCGCTGGACCGCCGAGATCTATATCATGTTCAGCCTGGGACGCGCCGACACCTTCGCGCCCAACGATCTGGCATTGCAGGAGGCCGCGCGCGTGCTTTTCGCCCTGGCCGAGCGTCCGCGCGAGACGGCGCTGCGCGCCATGGCGGTGGAATGGTCGCCCTGGCGGACGGTTGCGGCGGGGATGCTGTGGCACTACTACCACCACATCAAGAGCCGCGAAGGCACCACCTGAAAGGACCCGTCATGCCCCCTCGCCCGTTGCAATCCGCCCGCAAGGGCGCACCCCGGGGACAGGCCCGGTCGGTGGTGATCTTCCTGCACGGCTATGGCGCGAACGGGGCCGATTTGCTGGGGCTGGCCGATCCGCTGGCGCCGCACCTGCCGCAGACCGCCTTTTACGCCCCCGATGCGCCGGAAAATTGCCAGGGCAATCCCTTTGGTTTCCAATGGTTTCCGATCCCCTGGCTGGACGGATCGGCCGAAGACGCGGCCCGCGAAGGCGCGCTTCAATCGCGCGCGGACATCGACGCCTTTATCGACCAGGTCCTGACCGACGAGGGGTTGCCGCCCTCGGCCCTGGCGCTGGTGGGCTTTTCCCAAGGCACCATGATGTCCCTCGACGTGGCGCCGCGCCGGGACGCGCTCCTGGCCGCGGTCGTCGGCTTTTCGGGCCGGTTGCTGGACCCCGCCGCGCTGGCGGCCGAGACGGTCTCGAAGCCACCCGTGCTGCTGATCCACGGTGACGCCGATCCGAAGGTGCCGGTGCAGTCCCTGCCCGACGCCGCCGATGCCCTGGTCCAGGCCGGGTTCGAGACCTATGCCCATGTGTGCAAGGGGCTGGGCCATTCCATCGACCAGGAGGGGCTTTCGCTGGCGCTGGGTTTCCTGCGCGAAAAACTGCCACATTGAGGGGGCCGTCGCCCGTCTGTCACACAATCCGACCAGACTGTCCCCCGCACCCCATGTCGCGGGGTTGTCACGACCAAAACACCGGATATAGTCGATCCCGACAACGGCTTCGACCGATCCCGGGCGGGAGAGACGGAAGATGGACGGTGACTTCAGGCAAGGCTTCGTGCACGAGCCGGCGGCGCTCAGGCAGTTTCCGGCGCTGGTCCTGAACGCCGATTTCCGGCCCCTCAGCTACTATCCGCTGTCGCTGTGGCCCTGGCAGGAGGCGGTCAAGGCGGTCTGGATGGACCGCGTCACCATCGCCGCCGAATACGACCAGACCGTGCGCAGCCAGCGGTTCGAGATGCGAATACCCTCGGTCGTGGTGCTGAAGGACTTTGTCAAACCCAGAAAGCGCGTGGCCTTCACGCGCTTCAATCTTTTTCTGCGGGACGAATTCACCTGCCAGTATTGCGGCTCGCGCCACGATCTGACCTTTGACCATGTGGTGCCGCGCGCGCTGGGCGGCGTCACCAGTTGGGAGAACGTCGTCGCCGCCTGCGCGCCGTGCAACCTGCGCAAGGGTTCGAAAACGCTGCGCCGGTCCGGGCTGAGCCTGCGCCAGCCGCCCCGCCGCCCCACCGCCGCCGAGCTGATCGACCGGGGCCGCCGTTTTCCGCCGAACCATTTGCACGAAAGCTGGGCGGACTATCTCTATTGGGATACAGAGCTCGAGGCCTGACCCGGTCCGGGGCTGGACTCGGGTCTGCGGGGCGCATATCCGGTGCGTTTCGTTCTCGTGCTCGCCCGACAGGAGCCCCCATGGTCGCCCGCGTCATTCCCGTCGAACCTTTCGATCTGGTGGTCTTTGGCGCCACCGGCGATCTGGCGCGCCGCAAGATCCTGCCCGCGCTCTACCGACGCTATGCCGAGGGCCAGATGCCGCCCGAGGCGCGCGTCATCGGCGCCGCCCGCACACCGCTGACCCGGGCCGAGTTTCACGCCGCCATCGCCGCCGCGTTCGATGAATTCATGGGCCCCGATGCCCCCACGCCCCAGGACCGCGCCGGTTTCTTCGAGAGGCTGGACTATGTCACCGTCGATGCCCGGGGCGAGGACGGCTGGCTGGATCTGGCCGCACGGATGCGCGACGGCGTGGTTCGGGCGTTCTATTTCTCGGTCGGGCCTGCGCTGTTCGGGCCGCTGGCAACCGGGCTGGGACGCTTTGGCCTGGTCACGCCGGACACAAGGATCGTGGTGGAAAAGCCCTTTGGCAACGATCTTGCGACGGCGCGGGTGCTGAACCGCACCCTGGCCGAGCATTTCGCGGAAACGCAGATCTACCGGATCGACCATTACCTGGGCAAGGAAACCGTGCAGAACCTGATGGCGGTGCGCTTTGCCAACATCCTGTTCGAACCGCTGTGGAACGCACGCTTTGTCGATCATGTGCAGATCACGGTGGCGGAAACCGTGGGCGTGGGCGGGCGCGGTGCCTATTACGACACCGCCGGCGCGATGCGGGACATGGTGCAGAACCACATGATGCAGCTTCTGTGCCTGATCGCGATGGAGCCGCCCTATTCCTTTGAACCGGACGCCGTCCGCGACGAAAAGCTGAAGGTGATCCACGCGCTGGACCCCGTCGCGCCCGGCCATGTGGTGCGCGGCCAATATGGCGCCGACAAGGACCGCGCCGCCTACCGCGACGAGGTCGAGAACCCGGCCTCGACCACGGAAAGCTACATCGCGCTCAAGGTCGGGATCTCGAACTGGCGCTGGAAGGGCACGCCCTTTTACCTGCGGACCGGCAAGCGGCTGAAGGCGCGCGCCTCGGAGATCGCCGTTGCGTTCCGCGATCCGCCCCATTCGATCTTTGGCGAGGATGCGCCGTGGAAGGCCAACATGCTGGTGATCCGCCTGCAACCCGACGAGGGCATGACGCTGAAGGTCATGATCAAGGAGCCGGGCCCCGGCGGGATGCGGTTGAAGGACGTGGCGCTGGACATGTCCTTTGCCGAGGCCCTGGGCGACGACATGCACATTCCCGACGCCTATGAGCGGCTCATCATGGACGTGATCCGGGGCAATCAGACGCTGTTCATGCGCGGCGACGAGGTCGAGGCCGCCTGGGCCTGGACCGATCCGATCATCGCCGAATGGCAAGATCTTGCCGAAACGCCGCATCGCTACGATCCGGGCTCGTCCGGGCCGGACGAAGCCCTTAGACTGATCCGGATGGATGGGCGAAACTGGCGGGACATCCGCTGATGGAACGGATCGACTACCCCGACACCGACATGATGGCGCTGTCGTTGGCCCGGCGGCTGGCCGGCGAATTGCGCGCCGCCCTGACGCGTCGCCCACGGGCGCTGTTCGCGGTGCCGGGCGGCACCAGCCCGGGGCCGGTCTTCGACCTGTTGGCCGCCGCCGATCTGGACTGGGACCGCGTGGACATCGTGCCGACCGACGAACGCTGGCTGCCCGAAAGTCATGCGCGCTCGAACGCGGGCATGATCCGCGCGCGGCTGTTGCGCGACAAGGCCGTGCCCGCACGACTGCTGCCCTTGTGGCACGAGGCCCTGTCCCCGGCCGAGGGCGCCGAACAGGCGGCCGCCATGCTGGACCGCCTGTTGCCGGTCGATGTGGCCCTGCTGGGGATGGGCGCGGACATGCATACGGCCTCGCTCTTTCCGGGCGCCACGGGCCTGGACGAGGCCCTCGCCGCCGATGCCCCGGCCGTGGTGCCGATCCTCGCGCCCGGCGCGCCGGAACCGCGAGTGAGCCTCAGCGCGCGGGTTCTCAAGGACGCCTACGGCCTGCATCTGCTCATCATCGGGGCGGAAAAGCGCGCGGCGCTGGAGCGCGCGCGCGCCCTCGCCCCGACCGAGGCCCCGGTCGCCGCCGTGCTGGCGCGGGCGGTGGTGCACTGGGCACCCTGACCCGGGTTCCCTCCCGGCCGCTCAGGCGCCGCTCAAGGGGCGCGCCGCGGCCGGGACGCACCCGTCACCGCGCCACCATCAGCGCCGAAAGCCCGTGAAAATGGTAGCGGCCGGCATAGTCCGGGGGCGCGGTCAGATGCAGGCCGGGGGCCTCCTGGAACAGGATCGGCAGGGCCTTGGCCAATTCCAGCCGCGCCAGCGGCGCACCGACGCAAAAATGCAGGCCCACGCCGAACGCGAGATGCGGTTTCGCCGGACGGCCCGGATCGAAATGGTCGGGCCGGTCCCACTGGCCCGGGTCGCGCCCGGCCGCCGCCAGCATCACCCCCACCTCGTCGCCCGGTTCGAACACATGGCCCATGATCTCGACCCGCTCGTAGGCCCAGCGGGTGAACATGTGCAGCGGCGGATCGAAGCGCAGCGTTTCCTCGATCGTCGCCTCCAGCCGATCGGGTGACAGCCAGTCGCGCGGCCCGCCGGCCTCGAGCAGGGTCTTCACCGCGTTGCCGATCGCGTGCACGGTCGCCTCGTGACCGGCGTTCAGCAACAGGATGCAGGTAGAGATCAACTCGTCCGTGCTCAACCGGTCGCCCGCTTCCTCGGCTACGATCAGATGCGTGATGAGGTCGTCGCCCGGCATCCGGCGACGCGCGCGCACATGCTCGCGCAGGAAATCGGCAAAGTCGGCGGAGGCCTGGCCCGCGGCCTCTTCCATCGCGCGGGTGCGGCCGGCCTGATACATGCCGACCATGGCGTGCGACCAGCGCAACAAGTCGTCCCGCATCGTTTCAGGCACCCCCAGAAGACGGGCGATGATGATGACCGGGATCGCCTCGGCGTATCGGGTCAACAGGTCGAAAGATCCCGAGGCCGGAAGATCCGCCGCCAGCGCGCGCGCCAGGGCTTCGATGTCCGGCCCCATGGCCGCGATCCGGCGCGAGGTGAAGGCGCGCAGCACCAGCCCCCGCAGACGCGTGTGCCGCGGCGGCTCGAGTTCGAGCATCGAGTGGGCCTCGATCGCATGGAACGGCGCGGTGTGCGCGGCCATTGGCGGGCGCCGGTCGGGCGGGATCTCGCGTCCCAGGCGGCGGTCGCGCAGAATCGCATTCGCCGCCGCGTAACCGAAGACGCAAGGCAGGCCGTAGTCCTCCCAGAAGACCACGCGACCGGCGGCGCGGGCGCGGTCGTAGAACGGATAGGGATCCTGCACAAAGGCGGGATCGGTCGGAGACTGGCTGAGGTGGATCATGCGGTCGGGTCCCTTGCGCCGCCTGACGGTGCCCGCCGCTCGACCCGGGGTCAACCCGCCTACGGGAACCGGGCGGAACTTTTTCACCGCGAATTTGAACCGCGCAGGGGCGATGAACGACCCATGCTCATGACACCGTTTCTTCGCCATGCACCGGTTGCCCCGTTGCCCCTGTCCGAACCGCACCCCGGCAAGGGTGTGGTGATTCTGTTGGCGCTGGCGCTGGTTGCCGCACTGCCCTGGGCCGCACCGGTGGGGATGGCCGGATTGTCGGGGGCGATGGCGCTTGTGCTGGCGCTGCCGCGCCCGTCGCGTCACCCGCTGCTCGCGCTCACATGGACGGTTCTGACGCTGGGCCTGCCGCTGACGCTGACACTGGCCCATCCCGGCGCGACGCTGGGCGGGGCGCTGGCGATGGGCGCGGCGGGGGTCTGGGCGATCCTGGCGATTCGCGCGCGGCGGCGGTGCGACTGACCGCCGCCGGAATCGACGGTCAGAGGCGCGACAGCCCGTCCAGCACCCGCACCCAGCTGCGAATCCCCTTGTGGAACGATTCGAGGTCGTATTTCTCGTTCGGGGAATGGATCTGGTCGTCGTCGCGGCCAAAGCCGATCAGCAGCGCATCCATGCCCAGAAGCTCCTGGAAATAGCCCGCAATCGGGATCGAACCGCCGCAGCCGATGAACGCCGCCGGGCGCGGCCATTCGTCGGACAGCGCCTGGCGCGCGGCCTCGAAGGCCGGGTTCTCGATCGGCATGACGGTGGCCGGCGCGCCGTTCGCGTCCAGGATCTCGACCGTGCAATCGGCCGGCACCCGGGCCGCGACATGGGCGCGCATCGCCGCCAGCACGGCCTGCGGGTACTGCGATCCGACCAGCCGGAAGCTGACCTTGGCGCTGGCTTTCGACGGCAGCACGGTCTTGAACCCCGCCCCCGTATAGCCCGAGGTCATGCCGTTCACCTCGCAGGTCGGGCGCGACCAGATCATTTCCAGCACCGAGCGCCCCTGCTCGCCCGCCGGGATCGACAGGCCGACCCCGCCAAGGAAACCGGCGGCGTCAAACCCCAGGGTCTCCCATTGCGTGCGCTGCGCGTTGGTCAGTTCCGGCACCCCGTCGTAGAACCCCGCCAGCGTGCAGGCCCCGGTCTCGTCGTGCAGGTCGGCCAGGATCTTCGCCAGCACATGCGCCGGGTTGCGGGCCGCGCCGCCATACATGCCGGAATGCAGGTCCTTGTCGGGCGCGGTGACCACCAGCTCCAGCTTGGCCAGGCCGCGCAACTGGGTGGTGATCGCGGGGGTCTGCGGGTCGAACATGCCGGTGTCGCAGATCAGCGCGAGGTCGGCCTTCAGGTCCTCGGCATGGGCGGTCATGTAGGGCACCAGCGACGGCGAGCCGGATTCCTCCTCGCCCTCGAAGAACATCGACACCCGGATCGGCAGGACGCCATGCACCGCCTTCCAGGCGCGGCAGGCCTCGACAAAGGTCATGAGCTGGCCCTTGTCATCCGCAGCGCCCCGGCCGCGGATCACCCGGCCCGCGGGCGTGTCCTCGATTTGCGGGTCGAAGGGGTCGTGATGCCAAAGGTTCAGCGGATCAACGGGTTGCACGTCGTAATGACCGTAGAACAGCACATGCGGGCCATCCTCGGGCCCGTCCGCGTCATGGGCTACGACCATCGGGTGACCGGGCGTCGGGTGTTTCGCGGCGTCGAAGCCCAGGCTGGCCAGATCCTCGACCAGCGCCTCGGCGGCGCGGTCGCAATCGGCCGCAAAGGCCGGATCGGTCGAGATCGACGGCACCCGCAGCAAGGTCAGCAGACGGTCCAGCGCGGCATCGAGAGTGGCATCCACATGGTCCAGGACCTGGGTCACGGTATCGGCGGTCATTCGGAATTCCCCGTTTCTGATGGGATCGAGCCTATGCCCGCCCGGCGGCGGAAGTCCAGTGCCGGGCGGCGATCAACCGAATGTGTGCCGCAGCACGGGCGCGACCCCGCCCGAGGGCCGCACAAAGGGCTGTGCGGGCTGCGAAAACCCTGTAAAAAAGACGGCAAACCGGACTGGAGTGCCTGATGAATTCGCGTTTCGCCCTTGTCGTGCTTGCCCTTGCCGCCCCCTTTGCGCAGGCCGCGCTCGCGGACCCGCTGGATGCCCGCGCCGCGCGTCCGATGCTGTTTCGCGACGACCGGGTCGAGGTGATCGAGATCGACGTCTCGGGCCTGACCGAGGCCGAACGCACCGCCCTGACCACCGTTGCCCAGACGCAGAAATACTATGCCGCGGTCGGCTTTGCCCCGGACGTGGGAATCATGGCGGAACCGACGGTGATGGCCTCGAACTATCATTCGCCCGAAGCCGCGCGCGCCGCCGCGTTGGCCGGGTGCGACGCGCGCCGTCACGGCGGGCGGGCCTGTGTCATCGCCCTCGAGGTGCGCCCGCAGGGCTGGGAAGCGCGCGATCTGAGCCTGTCTGCCGACGCGACCACCGCCTTCAACGACGATTATCGCCGTGCGGGCGGAACCCGCGCCTTTGCCGTTTCGGCGGGCTCGGGCCAGTGGGGAATCGGTCGCGGCAACAACGCGGTCGAGGACGCGCTGACCGCCTGCCAGGGCGACGGCGACGTTTCCGATTGTGCCATCGTGATCCAGGATTGACGAAAAAACCGCCCCGGAAGGGCGAGTGCGACACTTTTTTGAATTGATCCAGGTCATGGTTCTGTCGCATTCAAACATGCAAAGAACGTCCAGCTTTATCGCCGGGCGGCCGAAATTGCCCAGCAGGACGCCAGGAGACGACCCTTGACCTACGAAGCAGCCCTCGATTCCGCCCTCCAGCGACTGCACGACGAGGGGCGCTATCGCACCTTCATCGACATCGAGCGGAAGAAGGGCCACTTCCCCCACGCCACCTGGCGCAAGCCCGACGGCACGGAAAAGGACATCACCGTCTGGTGCGGCAACGATTACCTGGGCATGGGCCAGCACCCGGCGGTGCTGAAGGCCATGCACGAGGCCCTGGACGCCACCGGCGCCGGCTCGGGCGGGACGCGCAACATCTCGGGCACCACGGTCTACCACAAGCGGCTCGAGGCCGAGGTCGCGGACCTGCATCAGAAAGAAGCCGCGCTGGTCTTCACCTCGGCTTATGTGGCGAACGATGCGACGCTCAGCACACTGCGCGCGATCTTCCCCGGGCTCATCATCTATTCCGACGCGCTGAACCACAATTCGATGATCGAGGGCGTGCGCCGCAATGGCGGGCACAAGCGCATCTTCCGCCACAACGACGTCGCCCATCTGCGCGAGCTGCTGGCCGCCGACGATCCCGGCGCGCCCAAGCTGATCGCCTTCGAATCGATCTATTCGATGGATGGCGACGTCGGCCCGATCAAGGACATCTGCGACGCCGCCGACGACTTCAACGCGCTGACCTATATCGACGAGGTGCACGCGGTCGGCATGTATGGCCCGCGCGGCGCCGGCGTGGCCGAGCGTGACGGGCTGATGCACCGCATCGACATCATCAACGGCACCATGGCGAAAGCCTTTGGCGTGTTCGGCGGCTATATCGCGGCGAGCGCGAAAATGGTCGATGCCGTCCGGTCTTATGCGCCGGGGTTCATCTTCACCACCTCCTTGCCGCCGGCAGTGGCCGCGGGATGCGCGGCCTCGATCGCGTTCCTGAAAACCGCCGACGGGCAGAAACTGCGCGACATGCAGCAGTCGCACGCGCGCATCCTCAAGGCCCGGCTCAAGGGCATGGGCCTGCCGATCATCGACCACGGCACCCACATCGTTCCGGTGCATGTCGGCGACCCTGTGCACTGCAAGATGATCTCGGACATGCTGCTGGAACGGTACGGCATCTATGTCCAGCCGATCAACTTTCCCACCGTGCCGCGTGGAACCGAACGGCTGCGCTTTACCCCGTCGCCGGTGCACGATCCCAAGGAAATCGACCGCGTCGTGATCGCGATGGATCAACTCTGGGCCCATTGTGCGCTGAATCGCGCCGAGCTGACCGCCTGACAACGCCTTCTACTTCAATTAGTTTTCACGATCTGGTAAGAGTGGTCTCAAGAGGTCGTTGAGAGGCGACTCGCCCGTGGTTCCCGTCATGGTCGAGGCTCTCCGCAAAGCGACCCGATCAGAGCAGGCGGTAAGCAGGGACAGGGCGGATGATCTGGCGCAAGGAACAGCCTCCAGCGCAGCACGATGAAGGTCCACGCGGCTTCGATGATTTCGAGCTGCGACTGGGCGATATCCTGCGGGGCGAACGTGCCACGCTGGGCAAATCGCTGCTGGATGTCCAGCGCGAGCTTCACATTCGTGCTGCCTATATCGCCGCGATCGAGAACGGCGATCTCGACGCGTTCGAAACCCCCAGCTTCATTGCCGGTTTCGTGCGCTCGTATGCGCGCTATCTCGGCATGGATACCGAATGGGTCTATGACCGGTTCTGCACCGAGCACGGGTTTCAGGTCGCTCACGGCATGTCGGGCTTTGCCAACAACGCCGCGCCGCGCACGCCGCGCGCCGTGCAGACCGATACCCGCGCCCGGACCTCGCATGGCGGGCTCAAGGGCGTCGGCACCCTGCCCGACCCAGAACCCTTCTGGCGCCGGATCGAACCCGGCGCGCTGGGATCGGTCAGCGTTCTGCTGGCGCTGATCCTGGGGCTGGGCTACGCAGGCTGGACCGTCCTGAAAGAGGTCCAGCGCGTGCAGGTCGCGCCCGCCGACATCGTGCCCAACGTGGCCAGCAACATCGACCCGCTGTCCTCGGAAAGCGGCACCCCGGGAACGCTGGCCGCGTCGGATACCGACCCGCTGGCTGGCGTGGCCACCGGCCCGCGCAGCACCCTGGCGGCGGACCGCCCCGTCTCGGGCGGCGCCGAGGGACGGGTGCGAATTGCCCGCCCGCAGGCGCTGGACATGCCCGTTGTGGTGCCGCGCGACGGCCCCATTGCCGCGATTACCCCCGAAACGCCGGCCCCGACAATCGAGGCCAGTTCGACCGATACCGCCGTGATGGCCGCGCTGGCGTCCAGCGATGACGGCACCGCGCCCCAGGTCGTGGCCCAGGGTCCCGCCACCGTGCAACTGCTGGCCGTGCGCCCGTCGTGGTTGCGGGTCCGGGCGGCCGACGGGTCGGTCATCTTCGAGCGCGTCCTCGACGCGGGCGAGCGGTATACGATCCCGCAGACCGAACAGCCGCCGACGCTGCACGCGGGCAACTCGGGCTCGGTCTATTTCCTGATCAACGGCCAGGCCTATGGCCCCGCCGCGCCCGGCGCGCAGGTGGTGCGCAACGTGGCGCTGGACGCCGCCGACATCCGCGACCGCTATCAGGTCGCGGACCTGAGCCGCGATCAGGACCTGGCGGTGCACGTCGCCCGCCTGCGCGAACAGGATCGGTAACCCCCCTATAGGCCCGCCGCGCGCGGGCCTTTTGCCGCCCCGGCGCGGCCTTGCCCCTCGGGACGCGGCGGCCTATGTCTGGGGCGTCGCAGTCAGCCCAGGAAGTCCCATGTCCCTGAACCCGATCCGCCCCTGGCGCAGCATCGAGCGGCGCAAATCCCGCAAGATCATGGTGGGGTCGGTGCCGGTTGGGGGGGATGCGCCGATTTCCGTGCAGACCATGACCAACACCGACAGTTCGGACGTCAAGGCGACGCTGGCTCAGGTGCTGGCCGCCGCCGATGCAAGGGCCGATATCGTCCGCGTCTCGACCCCGGACGAGGCCGCGACCCGCGCATTGCGCGAGATCGTGCGCGAAAGCCCGGTGCCGATCGTCGCGGACATCCATTTCCACTACAAGCGCGCCATCGAGGCGGCCGAGGCCGGCGCCGCCTGCCTGCGGATCAATCCGGGCAACATCGGCAACGCCACGCGCGTGCGCGAGGTGGTGAAGGCCGCGCGTGACCACGGCTGTTCGATCCGCATCGGCGTGAACGCCGGATCGCTGGAAAAACACCTGCTCGACAAATACGGCGAGCCCTGCCCCGAGGCCATGGTCGAATCCGGGCTGGATCACATCAAGCTGTTGCAAGACAACGACTTTCACGAGTTCAAGATCTCGGTCAAGGCGTCCGACGTATTCCTGGCGGCCGCGGCCTATCAGCAACTGGCCGAGGTCACCGATGCCCCGATCCACCTGGGCATCACCGAGGCCGGCGGCTTTGTCGCGGGCGCGGTGAAATCCGCGATCGGCATGGGCAACCTGTTGTGGGCGGGCATCGGCGACACGATTCGGGTGTCGCTCTCGGCCGATCCGGTCGAAGAGGTGCGCGTCGGTTACGAAATCCTGAAATCGCTGGGGCTGCGCACCCGGGGCGTGCAGATCATTTCGTGCCCCTCCTGCGCGCGGCAGGGATTCGATGTCATCAAGACGGTCGAGGCGCTGGAACAGCGTCTGTCCCACATCAAGACGCCGATGTCGCTGTCGATCATCGGCTGCGTGGTGAACGGCCCCGGCGAGGCGCTGATGACCGACATCGGTTTCACCGGCGGCGGCGCCGGCGCCGGCATGATCTATCTGGCGGGCAAGCAGGACCACAAACTGTCGAACGCGCGCATGATCGACCACATCGTCGAACTGGTCGAGGCCCGCGCCGCCCGCATCGAAGCCGAAGGCTGAGCGCAAAAAAATCGCCGCGAGAGGGAGGTCTCGCGGCGGATCAGTCAGCCAGACGCAGGGAGGTGCGCCCGGAAACGGGAGATGAAGATCAGGCGGAAGTGCCTGCGCCTTCGCCATCCTGTCTAATCGTTGCAATCGCACTGAACATTGATTTGGATCAAACCGGGGCGTCTTTGGTTTTTTTCCACGCGCGACCGATCGCATTATCCGGCGGTTAACCCCGATGCGTCAGGCTCTGGGGTGACCAGACCGGAAACGCCCATGACGCAAGACCTCGCTCCGATTCGCCCGTCTCCACCGCCCGTCGCGGCGCAACCCGCGACGTCCGGCAGCCCCTTGCTGGCGACCAGCCCCTCGGGGCGCAGCATCCGGGCCCTGACCGGCCCGCAAAAAGCGGCGATCCTGGTGCGCTTGCTGCTGGCCGAAGGCGCGGATATCAAGCTCGACTCGCTGCCCGAGGACATGCAAACCGCGCTGACCGAACAGATCGGCCGGATGCGCCTGATCGACCGTGACACGCTGACCGCGGTTGTGGGGGAATTCGTCGAAACGCTGGAACAGGTCGGTCTCAGCTTTCCGGGCGGGATCGACGGCGCGCTCAAGGCTCTGGATGGCCGCATCAGTCCGGGCGCCAGTTCGCGGTTGAAACAGATGGTGCGTGAGCGCCACAGCGCCGATCCCTGGGACCGGATCGCCCATGCCGAGCCTGACACCCTGCTGGCGGTCCTGGCCCCCGAAAGCCCCGAGGTCGCAGCGGTGGTGCTGTCCAAACTGTCGGTCACACGCGCCGCCGAATTGTTGGGCAAGATGCCGGGCGAACGGGCGCGCCGGGTTGCCTATGCGGTCTCGTTGACCGAAGGGATCGCCCCCGCGATGGTCGCCCGGATCGGCGAGTCGATCGCCCGCGAGTTGGACCAGCGCCCGCCCCGCGCCTTTGCGGTGGCCCCGGCGGTGCGGGTCGGGGCGATGCTGAATTCGGCGACCGGGCCGGTGCGCGACGCGCTGCTCGACGCGTTGCGCGAACAGGACGCCGCCTTCGCCGAAGGGGTCGGCAAGGCGATCTTTACCTTTGCCCACATCCCCGACCGGCTGAACCCGCGCGACGTGCCCAAGGTTCTGCGCGAGGTGGCGCAGCCCGACCTCATCAGCGCCCTCGCCGCCACCCTGCCCCAGCCCGGCAGCCCCGAAGGCCGCGCCGCCGATTTCCTGCTGGCGAACATGTCGCAGCGCATGGCCGCCAGCCTGCGCGACGAGGTCGAAACCCGGGGCAAGGTCAAGGGAAAGGAGGCCGAGGCCGCGCTGGCGGCGGTGGTCACGGCGATCCGCGAGCTGTCCGACGCGGGCGAGATCACCTTGCTGAGCGACGAGGACGACGATTGATCGTCGCGCCTGCGCTGTCGCGGTCCCGACCATCGCCGTCTCGCGCCTGACCGCGTCAGTCCGCGTCAGGGGTTTCGGGCGCGCAGAGCGATTCGAACCGCGCGCGCTGACGGGCCGACCACGAGACCGTCAGACGAAGCCCGTCGTCGTCGCCGTCCTCGGACAGGACGATCCCTTCGGCATAGGCATAGGCCCGCGCGCGTCCGTCGCCGTGCCCGATCCGCACGGTTTCGACCCGCCGTTCGTCCCCCAGCGCCGCGCCGATCGCCTCGATCAGATCCGCCAGCCCCTCGCCCGTCAGCGCCGAGACCGCGCAGACCCCGTCACGGCGCTGCGCGACATTTCGGCGGGGATCGTCGCCGGGCAACAGGTCGATCTTGTTCCAGACCTCGATCCTGGCGACGTCCTGGCCCACCCCCAGTTCGGTCAGGATGGTTTCGACGTCCTCGGCCTGGGCCTCGGTTTCGGGGTGGGCGATGTCGCGGACGTGCAGGATCAGGTCCGCTTCCAGCACCTCTTCCAGCGTCGCGCGAAACGCCGCAACCAATTGCGTGGGCAGATCCGAGATGAACCCGACCGTGTCCGACAGGATCACCGCCAACCCGCCCGGCAGCACCACGGCCCGCATCGTCGGGTCCAGCGTGGCGAACAGCATGTCCTTCGCCAACACCTCTGCGCCCGTCAAGTGATTGAAAAGGGTCGATTTCCCGGCGTTGGTATACCCCACCAGCGCGACCACCGGATAGGGCACGCGGCGGCGCGCCGCGCGATGCAGCTCGCGCGTCTTGACGACCTTTTCCAATTGCCGGCGCAGGCGCAGGATCTGGGTGTCGATGGCCCGGCGGTCGGCTTCGATCTGGGTTTCGCCCGGCCCGCCGACGAACCCCAGCCCGCCGCGCTGCCGTTCGAGGTGGGTCCACGCGCGCACCAGACGCGTGCGCTGATAGCTCAAGGCGGCCAGTTCGACCTGCAACACCCCCTCGCGGGTCCGCGCGCGATCCGCAAAGATCTCGAGGATCAGGCCCGTGCGGTCCAGGATCTTGACGCCCCAGGCCTTTTCCAGATTGCGCTGCTGCACCGGGCTGACCCGGCCGTCGATCAGCACAAGCTCGATCTCGTCCGTTTCGATCCGGGATTTCAGTTCGTCCACCTTGCCCGAACCGAACAGCATGCCCGGCTGCGCCCTCGGCAGGCGCACCACCAGCCCGCCGGTCACGTCAATTCCCGGCAGGGCCAGCGCCAGAGACAGGCCTTCGGCCAGGGCGGCCTCGGCGCTGCGGTTGCTGTCGTTGCCACGGATATCGGGATGCAGGACCAGCGCGCGCTGCTTCCGCCCGCCACCGGCACCGCCCAGGTCGTTCACGTCGATTGTCACGTGCGGGTTACCCCGCCGGGGCGTCAATCCTCGCCGTTGTAGAGCGAGATCGGCTGGCCCGGCATGATGGTCGAGATGGCGTGTTTGTAGACAAGCTGGCTTTGCCCCTCGCGGCGCAAGAGGACGCAGAAGTTGTCGAACCAGGTGATGACGCCAAGAAGTTTGACCCCGTTGATCAGGAAAATCGTCACGGGAACCTTGTTCTTGCGCACATGGTTCAGGAAAGCGTCCTGCAAGTTCTGTTTGTCGACGGCCATTGTCTTTGCCTTTTGTTATCGGCCTACGCGGCGCCCGGCGCGCGCAGTTTCCCCCCTGTTGCGCCGAGTATGAAGGGACAGCGCGCAAGTTTCCAGCCCAAATCATCGCATTTTCATAGGATTAACAAGGGGAATTTCGAGACCCCAGGCAGCGGGTCCGAAAACGCCCCCTCAGTGACGGCGCGAGCGGTCCAGGATCGCGGCCAGCAGCACCAGGATTTCGAGCCGGCCGAGAATCATCGCCACCGCCAGCACCAGGCGCGCCGGATCGGACAGCAGCACCCAATAGAGCGGCAGATCGCCCGCCACCTGCACCAGTTGCCCGCAGTTGGTCAGCGCCGCGATGCTGAAGATCATCGCCGTTTCCAGGCTCATGCCACTGAACAGCAACAGCGCCACCACCACGACCGAGGTCAGCGCAAAGACCATCGCGAACAACCAGGCCGAGCGCGCCGCCGTGGTGGCCAGAAAGCGGTCGTATTCGTTGCCGCCGATCACCATGGACGGATAGATCATGCGCATCAGTTCGAACCGGCTGAGCCGCCCCAGCGCGTAAAGCCGCAGCAGCTTGATCCCGCCCGCGGTGGTGGCGACACCGCCGCCCAGCAGGGCCACCGACATCAACACCAGCCCCGGCGGGGTCAGCCCCGACCAGGCGCGGCTTGCGATCCAGTCCTGATCGACGAACCCGGTCGTGGTCAGAAAGGACAGCGCGGTGAACGCCGCTCCCCAGGCCGCGCGCCCCATGGCGGGCAGGTTCTCGCCCTCGCGGGCCTCGAAGGCGCCGGCCCAATGCCGGGCGACGACGAACAAGGTGACCAGCGCGACCAGAACCGCCGCGGTCCAGAGTTCGGGATCGCGCACGAGCGCGCGCTGCCGCGCACCATGCCCCGGCAGGAACCTCCGGCTGAGGGCGAGGCACAGAAAGGCGAAGATCACGATCTCGGGCATCAGACCGACGTTGCCCAGTGTCTCGCGCGGCAGGATGCCCGAGGTGGACAGCACCGCCATCGCCTGCATCAGCGCGTCGAACCCGGGCACGCCCAACAGGGTCAGGATCAGCCACAGCGCCAGCGTCAGCCCGGCAAAGGCCGGCAGCACGACCGCGCCATGCGCCATCAGCCGCGCGCCGGGCCCGTTGTTGGCGCCGCGCGCCACGGTGCCGGGGTGGCGGCGCAGCATTTCGAACCCGCCCAGCCTGAGCGGTGCCAGCAGCGCCGTTGCCGCCGAGACGATGAACAATCCGCCCAGCCAACCGGCCATGCCCCGCCAAAGGTGCACCGCCTCGGGGACGCGGCGCGGCAGTTCGATCAGCGAGGCGCCGGTGGTGGTGAAACTGGAGATCATCTCGAACCAGGCGTCCACCAGCCGCATCTGCGGCAGGGCCTCGGCCAGGGGCAGCGCCATCACCGCCGGCAAGAGCAGATAGACCGCCGCCAGCAGCGGAAAGGGCCCCTGCCCGCGGGCGCGCGACGGGCGTCCGGCCAGGGCGATGGCCACGAAACTGGCCAGCGCCAGGCAGATCAGCGCCCAATAGAAGAAATCGCGCGCCAGGCTGGCCTGCCCGTCGAGCGCAGCCTTCAACGCCGGGACCAGCATCAGGATCCCGGCCGCGCCGACCAGCGCCACGAGCGGCGGGACAGACGCGAGGCCGGGGCGCATCTCAGAAATACTCCACCGCCACCTGCAACAGGCGCTCGATCTCGGGGACATCGTTGCGCAGCGCGAAGATGACCAGCAGGTCACCCTCGGCCAGTTCCGTCGCGCCGGTCGGCTTCACGAATTCGCCCTGCTTGCGCACCGCACCGACCAGCGCCCCTTCGGGAAAGCCGATGGTGCCGATGGTGCGCCCTGCCAGCGGCGAGGTCGAGAGCACCTGCGCCTCGATCACCTCGGCTTCGCCGTCGCCGATGGTGTAGATCGAGCGCACGCGCCCATGGCGAACATGGCGCAGGATCGAACTGACGGTTGTGGCGCGCGGGTTGATGTGCGCGTCGATCCCCAGGTGGTTCATCAGGGGCACCAGCGACGGGTCGTTGACCAGCGCGATGGTCATCTTGCAGCCCATCGCCTTGGCGCGCACGCAGGCCAGCAGGTTGGTCTTGTCGTCGTCGGTCACCGCCAGCAGCGCGTCGGCCGAATCGATGGCGGCCTCGTTCAGCAATTCGCTGTCCATGCCGTCGCCGTGCAGCACAATGGTGCGCTCCAGCGCGTCGGCGGCGATCTCGGCGCGGGTGCGGTCGCGTTCGATGACCTTGACGCGCACCCGCTCGGGTTGGGTTTCCAGCGCCCCCGCCACCGCCAGCCCCACGTTGCCCGCGCCCAGAATGACGATGCGTTCCTGCTTTGCCTGCGGCTTGCCGAAGATCGCCAGAGTCCGCGCCAGGTCCGAACTTTCCGAGACAACATAGATCTGGTCGCCCTCGAACAGTTGATCGCCGGGCTCGGGGGCGAACAACTTGCCCTGACGGCGGACGCCGACCACGATCGCGCGCAGGCTTGAGAACAGCTCGGTCAATTGCCGCAGCGGCGTGTTCAGCACCGGGCATTCCGCATCCAGCGAAATGCCGGCCAGCCGCACGCTGCCATCCAGAAAATCCTGCACGTCAAAGGTAGACGGCGCGGCAAAGCGGCGCAACGCGGCGCGCGAGACCTCGCGTTCGGGGTTGATGACCACGTCGATCGGCAAGTGGTCGCGGCGGAACAGGTCGGAATAGAGCGGATCCAGATAGGTCTGCGCCCTGAGCCGCGCGATCTTGCGGGTGACGTTGAACACCGAATGCGCGACCTGACAGGTGACCATGTTCACCTCGTCGGAATGGGTCGCGGCGATGATCATGTCGGCCTCGCGCGCGCCAGCTTCCTCCAGCACATCGGGATGCGAGGCAAAGCCGACGATGCCCTGCACCTCGAGCGTGTCGGTCGCGCGCCGCACCAGCGCCGCGTTGTTGTCGACGATGGCCACGTCGTTCGCCTCGCCGGCCAGTTGGCGGGCGATCTGCCAGCCGACCTGTCCCGCGCCGCAGATGATGATCTTCATCGCCTAATCCTCAGTCGTCGCGCCCGCCGCGCCCGCCTGACAGCGCCGCGGTGTTGACCCCCAGCGACTTCAGTTTGCGGTGCAGCGCAGAGCGTTCCATACCGACAAACGCGGCGGTGCGCGAGATGTTGCCGCCGAAGCGGTTGATCTGGGTCAGCAGGTATTCGCGTTCGAACAATTCGCGCGCCTCGCGCAGGGGCAGCGTCGCCAGCCCGCCGGCCAACACCACGCGCCCCTCGTCCTCGGCGCCGCCGCCCGCGTCCGAGGCCAGATCGCGCGCCTCGATGGTGCCCTGACCGTCGCCCAGGATCAGCGCGCGTTCGATGACGTTGCGCAGTTGGCGGATGTTGCCGGGCCAGCTCATGGATTGCAGCTGTGCCTCGGCGTCCTCGGTCAACTCGCGCCGGGGCAGACCCTGCGACTGATGCAGCAAGTCGATGAAATGCCGTGCCAGCGTCGGGATGTCCTCGCGCCGATCCTCGAGCGAGGGCACCTGGATCGGCACCACGTTCAGCCGGTCGTAAAGCTCCTGGCGGAACGCGCCGGCGGCGATCTCGGACCGCAGGTCGCGCGTGGTCGAGGAAATGACCCGCAGGTCCACCTTGACCCGGTCGCTGCCATCGACGCGGGTAAAGGTCTGTTCGACCAGCACGCGCAGGATCTTCGACTGGGTGCCCAAGGGCATGTCGGCGACCTCGTCGAGGTAAAGGATGCCGCCGTTCGCCTGCTCCAGTAGCCCGGGCAGCAGCCCGCGGGTGCCGCCCTCTTGCCCGAACAGGACGCTTTCCATCTTGTCGGGTTCGATCGCCGCGCAAGAGACGGTGACAAACGGCGCGTCTGCGCGGTTCGACTGGGCATGGATATAGCGCGCCGCCACCTCCTTGCCCGAGCCGGACGGCCCCGTCAGCATCACCCGCCCGTTCGAGCGCGTGACCTTGGCCAGTTGGGACCGCAGGAATTTCATCGCCGCGCTCTGGCCGATCATCTCGGTCGGGCCGGGGTCGCGCTTGCGCAGCTTGCTGTTTTCGCGGCGCAGGCGCGAGGCCTCCATCGCGCGCCCGATCACCACCAGCAACTGGTCGATGTTGAAGGGCTTCTCGATGAAATCATAGGCCCCCTGCTTGATCGCCTGCACCGCGATCTCGATATTGCCGTGGCCCGAAATGATGACCACGGGCACATCGGGAAACTCATGCTTCACGGCCATGAGGATGGCGATGCCATCCATCTTCGAATCCTTGAGCCACAGGTCCAGGATCATCAGCGCGGGCTGCTCGGCCTGCACCGCCGCCATGGCCTCGTCGGAATTCGACGCCAGCCGCGTCGCATACCCTTCGTCGCGCAGGATCTCGGCCACCAGTTCGCGGATGTCGCGTTCGTCATCGACAATCAGGATGTCGCTCATGCCTCTGCCCCTGTTTCTGTGCGATTGCCGCGCAGGGTGCGCAGGATCGGCAACCGGATTTCCGCCATGGCGCCCGCATGGGTGCACCCG
>Ga0116152_10001159_pt1 | contig 21589 bp, 24 predicted proteins | sample AD_UKC119_MetaG_FD_89894 | JGI IMG/M metagenome (GOLD analysis project Ga0116152, IMG submission 89894) | Active sludge microbial communities of municipal wastewater-treating anaerobic digesters from Hong Kong - AD_UKC119_MetaG | ecosystem: Engineered > Bioreactor > Anaerobic > Digestate...
GATTTCGCGCGATTCTTGACGACCCCCATCCATGACCGGCCACTTTTCAATGTGTCCCATAGATTTTGAAACGCGGCGGGCGGCATATCGGGGTGGCGCACGATGTTGTGGTTCGTCCCGACGAGTTCGTCCTGGCCGAAACCACTGATGTCCACAAATGCCTGGTTGGCGTGGGTTGTGATTCCCTTGACGTCGGTGGCGGAAACCAACTCGACGCCTTTTGCGAGGAGTTTTTCTTTCTGCGTAACGGGCAGGTTTTTCTTCATTGCAGAATGCACCTAGACTGCAGGAATGCTCAGTCGGGTAACGACATGAAACTTCTGAACTTTAGTCAGTCGCGGCGGACCACCCGGCATCGGGTGTTGCAAGCGGTGCGGAGGAGGCACTGATGCTGGACAGGATTCGGGCGTTTTTCGTGGCTGACGAAGCGGACCCCTCAGGCGACCCGGCAGCGCTGCACCTCGCGGCGGCCGCATTGCTGATCGAGGTCGCCAAGGCCGATCAATGCCTGGATCAGATAGAGCTCGAGCGTCTGCATGATGCACTGGCCCGTGACTGGGGGCTGAGCGGGCATGATCTCGCGGATCTGGTGGCCGCTGCGCGGAATGCCTCTGATTCCAGCGTGTCGCTGCACGAACACATCGACCTCATCAATCGGCGATTTTCGCAGCAACGCAAAACAGACCTCGTGCGTAGCCTGTGGGAGGTCGCCTGCGCGGACCAGCAGATCCATCACTACGAAGAGGCGCTGATCCGCCGTCTTGCCGACCTGCTGTACGTGTCGCATACAGACTTCATCCGCACCAAGCACCAGGTCCTCGATGCACCTCGTAACCCCTAGTCGACGCCGCTACGGTCTGTCAGCACGGCACAATGCATCATGAATGAGCGCGATCTCTTCGTGACATTGGTAGGTCTGGTCGGCGCTGCCGCGATTCTCACCACCTTTGTGGCGAATCTTGCAGGCAGGATGGCGCCGCAGTCGAAAGCCTACCTGCTGCTGAATCTGTTCGGCGGAATTCTCGTGGCGTTGAACAGCATTTGGTTCGATGCCTATCCGGCGTTCGTGATCAACGTGGTCTGGGCCAGTGCCTCGATATGGGGGCTTCACCGGATTCTCCGCAGAAACAGAAACAGTAGCGAAACCGTACGTTGAACAGCGTGCCGGGGTCGCCAGGGTATTTCCTGAACAAGAGGCAGCGGGAGATGGGTTACAGCTTCTATATGGTCGATGTGTTCGCGGAGCGCGCCTTTTCCGGCAACCCGCTGGCAGTCCTTTTCGGTGCAGAGTCAATCAGTGACGCGACCATGCAGCAGATCGCCGCCGAGATGAATTTTTCGGAGACGACCTTCCTGATGGCCTCGCCGGAGGAAGACGGCGGCTACCGAACCAGGATATTCACGCCGGCACGCGAGATCGCGTTCGCTGGCCACCCGATCCTCGGCACGGCATGGGTGGTGCGTCGCCATCTTGGCCTCGAGTCGTGCAGGCAGATCCTGCTGAACCTGGCTTCAGGTCAGATCGCGGTCAGGTTCGAGGCCGCTGCCGATGGATCCGAGTTGATATGGTTTGCGGCGCCGCCGATGTCGCTCGGGAAGACCGCGCCAGCCGACCAGGTGGCTGCGGCGCTGGGATTGTCTATGGACGACATCGGGACGCAGTCGCCGATCCAGGTGGTATCTGCGGGTACTGCAGCGATGATTGTTCCGTTGCGCAGTCTCGACGCGTTACGCCGCAGCCGGCTTGACTTGGGCGCGTTCGAGCCGCTGGCGGAGCAAGGCTTTCCCCCTCTGGTGTACCTGTACTGCGAAGAGACCCACCATCCGCACAACGATCTGTGCGCCCGGTTCTTCTTCGAGGCGCACGGTGTGCGCGAGGATCCGGCGACCGGCAACGGCGCCGCCTTCCTGGGTGCCTACCTGTTGGCGCATCGTGTGTATGCCGAGGCCGAGTTTGAATTGCGTATTGAGCAAGGCTACGAGGTCCGTCGGCCATCGCTGGTGATGCTGCGCGCGCAGATGACCAACACGGGGCAGCAGGTGAGCATCGGCGGCCATGTGGTGGAGACGGTACATGGGGAATTGTTGTCCACCGGTCTGTGACAGTGACGCGGGCGGCTGGCGCTATGGCGTGCGCCTCACCATCGGGAACTGACCGATTAGACCGGGATCCCGCCCCGGGATTCCGCATTGCCTCGAGCGCAGCACATTCCGGCGTCATGGCACCGCCGGGCTGCTAAGTCACGGCGAAAGAAATACCGGGACAGCCATCACAGACTGTCCCGGTTAGTGAATGACTTACACAAGGAGGAGAACCCTAGGAAGGACTCTGGAAAGGTCGACCCCCGGCAACGCCGCCGGGGGCCGGACGATCTTGCGGTCAGATGTCCGCCGAACGATACAGCCGCTCGTCAAAGACTCTGCTGTCACTGAGCCGATGCAACGACTTGGCAAGCGCCAGGATCGCCACGTCGAGCAGGGGCTCCACCACCACAACCAACATGTACGCCGCAGCAAAGGTGCTGATCTGCGCCAGGTTTTCCACCCCGAAACCCTGACCGTAAAACGCCCAGAATGCCACCCAGGCCACAACCCCGCCCTGGTAGGCGGTCGACAAAGCCAACGCCTGGCGGTAGCTCACGTCCACGTAAGCCGTGTTGGCCGGAATGAGACGACGTGCAAGACTGTCGACCAGCAACAATGGCACCAGCAAAGTTGTTACGTTCATCCCGTACTGGGGCAGGTCGGCCGGCGCAAAAAACATGCCCTGGATCAGCAGTCCGGTTGCCAGCCCGATTGCAGCGGGTCCCGCACCGAACATCAGGAACAGGGTCGCACCCAGGATGAAATGCACCTCGGACACACCGACCGGATAATGCGGCAGCACCTGGAAGAAACAAAACACCAACAGGGTTGTCAGCGCACTACGCAACCCCAACGAGGTTACACCATCGCGCTTGTTCACTGTGCTCAGAGCCAGCTTTGCCGCATACCCGACGGCACCGACGGCAGTCGCGTAGCTGAGCGTGATCTTCACACCTTCAACGATTCCTGGTTCGATATGCATGTGTAGCCCTCTTTGAGTCGTGCAGATGTCGCCGGTTTCTTGCCGGCGACATCTGAATCTGAATCAGCGCCCGACTTCCGACACAAAAAAGATGGGCTACCAACATGGTATTTGCCAATACCTGTTTCCGATCACCCCTATAGGTCACGGCTATAGTTGTGGCTTGTTCGTTCAGCAGAACCCACTGAGGTATGCGGCTATCCTGGTAGACCTGTCGCCGCGACCCGGCGCGCGTACGGCGATTGTGCTCGAGGTTGCGGCCCGACGAGGTCGTTTCAGGCAGCGGGTGTGGATCTTGTGCGTGCTTGCAGTCGCTTGATAGCCCGCGTGAATGTTGCAGGGTCGTCTTGAGATCTGGCCAGAACCAGCGCGCCCTGGATGCCGGCGACCACATCCTCGGCCATTGCGCGTGCCGCTCTGTTGGCGAACCCGCAACGCCTCAGCGCAGCTGTCAGGGCCCTGATCCATGCGGCGAAGTAGTCTTGAATGGCTGTGGCAAATCGGTCGCGCGTGTCATCGAGGGCAAAGGTGCCTACCAGGCAGACGCGTCGACCGGAGCGAAAGAAGAGCAGGCTAGCCTTAAACATCTGATCGATACCGGCTGCCGGATCATCAGTATTGCGCAGCGGCGCGAACACATTGGTCTCGAACCAGTCGGCGACATCGTCCAGCACCACCTTGGCCATTTCTTCTTTACCGCCAGGAAAGAAGTGGTAAAGGCTGCCCTTGCCCAGACCGGTGCGCAGCGTGATTTCGGACAGGCTGGCACCGGAAAAACCCCGTTCGCGGAAGACCTCTCCAAGCACCGGGATGATATCGGTGCGTTCGGTGATTGACCGCGCCACCTCCTAGAGGCCGAGCTCCGTCAGCCCGGGATGTTCCTCCGGGCGAGGACCCAGCGGCCACAGGAACTTGCGTTCGGATGCTGCGATCGGGGCATCGTTGATGCTGGCCTCGCGACGGCGCATCAGGCCGTTCTCGTCGAATTCCCAGAGTTCGTTGCCGTGGGCGCGGAACCAGTTGCCCGAATCGTCGTGCCATTCGTACTTGAACCTGACCGCCATTCGGTTCTCGCGAAATCCCCAGAGCTCCTTGATCAGGCGATAGTCCAGTTCGCGGGCCCATTTGCGCTTCAAGAACGCCACGATCGCCTCACGGCCCTGCAGGAATTCGGCGCGGTTACGCCAACGGCTGTCCTCGGTATAGGCGAGCGCGATCTTCTCCGGATCACGCGAGTTCCAAGCGTTTTCCGCGAGACGGACCTTCTGTACAGCGGTGTCCATGGTGAACGGCGGCAGTGGCGGACGTGCAGTCATGATCAACTCTCCTGTAACTGTACGGTCAGGTACAAAGTGTACCGCACAGTACAATGCTTTCAAGAGTCGCTGGGAAATCACCGAGCAACTGGCGCAATCACCATCACCGCCGGACTACTGCAGACTGACCTATCTGCAGTCTTCGCGCTCACATGAATCGGCCAGCGGGCAAGGCCTCAATTGCTCGCTGTCGTCGAAGTGGCATCTCACGGCACACCAGTCTGCCGCCAGCTTCGAAAAGGCCTGACAGGCCGGTGTCAGATAAGCGCCCTTGCGGCAGATCAGGGTGATTGTGTGCCGTGGAAGCTCGGGCAGCAGAAGGACCGGGTGCAACCCGTGTTGGGCGCACGCAATAGTGTGAGGGAGGATCGTCGCGAGCCGCCCCAGGCGCACGATCTCGATGATCACGCTCAAGGAGTCTGCTTCGATGGTGATGTTTGGTGTGATGCCGTGCTCCATGCAGTACAGGTCGAAATGCCGCCTGAGCGCGAAGTCAGTGTTGAGCATGACCAGCGATTGCTTTTCCAGGGCATGCTCGTTCAGTGGACCCTGCTGTTTTGCGCAGGGATGCGCCTTGCCGACGGCAAGGTTCAGCGTTTCGATGAACAGGATGTGCGAATCGATTTCGATCGAGCGTGCGTCGGTCGACAGCGTGTTGGTAAACGCGATCCCGACATCGATCTCATCCTCGGCCACGCCACGTTCGATATCGTCCTGGGGCATTTCCAGGGTGCTGACCGTGATGTGCGGGTGATGCGTATTGAAGCTGTCCAGCAGCGGTGTCACGAGGTACTCGGTGATCGGTGTCATGCCCAGGCGAAGCGATCCGCGGCTCAGGTCCTGCAGCTCGTGAATCGCGCGCTTGCCGGCGTCGAGTTCCCCGAGGGCGCGTCGCGCATGGTGCAGGTACACCTCCCCGGCATCGGTCAGGCGCACGCTGCGACCGGACCGGTCCAGCAGCTGAACGTCCAGGGATTCCTCCAGCTGTTTGATTTGCTGTGACAGTGTCGGTTGAGACACGAACAACGACTCGGCTGCGCGGGTAAAACTGTGGTGCTCCGCCACTGCAAGCAGGTAGCGAATGGACCGCGGGAACATGATATTTCGATCCATAGTGAATCCCTATAGGGTCGATCGGAATATGGTCTTGGAAAACTATACGCCCATAAACGATAGTTTTGCACGAGTAGGGCTTACGTTGGTGGATTTGTTGGTTTCGAGCGGTGTCGATGCGGTTTAGAAGGCACTAATTAATTGAAATAACAAGAAAAAGCAAAAGAATATATATAAATAGGTTAGATATTAAGGATATTAACAGAACATTATGGACGTACTGTTGGAAAGCGGCGAATCCGTTAAGTACTGTTAATCATCGAGGCGTGGCCGGCGTTCGCCTCTATTTTCTGTGGCGCCCCTCGATCGTGGCTGTCCGGCCTGGTCGGGTGCGAACGGCGTCCGGCATCAAGAGATGCGGTGCGCGGGGTGACGGTTTGCCTTCAACAATCTGGGGAGTTACCGATGAACAAGGCCGATATGAAAGAAGCCATCCTCGAGGCCAAATTTGCCCGAGGCCTGAAATGGAAAGACATCGCGAAGGCCGCGCAGGTGTCGACCGAATTCACCTGTTCGGCCTGTCTTGGAATGAATCACCTGGAGAAGAAGTCCGCCGAGGCGGTGGCCGAGGTACTGGGCCTGGGCGGTGACGTGGCGGCCGCACTGCAGCGTTTTCCAAACAAGACGTGGAGCCAGGCGATACCGACCGATCCGGTGATTTACCGTTGGTACGAAATCGTCGGTGTGTATGGCGAGACTATCAAGGAACTGATCCACGAGAAATTTGGCGACGGCATCATGAGTGCGATCGACTTTACGATGGATATCGACAAGCAGGAAGATCCGAAGGGCGATCGCGTGGTGGTGACACTGAACGGTAAGTTCCTGCCGTACAAAACCTGGTGAAACTTCCGGTCATTTCAGTTGTTCCGATGTAGCGGCCTGACGCTTGAGCGCCCGAGATCCCCACCGGTTTTCCACCGAGCTCGATCAGGGGGCGGTCGAGCGCCTGGTTGCGCGCCTGGAAAGTCGCGCGCAGGACCCGGTATTCACGCGCCTGTTCGAAAAGTACGTCAAGCACCTGGCGCTTCCGCCGTCGGCGCAGGTGCTGGAGGTCGGCTGCGGCAGTGGTGCGATGCTGCGCTTTCTCGCACGCCGTGGCGACTTCAGCGGTCGGCTGGTCGGGGTCGACCAGTGCCCTTCGTTCATCCAGGCGGCTCACCGGTTCGCCAATGCGGAAGGGATCGAGGGGCTGGTGGACTTTCGCGTCGAAGATGCCCACCGCATGGAATTGCCGACGGCGTCTTTCGACGCGGCTATCGCGCACACGCTGATCAGTCACGTGACAGAACCGGGAGCAGTGATCCGCGAGATGGCCCGGGTGGTCCGGCCCGGCGGGACCGTGGTCATCTTCGATGGCGACTATGAATCATTGACGTACGCCTTCCCCGACCCCGATTTCGGTCGAAAGATGGATGCCGCGCTGGTCAACGCCACATTCAACAACCCACGGATCATGCGTGATCTGCCGAGACTGCTGCCGGACCTTGGACTCGAACTGACCGCTGCTTGGGGCGACGCAGTCGCCGAGATTGGCAGTGCCAGCTATTTCAGGTCTTTCGCCGAGGCGTACGTTTCGTATGTGGCAGATGCGGGCCTCTTGCCGGCTGACGCTGTGGCGGACTGGTGGGCGGCGCAGCAGCAGTCGATGCAGAACAATACGTTCTTCGCCTGCTGCAACTATTACACCTACCTGGCACGTCGGATCTGAGCGTGAAGTGGCCGGGGGCCACCAGTAACCTCGTACGCAGGGGCTTGGGATATGGGATACGAACTGGTTCGCTGGCGTTGTGACGGAAAGGAACTGACGCTGGGAATGGACCGTGTGGGAACGGGTCCGACCGTGCTGTTCCTGCCTGCGCTCAGCTCGATATCGACGCGGCTGGAAATGGCGGCGTTGCAGGGGTGCCTTGCGGCCTCGTTTCATACGGTCACTGTGGACTGGCCGGGGTTCGGCGAACTGGCGCGGCCGTTCGTCGATTGGCGTCCTGCAATCTACGAGGCGTTTCTCGACTACCTGCTCACTGATGCGGTGCCGGGCCCGGCCGCGATCGTCGCTGCCGGTCATGCGGCGGGGTATGTGCTGCGGTACCTTGCACTCGATAAACAGGCGGCGCAGCGCCTCGTCCTTCTGTCACCTACTTGGCGTGGCCCATTGCCCACGATGATGGGCGGTGACCAACCCTTGTTTGCGAAGATCCCGAAAGCGGTGGACGTCCCTGTCCTCGGGCACCTGCTCTATCACCTCAATGTCAACCGGTTCGTCATCGGCATGATGGCGCGCGGCCATGTCTACTCCGACCCAAAATGGTTGACGGGTACAAGGTTGCGGGAAAAACGCGCGGTGACGCATGCGCAGGGCTCGCGCCATGCCTCGATACGCTTCGTCGCCGGACGGCTCGACCCCTGTCGCAGCAGGGACGAGTTCCTCGATGCCGCCCGGCAACTCGCCATCCCCACGCTGCAGCTGTTTGCTGCGGACGCGCCACGCAAGTCACGCGAGGAGATGAAGGCACTCGCCGCTCTCGGCAACATCCAGACGCTACAGATGCCTCAGGGAAAACTCTCGTTCTATGAGGAGTTTCCCGAATACACGGCGGGAGCAATCGGGGACTTCTTCGGCAACACCAGGACGGATTGAGCGCGCTGCATATGCCGACTCCCAGGCGTTGCCCGCCGCCTGGGCCACGTGGATGACTCATCCATAACGGAATCCTATGGGGTCGATCGGAATATGGTCTTGGAATTCGATAACCGGGTGAACCATAGTTTTCGATAACAAGAATTTACGGTGCCGATCCGAGAACAGCAGCAAGCGTCAAGACAAAAGGCCCACCACGTTTTCGACTTATGTACTGAACGAATGGACGCGTGCCTCAGCGGCATCGTTCCGGCCAGCAAGCGCGATCCGGTTGAGAAGTGGTTACAGAGAAGACATCACGTTAGAGAGGAGAGAAGAGCATGTCATCGTCGACGCGAGAGAAGGTGATGCGGCATATAGACGCGGTGGGGTATCTGCAGCCGGCATTGCACAAGCCGCAGCATGCGCCATACCCGGATGAGATTGATCACACGATGTACCGGGCGTACACGCGCTCTGCCCACGACGTGGGAGGTGAGCCGGACGTACCGATGGTGTGGGAGGAGAAGGAAGAGGAGCAGTGGGAGCTGAACACCTTTGCGACGTGCGAGTGCCTTGCCTGGCGTGGTGTGTGGAATGCGGAAGAGCGTCGTCGTCGGCAGAACGTGGACGTGGGCCAGACGCAGTACCTGGGTCTGCCGTATTACGGTCGCTGGCTGCTGACGGCGGCACGGATCATGGTGGACAAGCAGTACGTGACGCTCACGGAACTGGTGAACAAGATCGACGAGGTGAAAAAGCGCTATGAGTAAGCCGCATTATGACCGCGAGCATCACGCGAAGAAGGCCACCGGGATAGGCGATCCGCAGTGTTTCAAAGGCGAGGCAGGTAAGGCGAAGTTCAAGGTGGGCGACCGGGTTCGGGTGAGGAATCTGCCGGACGTGTTCTACACGCGTTGCCAGGTGTATACGCGCGGCGCGGTCGGCACGGTCACCGAGCTGGTGTACGAGAGCCCGGCGGCGGAAGACGAGGCCTGGGACAACACCGACAAGCCGGAGTGGTTCTACAGCGTGGTGTTCCGGCAGAAGGAGCTGTGGCCCGAGTATCCGGACCTGTATGCGGAAGACACGCTTGAGAGTGAGTTTTCGGAGCGTTGGCTGGAGCCGGCATAAGGCCGGTCGAGCGGACATAGCAACAGAGGAGAAGGAAATGTCAGAGCATAAAGCCGCGCCGATGGTTGACGAGGTCAGCGACTTCGAGGTTCTGGAGATGGCCGTGCGGGAACTGGCGATCGAGAAGGGCCTGTTCAGTGCTGAGGATCATCGTCGTTGGACGGAGTACATCCATACGCTCGGTCCGCTGCCGGCGGCGCGTCTGGTGGCGAAGGCCTGGCTGGACCCTGAGTACCGGAAGCTGGCGGTCAGGGACGGTGTGAAGGCGAGCCTGGAGGTGGGCGTTGACTGGATCAACGACATGCCGACGCACTTTGGTACGCCGAGTGACTATTGCAACCTGCGGGTGCTCGAAGACACGCCGAAGGTGAAGCACGTGGTGGTGTGCACGCTGTGCTCCTGTTATCCGCGACCGATTCTGGGGCAGTCGCCGGAGTGGTACCGGACACCGAACTATCGCCGTCGTCTGGTGCGCTGGCCGCGCCAGGTGCTGGCCGAGTTTGGTCTGCAGTTGCCGGCGGACGTGGAGATCCGCGTGGCCGATTCGAATCAGAAGACGCGTTACATCGTGATGCCGGTGCGCCCGGAAGGGACCGATGGCTGGAGCGAGGAGCAGCTGGCCGAGATCGTGACACGAGACTGCCTGATCGGGGTGGCGGTGCCCAAGCCTGGGGTTACGGCGAATGCGTTGCGTCCGGTGCACCCGGCGGTGCATCCAGTACAGCACGGCCACGATCACGGCTAACAGGAGCGGTACATGACGAAATCCGCCCCCGCCGGCTTGGTCCATGTAAGCGCAGGACTGTGGTGCTGCACCGCCCGAGCCTGTGGTGATGCCGAGGTGACCGGACGATGATCAGCAATGCCGCCTCTGTCGTGATGGCCTGCACGGCCAGGGTATATGGCGCCGTTCATTCGAACGTGCAGTCCTGGGGCAGGTCGCTGACGAACTTTTTCGGTGGTCTCGCGATTCTGTTCATCCTGTGGGGCCTGGGGGTCTACCTCGTATCCCTCAATGATTCGACGGCACATTTCGCCGAGTTCGGGCCGATCCCGGCGATGCAGCTGATACCGGATCTGATTGCCGATGGAACCATACCCAAGGCAATGATGGCGAGCGGCTATCGCCTGGGTTCCGGCCTCCTGATCGCCATTGCGATCGGAGTACCGCTCGGCATCCTGATCGGCAGCAGCAGGCGTTTTCGCGAGCTCAGCAACTCACCATTTCAGTTGATGCGCATGATAAGCCCACTTTCCTGGGAGCCTATCGCGGTCATCGTGTTTGCAACCTGGAACCAGGCGATCATCTTTCTGATCGCCATCGCATCGATCTGGCCGGTGGCATTTTCCACTGCCGCGGGCCTGGCCAAGGTGGATCCGGCTTGGTTCAAGGTGGCTCGCAATCTCGGTGCCAAGCCGTGGCACATGGTCGCGAAGATCATCGTGCCGGCGATTACCTTCGATGTCCTGACGGGGATTCGTCTCGCACTTGGCGTTGCCTGGATCGTGCTGGTACCGGCCGAGTTTCTCGGTGTCACGTCAGGGCTCGGTTATTCCATCCAGGATGCGCGAGAGACACTGTCGTACGACTACCTGATGGCGATGGTGTTGGTGATCGGTGCCATTGGCTATGTACTTGACAGTGCCTGTGTCTGGCTCATCAAACGATTCAGTTGGCATCGGGGGGACGCTTAAGCTGCCTCCATCCGGCGTGAGTGGCGAAAGAAAAATGTATACAGCGTTGTGGATCACCGTTGACGCCTGTCGGAAAGACCTGGTCTGCATGTTGATCTTGCGAGGACTGTGATATGGGCAAGCCTAGGTTCACCGAGGAGCAGATCATGGCGGCGCTGAAAGAGGCCGAGGCCGGTGTGACGATACGGGATTTATGCGAAAAATACGGTATGTCGCGGCCCACCTTTTACAAATGGCGTGCCCGCCACATGGGTGAGTTTCCTTCAGATGCCAGGCGTTTGAGGAAACTCGAAGAGGAAAACCGGCGCCTGCGGACTCTGGTCGCCGATCTGACGTTGCGCAACCAGGCATTGCAGCACGCCTTGTCGAAGAACTGGTGACGGCTGCGTCGGTTGCCGCGGTATGGCCAGCGTCCGATGGCGATCAGGTGGCGGTGCCCCAGCTCGTTTCGATCAAAGGCATCCGGAACACAACACCAATGATTCGGTTGAATCGCGATAACGATACGGCCACTAACGAAGTGAGAAAACGATGGCACAGGACCTCTTCATAATTTGCGTTTCCGGAACACGGGAAAAGCTGCAGATGGCTGCGATGGTGGCCTCGGTCGCCGCCGCGGGCGGCACCCGGGTCTCGGTGTTCTTTTCGATGAATGCGCTGGCCTATTTCGTCAAGGGCGACGCCACGGAGGCGCCTGCCGAGGGTCACTTTGGCGAGCTGATGGAAAAGACCAAGGGCGTGCCGCCGTTCAGGCAGTTGTTCAAACTCGCTGCCGAACTCGGAGACGCCAGGTTGCTGCCGTGCTCAATGGCGCTCGATCTGTTGCAGATCGAGGACAGCGCACTGGAGCCGGAGTTGGGACCGCCGACCGGGCTGACGCTGTTTCTGAGCGACGCCGAGAGTGGGCAGTTGCTGTCTTTCTAGCCGCCGTGTCGGTTCAAATGAAAATCTTCCAGAGGTAAAGGGTCAATGAGTGAAACAAAGGTTATCGATGCACGCGATACGTTCTGCCCAGGGCCGCTGATGGAGCTCATTACCTATATGAAGCAGGCGAATGTGGGTGACACCCTCGAACTGCTGTCAACCGACAAGGGCACGGCTTCCGACGTGCCGGAGTGGATCAACAAGGTCGGGCACGAAATGATCAGCAGCGAAAAGGTGGATGAGGTTTGGCACATCAAGGTTCGCAAGGCGAAATAGCGCGTTAGCTGTTGCTCGCTGAAGGCCGGCCACCCGGAACATGCCGGGTTACTTGGATAGGAGAATGCAATGAGAATCTTGATCGTCGGTGGTGGCACGGGTGGGACCATTCTGGGCAACAATCTCGCGCGACGGCTGTCCGGCGAGATCCGGGCCGGCAAGGCGAGGATCACGATGTTGTCGGCGTCTGACAAGCATATGTACCAGCCCGGTCTGTTGTATGTCGCTTTCGGGCAGATGATGCCGGATGAGTTGTACCGCGATCAGGCAAGCCTGCTCGAATCCAGCATCGAGTTTCATGTCGATCCGGTCGAGAAGTTCATGCTCGACAAGAACCGGGTCAAGACCCGCAGCGGCAAGACGCATGAGTACGATATCCTGGTGATCGCCACGGGATCGCGCATCGTGCCGCAGGAGATTCCCGGCCTGAGTGAGGGCTCCGAGACCTTCTACTCCGAGGCGGGTGCAGTGAAGATGTTCAAGCGGCTGCGTGAATTCCAGGGTGGTACTGTCGCCATCGTCGTCGGCGTCCCGCACAAATGTCCGATTGCGCCGGTCGAGGTCACGTTCGCGCTGCACGATTATTTCAAGGCACGTGGCATCCGCGACAAGGTGCACATGAAGTATCACTATCCGATCGGCCGTATCCACACGATCGAGAATGTCGCGATCTGGGCCAAACCCGAGTTTGACCGCATGGGTGTCGAGTACGAGACGCTGTTCAACGTCAAGGAAGTGGACGTGGAGAACAAGGTGGTGCGAAGCGAGGAAGGCACGGAAACGCAATACGATCTGCTGATCTCGATTCCGCCACATCGCGGCATGGAGGTGGTCGAGACCGATGGGCTCGGGCAGGGTGGCTGGATTCCAACCGATCGCCATCAACTGAAGATGACGGGGCATGACAATGTCTACGTCCTGGGCGACACCACCAACCTGCCGGTCAGCAAGACCGGCTCTGCGGCGCATTTCGAGGCCGAGGTGGTGGCCGAGAACATCGCTTCAATGATCAAGATCGGCACGCCGGTGCGCGAATACGACGGCAAGGTCTATTGCTTCATCGAGACCGGCCACGACAGCGCGACCTATGCGATGTTCAATTACGCCAACCCGCCCGATCTGAAGTCACCGAACAAGTCGATGCACTGGTTCAAGATGTCCTACAACAAGATGTACTGGACCAGCGTACGCGGTCTACTCTGAGGAGCCACGACATGACTACCGAGACACAGACGCCTCCTTCTGTCGCGGGCGAGGCTGCCGATCTTACGCCACTCGCGGAGCTGTCGACGCTGATCGCCGCCGCCCGCGATGCGATGTCCGACGATATCGTCACCCGGTTGGCCTCCGCATTCAGCGAGGGCATTACCCTGCTCGACCGCCTGACCCGCAACGAAGGCCTGGTTCACCTGTTGCAGGAACTCGATCGGCCTGAGAACCAGCGTTTTCTGATCGGACTTTCGAATGCGTTTACGCAGGCCAGTCGTGATCTGGCGACGGCGCCTCCCGCGGATGGCGGCATTGTCGGTATGTTGAAGCTTGCCCGTGAGCCAGGTACCCAGGAAGGGTTGCGACTGCTCTCCCTGATCGGTGCGCGTCTCAGTGACAACATGCGGGAGATGCATCGCCGCGGCGGCTGATCCGGGCCGCAGCCGTGTTGCCCGGATAGCCCTACCGGTATCGTGGATTCATCCTCCTGCCGACCGCGTATCCTGAGCCAAAACGCGGGGTCAGGGGAGGGGGTATGCCGGAGCGTTGGTTACAGGTCAAAGGTGATCCGTCCGTCAGGGCATTCCTGTTTGAGCAGCGGCGCGTGCAGAGCCTGTTCGATGAACACATCGGCCAGGTGCTGCATGTCATGCACGATCTACTGCTGCGTAAGGGGGCGTTTCACGTCAAAGTACATTTCTCATCGTCGCAGCTGACCTGCTGGTTTTACGACAACCCCTACAGCTATCGCGTCTATGTGCGTGAAGAGGCGACCGCCGCGGGCTTCCTGGAATCCCTGCCGGACCTGTCTTACGAAGGCCGCCAGCCACGCATCGGCATTGACCGTATACAGCCGGTGCTCGACGAGTTCCGTCGTCTTCGGTTGACGGACGAGCAGATCTACCTGCGAAACGCATCGATCAACCGTATCAACGGCATGATCGGCATGACGTTCTCATGTGACGGCAGCCACTATATTGACTGTGAGGATTTCTTCCGCCGCCTGGATTGTTTCGGCAAGGACTTCTGACGCGCGGCCGCGGCACTGTGCTTGACAGCCAGGTGTGCGGGTGGGGAGGATGTCCCCGGTTCTTGATCTGCGGTCCCGGGCAAACGATTGATCAGCAATGAAGTCATCCTTTCCTGCACGGTGGCCTACCTTGCCCTGCTGTTTTTCGTCGCCTACAGGGGTGATCGACAGCCCGTTGGCCTGATCTCGCGCTACCAGCCGCTGATCTACACGCTTTCCCTGACTGTCTATTGCACCTCGTGGACCTTCTTCGGCGCCGTCGGAAATGCCGCGCAGGCGGGAGTCGAGTTCTTCTCGATCTATCTCGGGCCGATTTTGGTCTTCTTGGTGTTTCACCGGTTTCTTCAGAAACTGATCGACGTAAGCAAGCGGCAGAAGACCACGACGATCGCCGATTTCATCGCCACGCGCTACGGCAAGAGCACGGGCGTGGCGGCCCTGGTATCTGTGATCGCACTGATCGGCACGCTGCCGTACATCTCGCTGCAGATCAAGGCAATAGCCAGCGCTTACGACACGGTGACCGCGGAACTGCCTTCATCGACCGTAACGGCGCCGATCGATACGGCGTTCGGATTGACTCTGGCGCTGGCCGTGTTCGCGATCCTGTTCGGCACCAGGACCATCGACGCGACCGTGCATCACCGAGGCATCATATATGCGATCAGCGTTGAATCGGTTGTAAAGCTGCTGGCGTTCCTGTGTATCGCCGGTCTCGCGGTGGCGATCATCTTTGAGCTTGCAATGACGCCGAACGCGCCGGATCCGCTGACCCTGCTGGCTGCGCCATTCACCGGTCGTGAGCTGTCCACCTCGTTCTTCACCAAGACGCTGCTGGCAGCGGGTGCGATCGTGTGCCTGCCGAGACAGTTCCACGTGATGGCGGTCGAGGCACGCGGCAACGAGCTGCCCACGGCGCGCTGGGGATTCCCGTTGTATCTGCTGTTGTTCAGCCTGGCGGTGCTGCCGATCACCACGGCCGGCCTGCAGGTGTCCGAGGGCGGTGGCAATGCTGATCTGTTCGTGCTCTACCTGCCGCTGGAGAGAGGCGGCAACCTGCTGGCGATCCTCAGTTACCTGGGCGGCTTTTCGGCGGCGACCGGGATGGTGATAGTGTCGACGCTTGCGCTCAGTACCATGGTGTCCAACGACCTGATCTTTCCATTGCTGGTGCGCTACGGCGGCAACAACGAGCATGGCCGTGGCATGCACACCACCCTGCTGCTGATCCGGCGGCTTACGATCTTCATCCTGATGCTGCTGGCCTACGGCTATTACCAGCTGGCCGGTGGCGGCAAGTCGCTCTACAGCATCGGCCTGCTGTCTTTCGCAGCGGCGATCCAGTTCATGCCGGCCGTGGTTGGTGGCTTGTACTGGAAACGCGGACATCGTCATGGGGTCCTCGCAGGGCTTTCGATCGGGTTCCTGTTGTGGTTCTACACGCTGCTGCTGCCATCGTTCGCCAATGTCAGCTGGTTGCCACATACTGTTCTGATCGACGGTGTCCTGAGCTTGTCCTGGCTCGACCCGCAGGCGCTGTTGGGCATGGCGTTCGACGATACGCTGACCCATGGAGTGTTCTGGAGCCTCGCCGGAAACATTGCTGCGTACGTGTTTTTCTCGCTGCGGGCGAAACCGTCCTTTACCGATCGACTGCAGGCCAGCGCCTATGTCGATCAAAGTGAACCGACCACACAGCGGCCCGCCCACCAGCTGCGAATGATCGACGTGTTCGAGCTGTGCGGTCGGTTTGCCGGCGAGCAGCGTGCGGTGCAGTTCTTCCTCGAGCTTGGCTACGACATGCCGCGGCACGGCGGCCTTTCCGCCACGACGGAGATCCTGGAGAAGGCGCAGCACCTGCTGGCCGGCAGTATCGGCACAGCCACCGCGGAACATCTGGTGCATACAGCGCTGCACTCGCGCGACCCCGGTGCCGAAAAACTGTATCAGTTGCTCGACACCACGGGTCAGGCGCTGCAGTTCAACCGGGAGACACTGCAGGTCACACTCGACAATATCGGCCAGGCGGTCAGCGTGGTCGACAGTGATCTGCGCCTGCGTGCCTGGAACCGGCGTTACGTCGAGTTGTTCGATTACCCGCCTGACTTTCTGCACGTGGGCAAGCCGATCGAAGAGGTGATCAGGTTCAACGTGGACCGCGGTTTCGGCCCGGATTTCTCCGAGGCGGTCGAGGATAACGTCGTCAAACGCCTCGATTTCCTGAAGCATGGCCAGCCCTATGTCTATGTGCGTGACTGGCGCAACGGCAAGGTGATCCAGACCGAGGGTGCGCGCCTGCCGGACGGTGGCTTCATCACCACCTTTACTGACATCAGTGCACTGATCGAGGCGGAGCGCGAACTGGCGGCGACCAATGAAACGTTGGAGGCCAAGGTTTCGGAGCGCACACAGATGTTGTCGCGACTCAATCGTCAGCTGGAGGAGGCGACACGCAGCAAGTCGCGTTTTCTCGCCGCCGCCAGCCATGACCTGACCCAGCCGTTGAGTGCGTCGAAGCTGTACATGGCAGCACTGCTCGAGGACGTTGCCGGCGAGGGCAAGAAGGAAGGGCTGGCGAAAAACGCGTTGAGCGCATTGCACACGGCCGAATCCCTGCTGAAGGCCCTGCTGGATATCTCCAAGCTGGACTCCGGCGTGATGCAGCCGGATGTCTCACGCTTCCCGATCCAGCGCCTGTTCGATGCATTGCAGAACGAGTTCACGGTCCTCGCGCAGCAGAAAGGACTGATCCTGCGGATCCACAAGAGTCATTGCGGTACCGAGAGCGATCCGCACCTGCTGCGCCGCATCCTGCAGAATTTTCTTGCCAATGCCATCCGCTATACGCAAGAGGGGGCGATTCTCGTCATCTGTCGACATGCGGGGCCCGACGCGATACGGATTGAGGTGCGCGACTCCGGGCGTGGAATACCGCACGACAAGCTCGAGACCATCTTCGAGGAGTTCCAGCAGCTGGAGCGGTCCTCTGAGGGTGTCGGCCTCGGCCTGGCAATCAGCCAGCGCCTGGCTGCATTGTTGAATCACCGCCTCGAGGTGCGTTCGCGCCCCGGCGTTGGCAGCACCTTCAGCGTAATCGTGCCCCGCCTGATGGTGCCGGAGATTACCGCGCCGGTGCCGGTGGCGACATCGTTCAAGACGCGCTGGCTGGAGGGTGTCCGTATCCTCTGCGTGGACGATGACAGGAACATCCTGGACGCCACGCGGGCAGTGTTGGAGCGCTGGGGTGCGCAGGTCGACTGCGTGCATGACCCGGCCGGATTCCGTGCGGGGGTGGACAGTGACCCGCCCTTCGAGATCGTTCTGATGGACTACCAGCTGCACGACCAGGTAAATGGCCTGATGCTGCTGCGTGAATACCGGGCCGCCACGCGGCGCCCGTTTCTCGGCGTACTGGTGACGGCCGAGCCGGATTCAATGGTGGAAAAAGCCGCATTGGATGCGGGTTTTCAGTTCCTCGCCAAGCCGGTTGAACCCGCCAAGCTGCGGTCGATCCTGCACGCGGCAATGCAGATGCAGCAGGTGCACGACGCAGCGGGTTAGGTGAGTGGGGATTCGCCGGCCGTGAGATCAGCGGCCGTCGATCACGTTGACTTCCGGCAGGTCGAGTTCCTTGGCGGCCAGTACCGCCTGGGTGCGGTTCCTGACCTTCAGTTTGCGGAAGATCTCGGTCAGATGAGCCTTGATGGTGGCCTCGGTGACCCGCATGATGGCTGCCATCTCCTTGCTGGGTTTGCCTTCGCGCAACAGCGTCAGCACCTTGAGCTGGGCCGGGGTCAGGCCCTCGAACTCAGGTGTTCCGCCTCCGCTGTCCTGGGTGCCGCCATCGATCGCCTCCGGGAACCACATGTCGCCGGCCAGTACGGCGGTGATGACTTCGGCCATGCGGTCCATCTCCAGGCTTTTCGGGACGAAGCCGCTGGCGCCGTATTGCATTGCCATGTTCACCACCGAGCTGTCGTCATAGGCCGATATGATCAGCACCGGAAGTGAGGCGTACTGTTTCTTCAGAATCAGCAGCCCGTCCATCCCCTGGGTGTCGCTCAGTTTCAGATCGAGCAGCACCAGACTGGGCAAGGAGTTGGCGGTGAGGGCCTTGCCGAGCGCGTCGAAGCTGTCCACCTGAGTGACTTCCAGGTTGGCGACCGTGCGTTCGAGCAGGTGAGTGATGGCATCCCTGAACAGGGGGTGGTCGTCCGCCACGATGATTCGTGTTGCCATTGCGATGTGCGCCCCCGGTTCCGGTTGTCATGCAGCTCGTTCGCCGGCACTGGCGAGGATTTTACTTCTGTTCTGCGGCCGGGCTTCGACTAAAGTCTAATTGTTGACCGGCAAATGACTTGCCATATTTCCAAGGCGGTTTGCGTCGGCCCCCGGCCACCCGGCTGATTATAAGAGCAAGTCGAAGGCGCCGTCGCTTCCCCAACCAAGGCTCATTCGCCATGCGAACGCTGAGCTCCCCGCCCAACTGGAGGATTTAATCAACATGACCGACGACATCAAGAATTTTGGGACGCTGTCTCGCCGAGGCTTCCTGAAGGCTTCCATCGCTGGCGCCGCCGCGGCCGCCGCGCCGACCATTCTGATCAAGAACGCCCATGCCTTCGTCAATGAGCCGAAGGGCGGCACCGTGATGTTCGGGTTCAACGTCCCGCAGACCGGGGCCTATGCCGACGAGGGTGCAGATGAGTTGCGTGCCTATCGGCTCGCCGTCAAGCACCTCAATGGTGAAGGTGATGGTGGCCTGATGAATACGATGAAGCCGCTTAGCCTCAAGGGCAATGGCGTTCTGGGCAAGAAAGTCGCGTACACCACCGGTGACACGCAGACCAAATCCGACGCCGCTCGCGCGTCAGCCAAGCGCATGATCGAGAAAGACGGCGCCATCATGATCACCGGCGGTTCGTCGTCCGGCGTGGCGGTCGCGGTGCAGTCGTTGTGCCAGGAAGCAGGCGTGATCTTCATGGCCGGTCTGACCCACTCCAACGACACCACCGGCAAGGACAAGCGCAAACACGGTTTCCGTCACTTCTTCAATACCGAGATGACCGGTGCTGCGCTGGGTCCGGTGCTCGAAAAAGAATTCGGCAAGGACCGTGTTGCCTATCACCTGACCGCCGACTACACCTGGGGCTGGTCGCAGGAAGAGTCGATCAAGAAGTACACCGAGGCGCTGGGCTGGAAAACCCAGGCTGCAGTGCGTACCCCGCTGGGTGCCGGCGACTTCTCGCAGTACATCACCCCGGTACTCAACTCCGGTGCTGACGTGCTGGTCCTCAACCACTACGGCAAGGACATGGTGAACTCCCTGACCCAGGCGGTGCAGTTCGGCCTGCGTGACAAGGTGGTCAACGGCAAGCAGTTCCAGATCGTTGTGCCGCTGTTCTCTCGCCTGATGGCACAGGGTGCAGGCGACAACATCAAGGGTATCTTCGGTTCCACCAACTGGAACTGGTCGCTGGACGACGTCGGTTCCAAGGCATTCGTCAAGTCATTCGGTGCCGAGTACGGATTCCCGCCGTCACAGGCTGCGCACACCTGCTATGTCCAGGCGCTGCTGTATGCGAATGCCTGCGAGATGGCCGGTACCTTCAATCCCTGCGGCGTGATCGAGGCGCTGGAAGGATTCAAGTTCGACGGTATGGGCAACGGCCCCACCGAGTACCGCGCCGAAGACCACCAGTGTTTCAAGGATATCCTGGTGGTGCGCGGAAACGAGAAACCCTCATCGCAGTTCGACCTCCTGAAGGTGGTGCAGATCGTGCCGCGTGCCCAGGTCGAGTATCCGGCGTCGATGCTGGGTGGTGAGCTCGGTTCGTGTAACGCCTAAGCGGCGCCTGAGATACGGTCGGCTGTCCTCGGAGACGGCCGGCCGTTTCCCATCTGTCCCAACAAGAGCGTGCGATTTCGGTTATGGAAGCGTTACTCCTCCAGGTACTGAACGGGCTGGACAAGGGTGGGGCCTATGCGCTGATAGCGCTGGGCCTGACACTGGTGTTCGGCACCCTCGGCGTCGTAAATTTCGCCCATGGCGCGATTTTCATGCTGGGGGCCTTTGTCACGGTCAGCGTGCAGAACGTGCTGACCATCTCCATGCGCGTGAAGGACGAAAGCATCACGTTCTTTGACGCCTACAAGGAGACACCCTATCTCGAGGTCTGGTGGGGTGATGTTGGCAGGGCCATCATCGATTACGCGGTGCCAATATCCATTCTCGTTGCGATACCGGTGATGTTGTTGATCGGGCTTGCGATGGAGCGTGGTCTTGTACGCCACTTCTACAAGCGGGAACACGCCGACCAGATCCTGGTGACCTTCGGTCTGGCGATCGTACTTCAGGAAATCGTCAAAGCGAATTTCGGTGCCAACCCGATTCCGGTGCCTGCACCGGAGCTGGTGGCGGGCAGCGCCGATGTTGGTGCCATCTTCGGCCTGCACGGCGTGGTCTATCCCTGGTGGCGCCTGCTGTACCTGTTGTTTTCCGTAGTGATCATCGGAGCGGTATTCGCGTTCCTTCACTACACCACCTTCGGTATGGTGGTACGGGCGGGTATGCACGACCGGGAAACGGTCGGCCTGCTCGGGATCAATATCGAAAGACGCTTTACGATCGTGTTCGGGATCGCCGCCATCGTGGCGGGCCTGGCGGGCGTGATGTATACGCCGATACTGCCACCCGACTATCACATGGGTATGGAGTTCCTTGTGTTGTCGTTCGTGGTGGTGGTCGTGGGTGGCATGGGTTCTCTGCCGGGTGCGGTGGCCGCTGGCTTCCTGCTCGGCATACTGCAGTCGTTCGCCTCAATGAACGAGGTGAAGATGATTCTCCCGGGTATCGATCAGATCGTTATCTACCTGGTCGCCGTGGTGATCCTGCTCGTCCGGCCACGCGGCCTGATGGGCAAGGACTGAGGGGGAAGAAATGCAGACAATCATCGCGTCCACGCGAACCAGGGACATGGCGATCACCGTCCTGTTCGCCTTTATTGTGTTGACCGCACCGCTGTGGGGAAAACTGATCGGGGCCGGCTATCCGGACCTGCTGCAGAAGTTCGCGATCTTCGGCCTGTTCGCCATCGGCTACAACATCCTGTTCGGCCTGACCGGCTATCTGTCGTTTGGCCACGCGGCTTTCCTGGGGATCGGTTCCTATACCACGGTCTGGTCGTTCAAGCTTCTGACGATGA
>Ga0116152_10001169_pt1 | contig 21483 bp, 20 predicted proteins | sample AD_UKC119_MetaG_FD_89894 | JGI IMG/M metagenome (GOLD analysis project Ga0116152, IMG submission 89894) | Active sludge microbial communities of municipal wastewater-treating anaerobic digesters from Hong Kong - AD_UKC119_MetaG | ecosystem: Engineered > Bioreactor > Anaerobic > Digestate...
ATTCGGCAGATCCATAAACCAGTCTACAGAAAGATCAGCAACGTTGCTTACATCAATATCTTTTAAGGGACTAAACCGTTCCTCGCTATGTGTTCTGCCATAGGCCAGCCATTCAGCTGTGGTACTCTTGTCAGCAATGGCTTTGTCATCGTAGATCTTTTTATCGGATTTTTTTGTGTTACATGAAGAGATAAGCAATGTGATCATGAAACATCCTGCAGTGAATTGTGTGGCTTTCATTTGTTGATGGTTTTTGAACATGAAAAATGTTCGTTTCAGCAAATCGTTTGGAGTTACTGAAAGATACAACAAATGAAGGCTTATATAGGAACGGATAAATGCTAGTTATGAGTAAATATCAGCAGATTTACAGAAGATCGTATGCGATTTATATTCACTCTTCCCGTACATAGTTGGTTAGGTAGTAGTTATTTAAATTTCCTTGTACTGGGATGAAAAGTTAACCAGCTATGCCAAAATTCCTGTGAGGCCGGTATATGCTTTAATCTTTTTGACGGCAAGGATAAATCCCTGCCTGAAAAATCATAAGCGCTGCTATCGGCGTGTAACATATCATCATCGCTGATGGTAAAAGTCTGATCCGGCTGTCTTTCAAAAGCCACAAAACTTTGCTCGTCTTTTGACAGGGCCAATACGATAGATGTATTACCAATAGTATCATTGATGATGCGTTTTGCTTTCAGATAATTCCAGTCATATGCCTTACTCAGATTGCCTGTTTCAAGTCCAACCACCCACGACTTTTCTTTCCATGAAAGGCTATCGGTTCGTGTAAGATTGCTTTTGCTTTTACCTTGTTCATACTTAGCCAAAGAGTCATACACATTGGTAAATGTTTCATCAGGCTGCATCACTTTCCCATCAGGATATAATTCAAACCATTTGTCGATCGTCATTTGTTGTGATTCCACAACGGGTAGTTTTGTGCCTTTTAGCTTTCCGGCAATGGCTTCGCCATTTACCTGGCGCCACCAGCTTTTGGTTTCTTTATCTTCAAACATGGCATTAAAATGATCCATGCCTACCAGCCTGAACTGCTCATAATGTCCGTTTACAATTGGTTCAAACACCCGGCCGGTACGGCATACACTGCAATAAGTGATAATTACAGGTTTGCCGCCAATACTATCTTTGATCTGGTGGTGATAGGCCAGGAACTCAATCGGGTAGGCGTTTGCTTCCCCATTATTTTCAACCCCGATAACCAACCTGCTACCAGGCAAAACGTTTTCTGCACGGGACTTCAGCATCACATGTTTTGGTTGCAAAAACATTTTTTCAGCCGTCATTTTGAAATTGAATAAATAGGCAACACTACATGCTACTAACAGTACAATTGCAGGGATCCATTTCCTTTTTCTTCGGAAAGCATCTACTATTCCCATAATAACCATGAGAAGAAAAACAGCCCTGATTATCCAGCGCCATGAATAGAGGAAGTAGGCAATACTTATACTTTTCATTTCCTGGCTTCCGGGCATCGGCATTATGAAATAAACATTCAGCACCTCAAAGAGGATGAGTCCTGCTAGTCCTGTATAAAATAAACGTTTCATTATTTTAATCTCTTTTGTTTTTAGGATACCAGTGTTTGGGAATAGATGGGTCTGTGGGTACAGGCGCATCCTTCATTTTTACATCCGGGAACAGTTTGGTTGTAAAACCTTCAAAGTCCTTCGCCCATTCCTTATGTTGATACACACATACAGGCAGGCAAATGGAACAATAATTATGCTTGGCAAAATAAGGGAAGCATTTGCCGGTATCTACCTTGTAGCGATCATTACCTAAGTGATCTTTTCCTGCTTCAGGCGATCGTTGATCGGGTATAGCATTGGCCGGACAATAGATACGACAGGCACGGCATTTATCGCAAAAGGCAGCAATACCTGCATCAATCGGGCTATCTGTTTGTAATGGCATGTTGGTTATCACACTTCCTAAACGAAACATTGGTCCCATTTTAGGATGAATGATAGAACCATGCCGGCCCAGTTCGCCAAAGCCAGCTTTTAAGGCGAGGGGAATGTGTAATACATCACTATCGCCAATAGGATGTTCTACTGTACAGGCATAGCCCAGGCTACGGATATAATCGGCCAACCGTATCACTACTTCTCCCAGTGTAAAATATACCCGGAGACATTCTACTGCCGAATCATGAGAAGGAACTTCCTGAAACTTTCGCCATAACATACGTTGACCAACTACTATCGCATATTTTTCGCTGACCTGCCTTCCTTTGTAAATATCACCGGGTTCTATTTCAGCTATGCCTGCTTCATCAGCTCCAAGATCAAAAGCTTTTTGTTTCACTGCCCGGGCAGCCAATGCATCATTGTCAAAAACAACCTGTTCATGATTTACTTCTCCGGTAAACCGTGGATATTGATATTCCCGGATCTGTTTAAGTATTTCATCTGCTTCTTTGATCTGGATGCTCCTTCCTCCTACAGAACGATACCATTCGTCCCAGTTAAAAGCAGGGGGTGATGTAGCAGAGCTATTCACAACATTATTTTCAGTATTGACCAAAGCAATAGATCGTTGGTTTAAGTTACAGCGACAACACTTTGCCCTGTTCATCCGGCACAAAAGCTCACTAAAGGTATAAAGTTGGGAATAAAGTACATTTCACTGACCTATCTTCAATTCATGGACTTTTTAAGGAATATTTGTAACCCTGTAATTTGTTCTAACTCCTTTTTTAATCTTGTTTCCTCCTCTGCAGCAGTTGGAAATGGTTCAATGGTAATAATAGCTGCTTCACCCTGAATGGATATACTTTTAATAATAGGTGAGTTTGGTGAGTGAGAAAGAACATTTCCCGCCTTTTCAAAAATAGAACTTTGAAACTGTGCGCCGGAGTTGAATTTGTTATAATTCAATGATAGCGGGATTATAATACTTACGAATACAATAGCTATCAGAAGAGAACCTGTATAAAACCATTTTTGATTTCTTTTTTGTCGAAGCCCGATCAGCAAGAAAACAATAAGGGCTGCAATAGTAACTCCCGTAAAATTGGTTACAAATAAAAGCAGGCTTCCACTTGCTAATATGAAATGCTTTTGTTCAAGCATTAAACCGCAGGTGCAAAGTGGAGGCACTAATGCAACGGCAATAGCAAACCCGGATAATACAGTTGAGAATTCGCTTCGGTAATAACCATAGGCTCCTGCTGCACCGGCAAATATTGCGATTCCAAGATCCCGGAGATCAGGTGATGTCCGAATCAGCATCTGTTGATTTGGTGTCATATCAGGCAGGGTAAGGCCAATACAATAAGAAACTACGAGGGAGCCAATAGTGCCTAAAACTATTATTCCTAACATTCTGAATGACTGTAATTTCCATCCTAATGAAATGGCACCACCAAGGGCAACAATAGGTTGTCCTAATGGTGCTATGATCATTGCGCCGATGATGGTAGCAGACGAGTCTTCTGAAAGGCCTAAGGAGGCAATGCCCACACTCAGAATGAGCATTAAAGCAAAAGAACTTTGCCAGTCCTTTTTATAATGAAAAAATAACCCGTTAAAGGTTGAGGTTCTTTTTCCAACCGGAATATCCTGGGAAAAGAAATTCTTTTCTATGTATATGTCTTCCTCGTTAGGATCTGTATGCATTGTTTGCGATTTTTAAATTACGCATAACAAATTCGCATTTAAATAGTCTGTACTAAAGTTAAGTTTTTATGCAAATAGTAAAACCATTTTCAAGCAGTATGCTTTGGAATAAACTGCATAATGAGAATATAGGCGGAAGATGATTTGTTGTGTGGTGTTTTATTGTTCACACATAGAATCAGTCTGCTTTTGGTTTTAGAAGCTCAATAAAAACAATTTTAAATTTTTCACCCTCCGATGTATAAATCATCTCAGAAATTCCATTTTTGATCGTTGGCTGCTTTTTTTCTGAATTGTAGAATTTCGGCTCTAATAATCCAAAAGTGTCATCAGCATATTGAAGGTATACGCTTACTATCTTATTATTTTCTACCTGTACTTTTCCTGATATACACCTGGAAGTGCCATCTTCGAAAAATGATAAATATACATGTTGATGCATGCCATCTGGTGCAGGATTAGCCCCTCTGTTATCAAATGCTTTCTGCAACCTGGTAAAACAATCCAGGGGATCCTGGGCATTGGCCGAATAAGTAATTAGTTTGACAAAAGCTATAATTAAAATCCTCTTCATTTCTTGTATTCAAGGTATGGAGAAAATAGGGTTTAAAAATACACTATAACGGCCATGATTTTTTGCATATTCAATGTTACCCCCATTGGCGAAATTTATTAGGGCTTATTTTTTTCTTTTTGAGAAAAACCCTGTTGAAATAAGTAAGCGATTCATAGCCGGCATCATAAGCAATCCGGGAAACCGGGATATCAGTTTCGACTAACAACTGGCAGGCATGCATGATCCTGATCTCGTTTACATAATCTGAAAATGTTTTGCCGCAGAATCTTTTGAAATACTTACAAAAAGCACTTTCTGATAAATGGATCAGGGAAGCTGCTTTTTTCAGGGAAATAGTTTGCCGGTACCCGTTTTGCACATATTGAAATATTTTATTCATCCGGTGCTCTGTATAATCTCCTTTCACGGTTTTAAATTCGGCGGCGTTTAAAGAAATGGCTTTTGTTTCGGTAAGTTTTTGCAGAATAAAAAGGAGTTGGATAAGCCGCCTGGATTCGGGAAACTGTGGCATTTGCTTTATCATGGCAGCCACCTCACTGTTTTTCCCGGGAATAAAATGAATTCCTTTTACAGATCTTGCGATCATTTTTTTGACATCTTTTAGCTCTCCAAATTGAAGGAAAGGTTCGATAAACTCTTTTGAAAATTGAATAACGATCGCTTTACAAAGTTGCTTTTTATTTTTTTCAACGATCCAGGTGTGCGGAAGATCCGGGCCTAATAATACGAGGTCTCCTTCTGAGAATAATTCATAGTTGGTCCCAATTAATCTTCTTCCTTTTCCTGAAATGATATAAGTGAGCTCATATTCCGGGTGATAATGCCAGAAGAAATCAAATGAAGGTTGCGTCAACTCATAACAAACGAATGATTGATTTTTTCTTTTGTGTGATAACAACTCTAGTTTAGGTCTCATTTATTTGTATTCAAGTATTATGGCTTGCCAGGGTTGCAGGGTTACCTTGTTGTTTATTTCATTATTTACTCCCGGGTAATTATTGATAAGCACTTTCACCAGTGTAAAATCTGCCGGAAGTGTTAATGGATTTTGATGATCACTGAAATTTAAAGCCACCAGCACCCGGGTATCTTCAAGCCGTCTTGTATAAATAAAAAGAGTTTCACTCTCCTCTTCCATAAGGGTGTAGTCGCCATATACAAACACCGGTAAACTTTTGCGCAAGGCTATCATTTCCCGTACATAGTGCAGGGTACTCCCGGTGTCTTTTTCGGCAGATTCCATATTTATTGTGTCATAGTCCGGGTTTACATTGATCCAGGGTGTTCCATTGGTAAAACCTGCATTTTTTTTTGTACTCCATTGAAAGGGAGTACGGCTGTTATCCCGTGCTACTTCTTTTTGGGCAGTAAGAAAAGCCTGTACATCCCCGCCTGATGCAGCCAGGTGGTTGTAATAATTGATGGTATGCAGGTCACGGTAGTCTGTAATATTTTCAAACCGGATGTTGCGCATGCTGATTTCATCACCCTGGTAGATATAAGGCGTAGCTCTCATACTCAGCAAAAAGGTAAATAACAGCTTGGAGGATTCTTTCCTGTATGTCGTATCATTTCCAAAACGGCTTACCATCCGGCTTTGGTCATGTGTGGTAAAATATACGGCGCCCCATCCGTCATTTTCAAAAGCAGTATTCCAGGAAGTAAATATTTTTTTCAGGTCGCTGAGTTTCCTGTTGTTTTCATCCGGGTAATATAAACTGGTTGTTTTCCGTCCCCAGTTGGCATGATCGAAATGATACAGCGTTTGCAATTCTTTTCGTTCACTGCCTGTGAAAAGCAATGCTTGTCCGGATGTAATTCCGGAAGCTTCACCTACTGTCATCAGGTCATACTTGCAGAATACTTCCCGGTTCATCTCCTGCAAGTAGTCGTGCAATCTTGGACCTGATGAATAATAGCTGAAATAATCATCTTTATATTGTTCAGGTATTTCAGGATAACCACTTTCTTTTGAAATAAAAGTAAATGCATCCAGCCGAAAGCCATCGACTCCCTTATCCAGCCAGAATTTCATGATGGCATACATTTCTTTTCTCACAGCCGGGTTTTCCCAATTCAGATCAGGTTGTTTCCTGCTGAAATAATGCAAATAATAACTATCCGTTTGTTCATCATAAGTCCAGGCTCCTTCTTCATGAAATACGCTGGATCGCTTTGGTGGTATTCCCTTTTCTGCAGGCCACCAATGATAAAAATTCCGGAAGGGATCACTGCGGCTGCTTTTACTCCGCACAAACCATTCATGTTCGTCACTTGTATGATTTAAAACCAGGTCAGCAATAAGTTTAATGCCCCGTTGGTGTAAGCCTTTCAATAATTCTTCAAAATCATCCATGGTCCCCATTTCTGTCATGATGTTCCGGTAGTCGCTTACATCATAGCCCATGTCGTCATTGGGTGAAGAAAAAACAGGGTTCAGCCATACTACATTGATCCCAAGACTTTGCAGGTAATCCAAACGGGAAATGATCCCTCTTATATCGCCGATACCATCGTCATTGGAGTCTTTAAAACTTCTCGGGTACAGTTGATAAACAATGGCTTCCTTCCACCAAGTTTGTTTATTTGATATCCCGGGTTCCCCTGCTGTTGATATATCTTCTTTTTCAACCATAAAGTCCAAATATTATTTAAGTACAGTTAAAAACAAAGTTGTAGTTTTTTTTAAACATGCACTATATTTAAAAACGATGTCTTAAACATGCCTGATTAATGGAAATATAGTGTTAGTAATTGGATATTTAGTGTTAGCGCCGTTCGGTTGATCCGGGTAATTTTATCATCTCTAACTTTTTTATATGCATACAATACCTTCTTCCGTTTTGGATTTTCTTCAGCAGCCTTACAACCTGGCACAGGAACAGATCGACTTTTATGATACGTATCGCTACATTAAACTCAAAAAAGTATTTAACGAAGAAACGCTTCAATTCTTTAGTACTGTGATAAGCGAACAGGTGGCTAAAATGAATACCGTTGATACAGCATTGGAGGAAAGAACTACTTATGGTAAAGCCTTCCTGCAATTATTTAATCTTTGGCAGGAAAATGAAACGATAAAGGAATTGGTATTCAGCAAGCGACTGGCAAAAATTGCCACTCAACTTATGCAAACCAAGGGTGCCAGGCTTTATCATGACCAGGCATTGTTTAAAGAAGCAGGTGGTGGAATTACCCCGTGGCATGCTGATCAATATTACTGGCCACTTGAAACGGATAAAACGATCACAGCCTGGATGCCATTACAAGCTACTCCTTTGGAGTTAGGGCCCTTGGAATTCAGTGCGGGCAGTCACCAGATCGTTGAAGGCAGGGATTTGGAGATCAGCGATGAAAGTGAGATCGCTATAGAACAAAAATTAAGAGTGACTGACTTTGAGCATATCATAGAACCATTTGAAGCGGGAGAAATTAGTTTTCATTCTGGCTGGGCATTTCACAGGGCCGGAGCGAACACAACAAATGAAATGAGAAGGGTAATGACGATCATTTATATGGATAGGGACATGAAACTAAAAAACCCGGAAAACAAAAACCAGGTGGCAGACTGGAATGCCTGGTGCCCCGGAGCTGTGCCCGGAGAGATCATTAATTCGCCTATCAACCCGGTGCTATACAGTTCTAATTAAATCCTGGTATATACTTACCTGGAATGATATTATTAATAAGCAATTCTTTTGACCATAGACATAAAATATATATGCCCGTTCTGGGGACGAGAACATTTGTCAGCAGATGCATTTGTTGACAGAGTAACAACAAATGATTTCCAGGGCATCGAGGTTCATTTACCGGAAGCCGGCTTATTTAAAGATCAGTTGTTGAGTAAGCTGGAGGATATCTATGAAAAAAATCCAGCTTTTATTTTTATTCCCCAGTATATTATGTTTCCTGGCAATGAAAAAATCGATGACTATTTAAAAATAGTGGAAGCCAAACTATTTGAGCTGGCCGCCTGTAAACCCACTTTTATTAACTCACACACCGGCACGGATTATTTTTCATTTGATGATAATTGCCGGGTAATAGAAACCTGTATGAATGTGAGTAGTAAAACAGGTGTAAGAATTTTGCATGAAACACATCGGGGTCGTTTTAGTTTTCATGCAGCTACACTGATCCCTTACCTGGAGAAATTTCCGGAGTTGGAGCTTACCGGGGACCTCTCACATTTTTGTACAGTTTCAGAAAGTTTACTGCAGCAGCAGGAAAGCATTTTAAAAAAGATCTTTCAGCATGTATCTTATATTCATGCAAGGGTAGGGCATGAGCAGGGCCCGCAGGTAAACAATCCTTTTGCACCAGAGTGGGAAAATCATTTACGGCAGTTTACCAGGTGGTGGGATGAGATCATTATCCTGAACCGGGAAAATGGAAAAAAGGAAATAGCTATTTGCCCCGAATTTGGCCCGGCGCCATATATGCCATGCTTACCATTTACCAAAGAACCCCTGGCTGATCAATGGGAGATCATTGTAAGCATGAAAAAATATATAATGGAGCATTTCAAAAAAACGATTGCATGAATATATTAGCCAAGTCAACGTCCTGGTACCGGCTCATTTTTATGGCTGTACTATTTTCTGTTTGCATAGGAAATGTGTACGGCCAGCCAGCCAATAGAAATAAAAGCGGCGAGATCATTTACCATGTATTTCTGCGCAGCTTTTATGATAGTAACAACGACGGTATTGGTGATCTGAATGGGTTGCGTCAAAAACTTGATTACCTGCAGAACCTGGGAGTAACATCCATACTCTTATTGCCATTGCATGACGCAACATGTTACCACAACTATTTCGCAGATGATTTTAAAAAAATTGATGCGGAATTCGGGACAATGGAAGATTATATCGCACTGGTAAAGGAAGTGCATCGCCGGGGAATGAAAATTTACCTCGACATGGAAATTCAATATGTTACCGAAAACCATTTGTGGTGGAAAGATGCAGTGGGCAATCTGAAATCACCTTACAGCAATTTTATTCTTTTCCAGGATCCGTCACATACCAAACCTTCCACAATGGTTTATGATCTTACTGTACTAAACAGTTACGATGGATCCAGGATCAAAATAACCACTGCAAACCTGAAGAGTAAAGAAGTATTTGACTATGATGTAAACCTGTTCTCATTTTTTGCAGACCCCAATCAGGATGGAAATTTGAATGATGGTGCAGATGGATTTCGTCTTGACCATACGATGGATACGCTGGATAAGAAACCGCAATTAGCTAACCTGTTGGCAGAATTTTGGGCACCCCTGATCAAAAAGGTGAAAACAGTAAACCCGGATATTGTATTTATAGCTGAGCAGGCCGACTGGGCCGACCTGGGTACAGCATATTTCGAAAAGGGCCATGTTGATCGTGTATTTGCATTCTGGCTATGGGGATCTATTGTGAATTTTAAAAAGAAAGACATTATCCGTAGCGCTACTGCAACCATTGGTTCCTTGCCAGAAGGAAAAGAGCAAATTGTCTTTATAGAGAATCATGATATACAACGGTCTGCTTCTTATTTTGGAAAAGATCCGGGGAAGGCCCGTATTGCTGCTGCCATTCAATTACTCATTGGAGGTGTTCCTTCTATTTATTATGGACAGGAGATCGGCATGGCCGGCAAAGGTGGTTACGGCAAGTTTGGCGATACAGATGGTAATGATATACCCATGCGGGAAGCCATGGAATGGACAAGTTCCGGCACAGGAAAAGGAATGGCACTTTGGTATAAGGATACCGGGCCATGGTGGGATAGCACCAATATAAAACCCAACGATGGTATTTCTGTAGAGGAAGAGTTAAACGATAAAACTTCTTTATTCCATTTTTATAAATCTGTTATTTCTCTCCGGAAAAGTCAGCCTGCTTTGTCGTCAGGAAAATTTCAGAATGCAGAAAACTCAAACGACCAGGTGCTTAGTTTTTTTCGTGGGGATGGAAAGAACAGGATATTGGTAGCTGTGAATCTTTCGGACAAAGACCAATCTGCGCTATTACTGTCGGATAAAGCGAAGTATAAAAAAATCTTTGGCAAAGGAAGAATAAAGAGGGACACTATCCTGCTACAACCTTACAGCATTGGGGTTTGGAAAATGAGAAAGCAATAAATCAGCTATGCTACCATTTCAGAAAAAACTCACCAATGGTTTTTTTGCAGTTTTAAGTTTGCCTGCAACAGGAGTTGGTTTTTCATTCTCCACACAGGTAGCAGTTTTAAGCTGGATACTGAGCACAAAGTACAACCTGCATATAGAAGATGTTGCCATAGTCTGGCTGGCCGGGCCGCTTTCCGGGGTCATTATGCAACCGGTCGTAGGTATGATAAGCGATAAAAATTGGTTTTGGGGAGGAAGAAGAAAACCTTTTATTATAGTTGGTGGTATTTTAAGCGCCCTGATGTTTATGGCATTGCTTAAGCTGGATGTCATCAGCCGGTTAATGGGAATGCAATCTGTCTTTATTGTGGCAGTTATTGTTGCTTTACTATTGGACATATCGATCAATGTTACATTCAATCCGGCCCGTTCCATTATTGCGGATGTGACCCCGGCAGGCAAGCAAAGAACAAGAGGTTATGCCTGGATGCAGGCTATCTCAGGGAGCTTTTCCATTGGGGCTTATTTTATTTCCATTGTTTTTGGAAACATTGTCCTGTTGTATGTGGCAGCAGTTCTTGTTTTTTTATTTTCCATTGTCCCTTTGTTGTTCATTAAAGAACCCCGTGTGCTTGAATCAACGGATAGGAATACTAAGGCAGGGAAATCATCAATGCGTAAAACAATAAAAACATTGCTTCCCTTATATGGTTTCATCGCCTATGGGGTATTCGTTATCGTTGATAAGTTTATTACAGCAAACGCTTTGACAGCATATCAGGTTCCGTTCATGTATGCCTGTATTGCCCTCACCCTGCTTATCGGTGTGTACGTCATTTATTCCGGGCAGAAAAGGCTTTCACCGGAAAATGAGTTTCAAAAAATGCTGTTGGCACATTCCTTTACCTGGCTGGGTCTTCAAACAATGTTTGTAATGATTTTTTTTTATGTTCAGCAGGTAATAGTCCCCGGGCTAAACCTGGAAAATACAGTTGCCAATTCTTTCTCCTCATTTTCCTCCGGCAAAGAGCAGACGGGAGATAGCTCTGCAGGCAATATTCTTTCTTTAGGTTTCCTGATCCTGAATTTTGTGGCGGCTATCTTACCGGTTGTTATCCTGGAGCCATTGGCGAAAAGAATAGGCAAGAGAAAAACGTATAGTGCGGCACTGGCTTTTCTGGTTATGGGCTTTGGCTATTTATATATATGGGGTCGGGGAGAATGGAATTTTTATTTCGGCATGTTTTTGTGCGGTATAGGCTGGTCCGCTGTGATCTCCATTGTTTTCGCCATCATGTCGGAGAAAGTGGATGCCTGCAAAATGGGATTATACATGAGCCTGTTCAATTTCAGTATTGTCTTTCCCTCTATGATGACGGTTGGAGTTTCCAGGATCGTCAATGAGTCAGCAGATCCGTCCATTCTTTTCCTGGTGGCATTTTCATCGCTGCTGCTATCGTTTATATTCTGGTTATTTGTAAAAGAGTCTTCAAAAGCTTCTTATGCGGGATAACGATCAGGCATTTACGAAGGCAAGGTATTCATTGGATGTCCGGTCCGAACCGCTGCTGATAATTTTGTTATCGTTTTTTTAACCACAGCCATCGTTTTTAAAATTCTATGGCATCAGGCGGTTTGTGTTGAATGCATTCTTTGTATTAACCAGGGTTTCAAATTTTGGGAAACTCCTTTTTGGTAATCTCTTTCGATATTTTGAAATATTAAATTTTTGGTACACCCAACCTCGGATAGAAAAATTTTTACCCTGGAATAATGTTTCAGTCTTAAACTCTGTATCGAGTTGTTCAGTAAATATTGTCAAATACTTGTCCATAAATTGCTTTTTATAAATTATCATTTGGTTTATTTCTTTGGTATAACAGGAACAAGTCCATGTTTTGTCATTACTGATCCTAATTTCTCAAGGTCAGGAGGGCCACCGGCATTTAGTATTTCAGCAACCTCTTTAAAGAAGATGGGACCAAGCAGTGCCGGGGTGATAACTGCCAGTGCTTTGGCATCTACTTGTTTTAAATTGTCAAAACCATGAACAGCGCCACGGGGAATAAAGCAGGTTTCACCTGGAGCAATGTCTATCGTTTTGCCTTCTACAGTAAAGGTGATAACGCCTGCTAAACCATAAATAGTTTCATCGTAATGTTCATGGTAATGCGGAATAGGGACTTTTGCATTTACTGGCACTGTAAACTCAAACATAGCTGCTGAGCCATTGGTGTCCGCTGCTTCCAGCAAAAAGTCGATGATAACCTGGCCAACTTTGATAGTTTCTTTTTTCATGTTAATAACTTTTATAACACAAAACTATTCCGGCAAGACTGTAATGTTCTTGATTTGAGATAAGAAATTATCTCTCAGAAACTTTTTTCCTGATGCGGCTTAAAGTTTCCGGGGTCATGGCTAAATAAGCAGCTATGTGGTAAAGCGGGATTCGTTGCATTAAAAGCGGTTCCTCCTTAATAAAACGCAGGTATTTTTCTTCAGGTGTTTCAACTGTTGCTTCGGCAAGCCTTTTCTTCAGCATCAAATTTGTGTCCTGCTGTGCTCTTATAAAGCCCATTGTGAACGACCGGATATTTGTGACTGCGTATACCCAATTTTTTTGGTTAATGCGCTGTAGTGTACTGTCTTCAAGAGCCTGGACGCATAGTTCAGTTGGTTTATTGTCAAGAAAACTTACCAGCTCGCTGCACCAGCCGTTTTCCATCTTAAAATAAATGGTACGTTCTTCACCATTATTATTGATGTAGTATTGTCTAAGGCAACCTTTTTCTACAAAGTAGACATGCCTTGATATCTCGCCTGAACGATAAAGGTGTTGGTTCTTTTTTACTTCTACTTTTTCAAATAATTGAATAAGCGCCACACAATCTTTATCAGAGACTTTGTATGCCTCTTTGAGCTGGGTTAAAAGTGGAGAGCTGTCCATTCTATTTTAGACTAAGTAATGCCGGTAACGTTCGGGGCTTTCCGCTCGTCCCGAACCGGTATAAAAGCAGATACAAGTTACAAAAGTTGAAAACATATTCTGTTGATGAGTTGTGTTGGGTCAAGTCTGATATTAGTATAACTGCTGATTATTATTCCGTCCGCCAGCCTTGGGGCTAACCTCTTGTCAACGGTTCGTTGTTTTTATCAGATGTTATTATTTTCTGTTGTCCCATTCCCGTTTCAGCATTGCATATTGAAATTCACTTCCCCATTTTCCTTTGAAAAAGACATTCTCAATAAAATAACCTTCTTGTCTAAATCCGATACTTTTTAATAGATTAATAGAAGCAATATTTTCAGCATCCACAATTTCAACTACCCGATGTATTTGGTTTGTGTCAAATAAAAAAGTCAAAATAGCAAGTAAAACCTCTTTTGCGAATCCATTCCTTTGTTCGAGATGTGAAATAGTTATTCCAATTTCTGCAATTCTTGTGTCATGCAAGTCAAGTTTGATTGCGCAATCTCCAATTAATTGCTTGGTTTCAAGGTTTTCAATTCCGTATTGTACCCATTCGCCGGCCTTACCAAAACTTTTTGTCGAATTATCTTTAATGAAGTCTTGGGCTTGTTCAATTGTCATAACATCAAAGCCTTGATATTTTGTAACTTCTGGATTTGAACGATAGATATGAAAGTCAGATAGATCCGATAGTTTAAGGTGTCGGATGTTGAGTCGTTTTGTTTGTATATTCAAAATTATTGTACTATAAATTTATAACTTATTGATAATGCAGTCCACCTACTGTCAGCTCACGACTAACGACTAAACTCCTTCTCTACACTACCACCTTACCCGTTAATGCCGGATGCGTAGCATCAATACTTGCGCCAAGCCCCGGATCGTCAGTAATATGTATCAGTCCGTTTGATTCATACCGGATGCCGTCTGTTACAGGATCCTGGCTGAACATAAGTGCCGTATCAAAATCATAATGCTCAATAGCCGGACTGCTTAGAGCAAAATGAGCAAAAGCTGTCATCCCCAACCGGCTCTCCAACATAGCGCCTACCTGTACAGGCATGTTGGCCTCTTCCGCCATCATTGCAATTTGTTTTGCGTAGTAAATACCGCCTGTTTTGACCAGTTTAATGTTGAACATATCACATGCTTCCAATTTGATCAGCCGTTCTGCATCATGATGGGTGCCGCAGCTTTCATCAGCCATGATTGGTATGGGGCTGTTCTTTCTCACCTTTTTTAGTTGCATAAATTTCCATTTGGCAATAGGCTCCTCACAATACTGGATATTATAGACTGCTAATGCATTCAATGTTTCAATGGCTTCTTTTACTTTCCATCCCTGGTTGGCATCAATACGTATAGGTATCTCATTCCCCACTTTTTCACGGATGGCTTTAATACGTTCTACATCTTTTGCGCCTTCTTTGCCCAGTTTTACTTTAATGGCAGGATAACCTTTTTCTTTGATCTGTAAAGCATCCGCAGCCATTTTTTCAGGCTCACCTATGCTTACAGTATAATCAGTAATAATATCCTTGTTGTTTTCTCCGCCCAGAAATTTGTACAACGGCAACCCGGCATGTTGCGCTGCAATATCATACAACGCCATATCAAAAGCGCTTTTGATACTGGTATTACCATAAATGATCTCGTCCATTATTTTGATGCATTTACCGATCTTCAGCGGGTCCCTTCCTTTTAATGCCTGCGCAAAATATTGACCCACTACCAGGCAGGTGTCTGGGGTTTCTCCATTGATAGGCATATAAGGGCTGCATTCTCCATACCCCACAATACCCTCATCAGTAATGATCTTTACCAGCACATTATTGGCGCTGTCTTCCGTACCGAGTGAAGTGGAAAAGGGTTCAATCAGTGGAATAGAAAGCTTATACAATTCTGTTTGGCGTATTCGTAGTTTGTGGCTCATAATAGTTATAAATGACAGTAAAGTTAACAAGTGAAAGCCTGCTTTCCGGCTTTGTTTTTGCTCTGGATACCAAAATCCTGTTACGATCGTTATAAACTGAATCCTTTTGTATGAAAAAACTACTCGTCATTCTTATAGCCTTTTTAGCTTTTGCAGCCTGTAAAAAGAAGATCACAGAGTTGCCGGCTGTTACACAAACAGGAGCCAATACATTTGGCGCCAAAGTAAACGGGTCTTTATGGGTACCGCAGGGTTTTGGCCCGATACCGGCCAATGATATACTGGAAGCCCGCATGATTGGCAGGGATATTATCATCAATGCCCGCAACTTTGCTTCTTCGCCCAACGAAACAGAGTTTGAATTACGCATCAATGATGTAAATGCGCCGGGTACTTACCTGTTGAATACTGATGTGGTACATCCGGCGAATAATGTAAGCTATGCCTATTATGTAAAAAGAAATATAACACCGGATAATGAATGGCTCACTTCTTCTGCCAGCACAGGTTCGGTCACTATCAGCAAAGTTGATACAGTGAACTGGATCGTCTCAGGAACGTTTCAGTTTGATATGCTGAATATCTACAATGCTCCACAGCCACTTTCGGTTACAGAAGGCCGTTTTGATATAAAGGTTCAGTAAGGTTTTAGAAAAGGATACGCAGCCCGCTGCTGAACATGCCTGTAAACGGAGCTTTATTGTTTACAAACAAATAGTCACTGGGATAATCTGTGGTAGGTATCCATGCCCTTGCTTCGCTGTAGAAATAAAAATCATTCCCTATCGGGAACTCAACACCAAGACCCAGGTCAAGGGTCAGTCTTTTAAAATTTCCTTTCCCTTTTCTTACGGGTAATGAATAACCTGCTGTATCAATGGATACAGCAGGTATATTATCAACCCTGCCCAATAAAAGCCCTAACCCGGCATATCCGTAAAGCGACCAGTCTTTTTCAGTATCAGGGGCGCCTTTCAAGTATCTTTTCCAGCCGGTAGAGAATTGTTTCAATCTTATTTTGGCATTGTTACGATATGCGATCTGCTGGGGAACGGTCAAAGGATCCTTTGCTGTTGCAACAAGATCATTATGAAATTTGCCTCCTGAATAATAAGCAAACCACACATAAATACCATCTGTCCTGGTTAAGTGAAACTGTGCATGGGTTGTATGACCAAAAGCCCAGAACCGCTGATCTTTTTTAAAATTTCGTTGAATTCCGATATCGGTACTGATGCTGAAACCTGGAAACTGGCAACAAGAAGCAAGGGGTAAGAAAAGAAATATTGCTATGATGAGTTTGTTCTTCAACCGGGTTGTTAATTATGCAATGTTAATCATAATCAGGCCACGAAAATAAAAAAGCCAGCCGTAAAGACTGGCTTTATAGAGTTGCAAGTAAATTATTTCATCAGCTTCAGCTCTTTGATAATATTATCTGCACCGCCCAATTTATCAATACACCAAAGAACATAACGGATATCCACACAAATAGTGCGGTTCAGATCCTTATCAAATGCCAGTTTATGGCTCAGCGCTTCGTAGTTACCATCAAAAGCAAGACCGATCAGTTCGCCTCTGCCGTTGATCACTGGTGAGCCGGAATTACCACCGGTAATATCATTGGTAGTAATAAAACCGATCACAAGATCCTTGCGGGTGGGGTCAATATACTGACCAAAGTCTTTTTTCTTCAATAGTTCAATCTGCCGGGCCGGCAGGTCAAATTCATAATCACCGGGTTTATATTTTTCTAAAATGCCTTTGGAAGTAGTTACATAATCATAAAAAACAGCATCTCTCGGCCGGTATGATTTTACATTGCCATAGCTTACCCGCATAGTGAATGTGGCATCGGGATACATTTTCTTTGCTTTTACAGGGTCCATTTCCATAATACCTTTCAGGTATATCCTTCCAAACTCTCCATTGTCTGCAGTAAACTGTGAGTATTTAGGTGCATACTTGCTTACATAGTTTACATAAAACGCATTGGCATGTGTAAAGGCAGGATCAGCCTGCAGCACATTAGCATCAGGATTTTCTACAAAAGCCTTCCATTTATCATCATCAAATACAATGGTATTATTGAAAATATTCGCAGCATACTTTTTATAAGTAGCGTCATCATCCAGTGGGCCAAAATTATTTTTAAGCGTACTGTAAAAACCAACAGGTTGCTGGTCTTTGTCCACATCTTCATAATACATCCGGGTGATGGTGGCTACAATTTTTTCATCTGACACTTTATTCTCCGATTCAAGAAATGAAGTTCTTTGCTTGTTGGCTGCTGCCACAGCTTTTTTAATAGCATCAGCACTACTGCCCGGGGTTACCAATGCTTTTTCTACCTGTATTAGTGAAACGGCAAAGACCATTAAAGGCGAACCAAAAATGCCTTCATTGATATATTGCCTGTGTTTAGCATAAGGACGCCATGCATCATAGGCTTTGCCCCAATCATCAAACAGGCTGGCATATTCCGGTTTATTTTTGGCCCATACATTGAACTTATCTTCAAATGCTTTCTTTTGCCCAAATATGTCATACTTCAGTAATTGCTTGGTCTCACCATCATAAAACTTCCAGTAATTAGCTATGCTTGCAAAAGAAGGAGAGAGTTGCAGTTTGATAGCAGGGTCTTTCTTCATTTCATCAAACATATACTTCAACCGTACATCCCTGAGCTTTACCAGTGTGGGGTTATTGATATCAGTAGCCAGCTTGATGCCGTACGAACTTTCATAGCGGTTGGTACTGCCGGGGTAACCCCAGATCATGGAATAATCACCATCCTTCAACGGACGAATAGAAACAGGCAAAAACCATTTAGGTTTTAGCGGAATATTGTTGGCATTGTATTCTGCAGGCTGCCCGTCAGGACTAGTATAGACCCTGAAGATGGAGAAATCACCGGTGTGGCGTGGCCATTCCCAGTTATCAGTATCACCGCCGAACTTGCCCACACTTTCAGGCGGAGCTCCCACCAGACGTATATCAGTGTAACGCTGATATACAAATGCTAAAAACTGGTTGCCTTTAAAAAGTGCACTTACTCTTGTTTCAATATTCTTATCGGCGTCACTCATCCTTTCATTGATGGCCTTGAGCACTTCGCCTTGCTTCTGCACTCTTTCGCTTCCTTCAAGTCCCTTCAGGGCATCCAGTACTTCTTTGGTCACATCATCAATTCGCAATAAAAACTGTACAGAAAGAGTGGTAGGAATTTCTTCACCCATATTTTTTGCATAAAAACCATCCTGCAGGTAATTGTGATCCATGGTACTGGCTGATGCAATAGCGCCATAACCACAGTGATGGTTGGTAAAGATCAGCCCCTTGCTGCTGACGATTTCACCAGTACAGCCGCCGCCAAAAATGAGGATGGCATCTTTCAGGCTGGGTTTATTAATATTGTAAAGTTGATCGTTAGTAAGCTTTAAGCCCTTTTTCACCATTTCATTATACACTTGTTGCCCCAATAGAAGCGGGAGCCACATACCTTCATCGGCAAATGATTTAAAAAATGTAAATACGGCAAATACAATCGTAATTAGGATCTTCTTCATGGTAAAATATTTTGTAATCAGCAAACCTACTATTTTTTATGTACCGGCAGGATGACGAATATCAATCAATGGATAGTGAAAACCGGCACATCATAACTCTCCAGGCTGATCCCGTTGTCATCTTTTTTGGTAGAGCCAGTTACTTTTATACCCAGTGGTCCGATATTTAATTTATTGAGTGCAGGGGCCACAATGCCTTTATCATATAAACTGACAGATATATTACCTCCATAATTAGTGATGCTCATTCCGCTTCCGGGATTATAATTCCCTTCGGCGGAAAAACGGACACCCGGAACAGGTGTATTGGTTTCCAGTTTAAAATCAACCTTGCCGCCACCTTGCAGTAATATGGCAAACTTGCCCCATGGCGTAATAATACCTACTCCTGATTGTAAACCGGGGATCATGAACCCTGTTACAGGTATCTCATCATCACAATTAAATGAAGTGGCATAGGGTAAGCCTTGCCGACAAGCCATGATGGCATCCTGCTGTGCAATTTCGCAATTGATCACTTTGATGCGGCCGATAATGGAAGGAGGACAATTTTGCAGGCAATTAAAATTGATACTGTCGCAATACCCACGGCTTTCTTTTGCTTCATTAAAAGGAGAAAAATTTTGGGATGATTTAACGAAAACAGCATTAAATGGATCGAGACTAAATGCTTCGTTGAGATCGTCTAATGTTTTGGCAGTATCTTTTTTCTCTTTATTTATATCAGCAAGATGTGAAAGCACAACAGCATTAGAAGGTTCAATATCCAATGCTTTGTTTAATGTTTTTTCTGCTTTGTCAAGCCAACTCTCCTCTTTTGTATCAAGGTATTGCTGATAGTAGGCATAACCAAGGTTATTTAAGACCCCTGCATGATCAGGCATAGAATTTCTTGCTTCTTCCAACAAACTGATAGCGGATCCCAGCAATGCTGTCCCGGAAGTATCAGTCAGGGAGAGTTCATGCAGGCAAACAGCCAGGTTAGACTGGTTGAGCGGATCTTTCTTTTTTTCATTTGCCCATGCATACAACCATGCAGCGACAGGTAATTGCCGGTTCGTATAAGCATAGTGGCCGTAATACTGGATCCCTACGGGGTCTTCATTATTATCTTTTACAGCTTCTTCAAAATTTTTTACAAGATCAGGATCAAGCCTTTCACGAAGTGTAGAAGACAGATCTTTTATTTCAGTAACATTTGATTTGTCTGTTGAACCACAGCCGGTTACAACAAGTATTGCAGAAAGAAGGACGAGGAAATAAAACTTTTTCATATTCTGTTAGTTTATGGTAATAGAATAGAATCAGCTTTCAATAAAAGGGGATTAGGAATAGTATTCCTGTTTATAGCAGCATTTGTATGTGTAATTTAATAAAAAAAACAAGAAGGCCTATCTGTATTAAATTTTTGGAGCGTTTGTATTCAGCACTTTCCACAACTCATCTTTTAAATTCACCAGCCCCAGCCCCGTTACGGAAGAAATAAAAAGAGAGGGATATTCTTTGGGTAGCTCTTTTTGAATGGCTTCTTTTAATTCATCATCCAGCATATCACTTTTGCTGATGGCTATGATAAATTGCTTGTGCAATAATTCAGGATTGTACTGCTCCAGTTCATTGACTAACACTTCAAACTCTTTTTTATGATCGGCACTATCGGCAGGGATTAAAAAAAGCAGTACAGAATTTCTTTCAATATGGCGAAGAAAACGATGACCCAGCCCTTTTCCTTCTGCAGCCCCCTCTATGATACCAGGCAGATCGGCAATACAAAAACTTTTGCCATCTCTGTATTCAACCATACCAAGGTTAGGGGTAATAGTAGTAAAGGCATAATTGGCGATCTTAGGCTTGGCAGCAGTGACCACAGATAACAAAGTGGATTTTCCTGCATTAGGAAAGCCAACAAGTCCTACATCAGCCAGTACTTTCAGTTCAAGAACTTTCCATCCCTCGATTCCGGGTTCACCGGGTTGTGCATGCTCCGGTGCCTGGTTGGTAGGGGTTGCAAAATGGGCATTACCCAAACCGCCTCTTCCTCCTTTTAGCCATATGATCTCTTGCCCGTCTTCCAGTATTTCTGCCTCCTTTTCACCTGTTTCCTCATCTTTAGCTATAGTGCCAAGGGGTACTTCAATAATAATATCCTTACCATCACGGCCATGGCAATTATTGGCACCTCCTTTTTCTCCGTTCTCTGCCAGTACGTTTTTATAATAGCGCAGGTGCAGCAATGTCCATAAATTACTGTTACCCTTCAGGATGATATGTGCACCCCTGCCACCGTCACCACCATCAGGTCCACCCAATGCAGTGAATTTATTTCGCAAAAAATGTTTATTACCGGGGCCACCATGTCCGCTGCGGCAAAAAATGCGTATCTGGTCTACAAAATTACTTTTCTCCAAAACTGTATTTTTACACTGCTGCAAATATACCTTAACCCACAGCAACGATTAATTATGAAATATTGGCTGCTATTATTTATTATTCCCTTCTTATCTGCAAGTGAATGCGGAAAAAAGAAAGCAAAAGCTGATAGTTTGCCTGCATGTTTACAGGAAATGATCAGCAAATCAACAAAGGAAGAACCTCCCACAACACCACTTAGGATAGATGCATATACTTATAAAGACAAGACAGTTTATTATGTTGCAGCGGATTG
>Ga0116152_10001170_pt1 | contig 21471 bp, 20 predicted proteins | sample AD_UKC119_MetaG_FD_89894 | JGI IMG/M metagenome (GOLD analysis project Ga0116152, IMG submission 89894) | Active sludge microbial communities of municipal wastewater-treating anaerobic digesters from Hong Kong - AD_UKC119_MetaG | ecosystem: Engineered > Bioreactor > Anaerobic > Digestate...
AACATACAACATATTAGAAAGTGGGAGTTATGTAACTCATATAGATAGGATAGTAATAGCAGAAGGAATATTAGGATCAGCGCCAGTAATAGAGTTAGTAGGAAATCAAACAAGAACACTAGAGATAAACACACAATACATAGAAAGTGGATATACAGCAACAGATAAGATAGATGGAAATATAACAGATAAAGTAAACGTAGATGGAAGCGTGGATACTTCTAGAGCAGGAACATATACCCTGACGTATACTGTAACAAACACAAGAGGAAAAAGTGCATCAGTAAAGAGAAAAGTAATAGTAAATGATAATAGTATTAATTTGACGATTACGAATACTATCACACCTTCTTCTACTACTTATGATGAGGTAAAAATAACGCTGGATATAAAAGGAGAAGGATATAGTTATACCATTACAGATAATGGAGAGAAAGTCACAAGCAAAAATCCAACGTATACAGCATATAAGAATGGTACATATGAGTTTACTGTGTATGATAAAAACAACAATAGTGAAGTACATGAAGTAAGTATTAGCAATATTAAAGATAGAGAACCAGAGATTACAGATATACAGGTTAACGGTATATTGGTAACATTAACTGCAAAAAAGGGTGAGAACAATATTGCCGGATATTATTTTTCAAAAACAAATACCGCTCCAACCGGCAATGAAAATAATTGGGTCAATACATCATCCGACACATTTGAAGTGGTAAAAATTCCTGGGACTTATTATGCGTATGTTAAAGATTCAAAAGGAATTATTAGTCTAAGCAATGAAAAAATTGTTACCATTCAAAACGAAGCCATTTACTGGGGGAATTCAACAATAATTTCTACTTCTCTATCATCAAATTTAGAAAAAAAGGGGTATTCAATTGTTGACTTTAATAAGCTAATAGCAAGATCAGCTAGAAGTGCAGGATTGTATACGAAAGACGCAGTAGCAACAGTTGCCGCAACATTAATCATAACACTTAAAAATTATAATATACGGGTTCCCTATTATTGGGGAGGAAAATATCAAAATTTTGGAGCTAATCCTAATTGGGGTGCTGAAACTAATTCAATCCACACTGGTCCTTCTGGGAAAACATATAATCATTTAGGACTTGACTGTAGTGGATTTGTTGTCTGGTCTTATCGCAACGCTGGTTTTAATATGAAAGTAACCGGTTCACAGTATTTTGCCAGCCATTATTATTCAACCGAAACTGGAGGGTTTGGTTCAGATAGAGAAATTGGTGATTTAATTGTATCAAGTGGGCATATTGCATTAATTATTGGCAAGTATGATAAAGGCTATATTGTAGCAGAAAATGCCAATAATATTTATCTTCATCCATTCACCAAAAAGAATGGTTATAGAATACAAAATACTGATATCACAATTAATAATTCAAGTCTATATTTTAAAGATAGTGATTATCCTTCTGGCTACTAAAAAAAGTTCAAAAAATTGAACTTTTTTTATTTAGACATTTAAGCATATCTTTTGATTTTAAATACAAACCTGTATATCTATCATAATATCTTTCTAAAAAATAATTAATTTCTTTTATATTATTATCCTTAATGTTAAGTTCTGATATTTTGGATATATCTACATAATAAAACATTCTAAGTAATTTAATAGTTCTACTATCAACTATTTTTTCATTGCTGTAACAATTAGAGCAAATGTATCCCCCTACATCTCCATCAATGGTTACGATATTTTTATTGCTACCACATATCACGCATGAATCAAGAACTGGCAGAACTCCTAAATACTCTAGCATTTTAACTTCAACTATATTAGTAATAATTTTAGGATCAAATGAAGTATTTATTTTTTTTATTGCACTTATTAATATATCATATATCTCATTATTATTATTTTCCTTAATAACTTGGCCTACTAAGTCTACTAGATATGTAACATAACTAATCTTCAGTAAATCTTTTTTAATATTGATAAACTCATCTATAACATCAATACTTATTAGAGTAGATAGTCCATCTTCCTTATAATAAATATTAAACTCACCATAAGTAAGTTTAGTACTGACACTCCTAAGTTTACTTTTGAAATTTCTACATCCTTTGGAAATAATCCCAATTTTGCCATAGTCTTTAGTATATACATTAAGTATCTTACTAGATTCGCTATAATTAGTATCGCTTAGAACTATTCCATCTACTTTAACTATTCTCAAGTTATCACTTCTTTTCAATTTTTTTTAATAAATTATAATATCTTAAATCTCCAGTTTTTTTAAATAAGCTCCATAATAATTCTTTCATAAAATCACCCATTAATATAATGGGCGATTCTTAATTATCTAATTCATCTAAACCTAAATCTTTTAAACAATATTCTTTATCACGCCATGATTTTATAACTTTAACATATAATTCTATAAAAACTTTTTTGTTTAATCTTATTTCTAATTCTTCTCTTGCAGATGAACCAATAGTTTTTAGCATTGATCCGCCCTTACCAATTATTATTCCCTTTAGATTTTCCCTATCAACAATAATACTTGCTGTAATGACACAAGCATTTTTCTTGTTTTTTACTTCATCTACAACTACCGTCACAGAATGAGGAACTTCTTCTTTAGTATTAGTTAAAACCTTTTCACGAATAATTTCCCCTATCATAAAGTTATCGGACACATTGGTCACAACGTTGTCATCGAAATATTTTATGTCATCTTTTAAATATTTTTTTATAACACTTATTAATTCTTTAACATTATCTCCTTCTAAAGAAGATATTGGTACTATCTCTTTAAAATTATATAAATCTTTTAAATTATTTATTTCTTTTAACAATTTATTTTTATTAATTATATCTACTTTATTTAAAACGAGTATAACATCTTTATCATCACTTTTTAGTCTATCTAATATATTCTGATCACCTTTGCCAAAACCAGATGCAATATCTACCATAAATAATACTATTTCATTATCATCAGCCATTTGATAAGCTTTTTTATTTAATATGCTACCTAATTTATTAAAAGATTTCTGAATGCCAGGAGTATCTATGAAAACTATTTGCGTATCTTCTTCATTATACACTCCATATATTATGTTTCTTGTTGTCCCTACTTTATCAGATGTAATTGCAATCTTTTTATTTATTATTTTGTTTAAAAGCGTCGATTTGCCTACATTTGGACGCCCTACTATTGATACAAATCCACTTCTCATTTTAAATCTCCTTCACCAAAAGGAAATGGGCATAAATCTTTAACTAAAACTGTTTTAGAATCTCCTAGTTTATTCATAAAAACTATTTCATTATCAGTATCAAAAAACTCATTTATTACCTGTCTGCACATAAAGCAACTAGTACTAATTTTATCATTGTCGGTCATCACATATAATTTATGAAAATCGCCTTTTTTATAGCCCTTAGTTGTAGCTGATAAAATGGCTACTCTTTCGGCACAGATTGTTGCTCCATACGATGCATTTTCAACATTTACTCCTTCAAACAATTTTCCATCTTTCATTTCACATATTGAAGATACTCTAAATTTTGAGTATGGACTATATGAATTATTTAAAAGTTGTATTAATTTTTCTCTTATCATCTTACTACTCCTACTTCCTCTAATATTTTTTCTTGTAATTCAAACATTTCTTTTTCCTCTTCTTTTATCATATGATCATATCCTAAGAGATGCAATATCCCATGGACTGTTAAAAATGATAATTCTCTTTTTAAACTATGCTCATATGTTATGCTTTGTTCTTGCGCTTTCTCTATTGAAATATAAATATCTCCTAAAACTCTAATCTCTGATTTTGTATTTTTTTCATCCTCTAATGCAAAAGATATAACATCGGTTTCTCTATCAATACCACGATACTTTTTATTAATAGTTTTAATATATGCATTATCTACAATAATAATATTAAAATATGCATCATCAAGCTTTTCTCTTTTTACAACATGTCTAACTACTTCTTCTAAATCTTTAATTTCCCCATCTAAATCTTTATCTGTCTCGTTATAAATACAGTAATTCATAAAAACAATACACATCCTATCCCAATTGCTAATAATATTACAAGTACATCTAAAATCCATTCTTTTTTTAGTTTTTTAGGTATTTTATCTTCTATTATATCTAACACATGATATAAGAAATATCCAATTAAACCGCCTATAATATTTAATAAAATATCGTCTACATCAAATACTCTACCAATTACTAATTGTGTTAATTCGATCGATAATGATGCTATACTTATTAATATTAAGGGAATATATACCCTTTTTATATCAAAAAAATATGATACTAAAAATCCATATGGTAAAAATAGCAACATATTTCCAAATATATTACGATAAAACATACTAGACCCTACTTCATATCTAAAAATTTCTTTACCAGGAATAAAATTGCTCCCACTCCAACTGACATCTTTAAAAGTAACTACTTGAAACAAGCATAATATATATATTACAAATACAACTAATAATATTTCTTTATATAATACAAAACGCTCTTTTTTAGTAATCAAATAAACAATTCTTAGTGACACGAAAATAACCATTGAAATTGCAACCATTGGCCAAGAAAATGCTAACATATCAATAACTAAATGTTTTATGTTATCTATCATAATTATTCCACCATATCTATCTTTTGACCTATACCTATTTCTTCTTTTACCTTGAAAAATATTTCTACTTTCATTTTACCATTTTCTACATATTTTTTCAAAACCTTTTTAAGTATTATCTCTTCATCACTATTTAGTGTATCATTAATTTTATTTTTAGATTCCTCTTCTAATATTTTTTGGATCTCTTCTTGGCTATAATTTTCTTTTTTACTAATTACTTCTCTTCGATATTCTTTTGTCATTTGAAAAATTTTTCCATTTATAATAATACTCTCCTCAACTTTTTCATATTTATCCTTAAAAAAATTTATTCTTTTACCAAACAAATAGAAAACATACTGATTAGCTGACTTATCTCCATATTTCTTAACTACTCCACTTAATGGTTTTTCTAATGATACAACATACCAAACTTCAGCATAAACTTTGCCCTCGGCTGCTACTACATTCACAATATCTTCCTTGTTTTTTATAAATCCGCTAATTATTATATCACCTTTTTTAACATAATCACCTGGGTTTTTAACTACTTCTCCAGTCTTTGCCATAATATTTATCAAAAAGCCATCTTTACTTGCTACTATATTAGATATTTTTTTATCACTATTTTCTAAAATATTCTTTCGCTCAATTGCCTTAACTACCAGTTTCATACCTTGATTGGTTAATTCAATCCATTCTATATTATCATTATTATTTTTAATATTTGCCTTTATCTTGTCTAATGTTCCATATGATTTTTTAAATGAAAAAACTTTAATATTATATTTATCAAGTTCAACCATAATATTCGGTTTAATATCATTAGAAACATCCACATACTCTATTTTAAATATAATATTAGACATCAAAAGAATAATAAGAATACTTATTAAAAAAAGGATAATAAATATTTTATTTTTTAAAAATAAAAAGCCTAATTTTCTAATACCAATAATATCTATTATTTCTATTTTATAAGATGTTTTAATTTTTAATACGTTTAAATAATCTTGATATAAAACTTTTATAATTAATCCTTCATCAATATATTTAATATTATAAATATTTATGTTGTTATGATGCAAATATTCAATAAATCTTTTAGGATTTTTACAAGTTATTTTTAATATATAATAGTTATCCATAAATCACCTTATATCAGTTGACTTAATATTGCCTTGAATTAAAATCTCATTATCCAAAAGTTTGTTAATTACAATATTTTTTCCTTTAATCGTCAACATCTTTTCACACAATTCTAATATCAAAACATCATCGCTAAAGGTGATAATCCTGCTATAATTAACAGCATAGATCCCATCTTCACTAATAATAATTTTATATTTATTTTCACATACATACTCTTTTAACCTGTTAAGCATATTTTCACCTATTAAAAACTATTAAAATTACCAAAAAAAAGAACATACAAATTTGTATATTCTTTTTAATTATTTAATTTTTCCTTTATCAGTATACTCAATTTTGACATATCATATCTGCCTCTTACTTTAGGAGTAACCTCTTTCATTACTTTGCCTAAGTCTGTTATGCCAGTTGGTTTAACTTCTTCAAATACTTCATCTAATATTCTGCTTATCTCTTCATCTGTTAATTCTTCTGGCATATATTTTTTAAGTATATCTATTTCTTTTTGATAACTATCAATTAAGTCTTGCCTATTACCTTTTTGAAATTCTTTAATTGAATCATCACGCATTTTGATTTGCTTTGATACTACACTAATAAATAATTCATCATTAATTTCTTTTTTATTATTGATTACTTCTAATTGTAAAGCTCCTTTAATTCCTCTAATTACAGATAACTTTACTTTGTCGCCACTTTTCATTGCTACAACTAAATCTTGATTTAATTTTTCTATCATTTCATTTCCTCCTATTAAATTAAAAGAGAAAGAACTATCTTTCTCTTCTAGAATTTTTTCTTGCGTTTTTGATACCTTCTTGCTTAGCTTGGCGTCTTTTAACTCCTGGTTTCACGTAAGCTTCTCTTTTTCTCATTTCTGAAGGGACTCCGTCACGAGATAATTTTTGTTTCCAACGCTTAATAGCGTTATCTAAATTACCATTTTTAACAGCAACACCTGACACTTTTATCCCTCCTTCCGTCATTACACTATGAATTATATCAAAAACTACTCAAGATTTCAACATTTTTTTCATGATTTTCTTGATATTACACAGAACAAGTCTTTTTATTACTAATTCTCTTAATTGCAGTGCCTAAACTTCTTCCTAATTCTAGCAACAACTTGAGCCCTGAAGTAATTGCATTTATGAGTGTTCCAGATACAGCAGCACCTCCTATTATTTGGCATAACATATTGTGATCAAGCACTTCTAATTTAGCGACATTTAAGCGGTCTAACATACCCATCTATCACTCCTATTCCAAATACTACTCCTGCAATTAATGCAATTATTTTTAGCGCACCTTTTGTGATAGCACTTGCTATAGCCCCACCACTAATTTGCACAAGTTCATAATTATTTAACTTTTTCATATTTACCTCCTACTATTTTATTATCTATTTTTAAACACCTATCAAATAAATCTATACTAGTTTTCCTATGACTAATTACAATTATTGTCTTATTTTTATATGTTTTAAACATCTTTTCTAAAATAGATCTCTCTAATTTTTGATCTATTTCATTAAAACTTTCATCAAATACTATAATATTACTATTTCTAAGAAGTGCCCTAGCGATAAGAATCCTTTTTTTCTCACCGCCGCTTAAGTTTACTCCTTGTTCTTCAATAAAATAATTTAAACTTTTTTCTTTTAATAGATCATTAAGGCCAACTATATTACAAACTTCATCTAAATTATTTGAAAATTTACTACCAATAATAATATTATTTTTAATAGTATCGCTAAATAGTTTATCATTTTGCGATACATAGGTAATATTTTCTCTTACAACATATGAATTAATCTTGGAAAGATTTTCACCATTTAACAGAATCTTCCCTTTATAGTCTTTTATATACTTCATTATAATTTTAATAAGAGTTGATTTCCCCGATCCAGATTTACCAGATACTAGGACTTTATCACCTTCTTTAATATTTAGATTAAGATTGTTAAATACTATCTTATTCCCATATGAAAATGATAAATTTTTGCATTCAATATTTTTATAACTTTTATAATTACTATTTGACAAGTTTTCTTCAGAAATATCATAAATATCTAATACTCTATTTATTCCAACAATATAATTTTTTAACACCACTAAGTTATCAACTATATCATTTAAAGAACTACTAAATATTAGATATAAGCTTTCAAATAAAACTAAATCGTATAAAGACATCTCTCCTTTTATAATCATAATTGCCGATGACAGTATCATAAGTACAAAGAATATATCTTGTATTAAATCTTTTTTAAGACTAAAGCTATTGTAAATTTTATTATAATTTTTAATGTCATCTAAATAATTTTGATATTTATTATTTAAATTTTCAGTAATTTTGTCATAAATATTTAAATTTTTAATTACTTCAACTGATGATAACACTTCTAACAAATAAGAAGTTAGAAGCATACTAGTTCTTTTTAGTTTAACAAAGAGATTATAAAAGAAATTATTATAATTTTTTGATATTAGAAATAAAATTATAAATAATAAAACTCCATAAATCATAAATGAAATATTAATGATGCTAAAAAATATAAATACACTACTCAACATCGTAATATCAATTAATCCCACTAATAAGACTCTAATAATTGTATCTTTAAAATCTGCAAGATCACTAATAACTGAGAATATCTCTCCATCTGATTTACTCATTAGGTATTGATATGGGAGACGAAATAAATGTTTATATGTATCAATTGTAACATTTTTATCAATATTAATACTTAGATTATCTATTATTTTATTTTTAAAATATCCTAATATATTTTTAATAATTGAAATTATTAAAAATATAAATGCTAAAATGTACAAATATTTATTATTATTAATAGTTTCTAACATACTTCTTAGATAAAAACTAAACAAAAGCGAAAATAGTATGACACATAATGATAATACAAATGATTTAGCAATTAATTTTTTATTAGCTATTATTATTTTTTTAATAAATAATTTAAATCGCAAGTCCTTAATCTTAACCTTTTTATTATCCTTATCAAATAAAATAAATACTTTTGAAGATTTATGTTCAAATTCTTCAAATGTCATATCTACAATTCCTACAGCAGGATCACCTATTAATAAAGTTTTATTTTCAAAATTAATTTTATAGATTACAACAAAATGTAGATAATTATTTTCTAAAATAAAGTGAGCCACAGCAGGAAATTTTTCTATTTTTCTAAAATCACCTGCTACTCCAATTGCACTAACACCTAATTTTTTGCTAGCATTTATTAGATTAAGTGCATTAGTTCCTTCGCTATTTGATTTAGTCATAACTCTTAATTTTTCCATTGATACATCAATTCCATGGTAACTAAGTATCATAGAAAGACAACATATGCCACAATCACTTTTACCATTTTGTATAATTATAGGATAATCTTTAAACACTTTTTTCCCTCCCTATAATTATTATTACAACAAAATAAAAAAGAACCTAAATGGTTCTAAAATAATTTCAAAATATCATTAAACGTGACATAAACAATTAACAATATGATAAGAATAAATCCTACTGTATGAATAATATTTTCTACTTTTGGATTAACTGGAGACCCTTTTATCTTTTCAATAAATAAGAATAAGATTCTACCACCATCAAATGCTGGGAATGGTATTAAATTTATAACTCCTACATTAATACTTAAAAATGCAATCAAAGATAGTATAGAGGCCATTCCATATGTCTTAGCTTGTCCTACTACACCATATATCCCTACTGGCCCACTTAACTGATTAACCCCAATTTTACCAGTAAATAATCCACCAATCGTTACAAACATCTGTTTAAACAATGACCCAGCTTGTTCAAAAGTGTATTTTACAATATTTATAAATCCCTTTGTAGGCTTAGGAGACATTCCTATTCCAAATAAATAACTTGTCTGTTTATCTACCACTATTTTCTCAGCAGTTATTACATATTTTCTAGTGGTAGCCTCACCATCTTTTAATACTGTAAAAGTAACAGGTTCTGATTTGTCTGTTATGGCTAAATATAACTGAATATCATCAACATATTTAACCTTATAATTATTGATTTTAACTATCTTATCTCCTGCTTCAAGACCTGCCTCATATGCCGGAGTATTTTCTGCAATTTCAGATAGTACTGGAGTCATATCCTTGCCACCATATATTAAACCTATTGCAAAAATTAAAAGTATGGCAAATATAAAATTAAATCCTGCTCCAAAAAACAAAACTAAAAATCTTTGAAAGACATTTTTATCTTGAAGAGTTTTGCCCTTATATTTTTTTCTTACTTCGTCTATCTCAACTTCTTCTCCCGCAAGAGATACAAATCCGCCAAGTGGTATCGCTCTAATTGAATATCTAATATCGGTTTTCTTTGAAACTTTACTAAATATTTTAGGTCCCATACCAATTGCAAATTCATGAACATGAACTCCTGTAAGTCTTGCAAATAAATAATGTCCAAACTCATGAACTAATATAATTAACCCCAATATGAGTATAAATAACAATAATGTTCCCATAATACCTCCTATAATAATCCCATGATAACTGAAAATGCCAATATAACAAATAATATGCTATCCAATCTGTCAAGTATTCCTCCATGTCCTGGAATCATATTAGAATAATCTTTTTTACCATAATATCTTTTGATACTAGAAAATACCAAATCACCACATTGACCAACTAGAGATAATAAGAATGTAATTACAACAATTAGTATGATATTAACCTCTGGATTTATTACAACAATATAATATAGTGATGGAATAATAGTTCCCATAATAGTTCCACCAACTAGCCCCTCTACTGTTTTTTTAGGTGATATCTTCTCACAAAGTTTAGTTTTACCAACAAAGTATCCTGTAAAGTAGGCAAATGTATCACTCATAATTGTAATTAACGCTACATATAATATGTATGAGACATCTAAATTTCTAAACTCAACAAATAAATTAAAGGCAAGCCCTAAGAAAACAACTGTACCAATTAAATAAAAGGCATCTGTAATATTATATTTTTCATTATCATTAATAAATACAAGTGGTAGCAAAAATAGTAAGAAAAATATTGACATAATGCTATCATCAATTACAAAATGTAAACTAGCTTCTAATACATTTGAAAATAGCATAAGAAGTACCATAATATATGTAAATATTTTCATAAATTTTGGAAATTCTTTTTTTGTTTCTCTTATCCTTAATAACTCCCATGTACCACCAACTGCAAGAAGAGCAGAAAGAATAGTCCAGTACCAACCACCTAAATATAATATTGTTCCGGCACCAATTAGCATAACTATTGCACTTATAATTCTTGTTTTCATATTCACCATCCTAACATCAATTATAATACACTAAGAAAATTATAACAATGATTATTTTTTTAAATAGGTATTGCAAAATATCAAAAAAAATGTTATCATCATACTTGTTATCGGGAAGTGGCTCAACTTGGTAGAGCATCTGGTTTGGGACCAGAGGGTTGCAGGTTCAAATCCTGTCTTCCCGACCATTAGTTATTAAGTCTTTAAGACTTTTTTTATTTGAAAAGGATATGCAAATCGCATATCCCTTTTTTGATTAATCTACATCATTTCTACTTAATATAGCTGCTGGGGTTTTTCTAAGTGTATTGGCAACAGGTAATAGACCAACTATTATATTAAATAGATAAATAATTAGAATTCCAAATATAATTATCTGGGCATTTAAAGCATACATACTTTCTAAATATTTTACTTTCATCAATTGGTTGATGACATAGATCATAAATATATACCCTAACATACTTGCCGTTGATGTGATTGCTATTATTTCTCCTAAAAACATCTTGTAAATATCTTTTTTCATAACACCAATTGCACGAAGAATACCAACTTCTTTAATTCTAGATAAAAATGATGATCTAATAATTAAAAACATTTCTACAAATGATACAACTAAAATAATACTTGCAATAACTACCATAATAGTATTGTTATCTCTTTGTGTCTCTACATATTCTTTTCTAGCCTTGGTATAGGAATCTTCAATGTTAACATTCTTTTCTTTAAATATGTTTAGTAATTCTTCTTTATTCTCCCCATACACAATTATATTATTTTTATTTTCTATCAGGCTATATTTAACAGTATTATTATTTGTATACATTATATTAGATGAATATTTATCTGTATAATATCCAACTACTTTTAATTTAGTTCCATTTACTTTAACATCTATTCTCTTATTAAGTGGCATAGAATCCTTATTATCTATATTAACAACCACTTCATAATCTTTGCTAGGTTTTCTTCCTTTAGTAAGAGTTACTGAACCACTTTTAGTATTATAATCAATAACAGGTATCTCACTATTATCATTCTCAACTAAGCTATCAGTCTTATAATAACTATAAGAATCATATGCATAGTTATTAGTCTGGGCAATCATATTTACAAAATTATCTTCATTTGTATAAATAGATGGATTGTTATTATCAATAATACCAACTATCTTAAATTTTAAATATTTGCCAACAGACACTTCCCTATCAAGTAGATCTTCATCGTTAATAATTCCAATCTGCTTTGAAGAATATTCATCTAAGAATGCATCGATTACCATTTTATCTAAAACAATCTCATTACTATTACTAGGCATTTTCCCCATGATAAGCTTATCTTCATTAATCATATTAATGCTTGCTAGAGAACCTTTAATATAACTTATTGCATTTGATACTTGATAAAAATCTTTGTTAGTTATTTCTAGATTAATTATGGAGTCCCCTGGTAACAAGTAAGAAACCCCATCTAATTTCTCATACGCTAGATAGTCTTTTACTTCAACATCATTCATAACAATTGTTAAATAATCTCTATGCTGTTGAATAAAATCTTTATCATGAACACTTGAAACACCTACTATATTACTTATTGAATATAAAATAAACATGGCAGATAAAGTAAATCCTAGAAGTAATAATTTTTTTAAGAATGTATAGTCAAAAATCTTTTTAAAACCATTTACTAAAAGCGTTATGGGATTAAAAATAGATGTATATTTAACCTTCTTATCTTTATTAGATAACTCTTCTAAATCAAATTTATAATTTTCATAATCACTTTTAGATATTTTTTTGTAATGGTCATCTACAAATTCAATACTAGATGACTCGTCTATAACTTCAATTTTGTTATTAGTATTATTTTTGATATATATATTATTATTTCTAATTGCTATTTCAACATTTAACTCTTCTTCATTATCAGAGTAAAAATCAAGTTTACAATTATTTTTATTTATTTTATCATGGCTTTTAAAATCTTTTAAATAAATCTTATTGTCAAGACGATAATCTAAATCTTTTTCATGATTATTATCTTTATCAACTACAATTTTACCATCTTGTAATTCTATAATTCTAGATGCATAAAAATATGCTAAATCTTTTTCATGAGTTACTAGTATAACTAATTTATCTTGTGAAATGGATTTAATAATATTCATAATTTCAATTGTGTTCTTACTATCAAGGTTACCTGTTGGCTCATCTGCTAAAATAATATTAGGATTTTTTACTATTGCTCTGGCTATTCCAACACGTTGTCTTTCTCCACCAGATAGCATACCCGCTAATCTATTGCGATATCTATACATATTAACTTTTTCTAGGACATAGCTGACTCTTTTTTTAATTTCATCTTTATTTTTAAAGCCAATCATTCTTAAAGTAAGTGTCACATTATCATAAACAGTTATATTATCAATCAAATTATAGTCTTGAAAAATATAACCAATATTAACATTTCTTATTTTATCTATTTTACTAGATGATCTTTTAGTAATTCTTTCATTATTAACATAAATCTTGCCACTATTTATTTTATCTAATCCACCAATTGTATTTAATAATGTCGTTTTACCACAACCAGAGGGGCCAAGAAGTGCCACTAATCCTTTATTACCCAAATTAAGTGAAGTATTGTCAATAACATGTATTTGATTCTTTCTTTTCTTATTATAATACTTATTAACTTTTTCTAACTTCAACATATTTACACCTCTTCCCTATATGTAAGCATAACTGAAGATTTAAACATCTTATTTGCAAACTTATGTGATATTAAAAGTGACATAATAATAAGAATTAGATATACAATAAAATAATCATATATTTTTAAATATTCTATTAAATCATAAATATATTTCATATTAATAACTTCATTTCTAACTAACAGCACTAATATCAAAAATACTACATATGCAATATTAACTACAACTAGCATTTCCATATTAAGTAACTGTCTTGATATTTTCTTAGAAGCTCCTAAAATTCTAATCGTTGAAAAATATATATTTCTAGATTTTAATATAAGTTTAATAATAAAGTATGATATAAAGAATAGTCCAACAATTACTATTGCTACAATTACTACTCTAAATATTGCAAATATTTCTTCTTCCCCTTCAAATGGATTAGTAATAGTATCTTTTACATATAAAGTCTTTAAACCTAAAGATTCTAACTCTTTAATAGTATCTGAAACATTACTTGCACTTTTTACAAATACACTGCTCTGATAAGTATCACTAGTATATAAACTATTAAAATCATCTATATTTATAAATATTGTTGAAGAATCATAATAATCTTTTTTTAATCCTGTTAGTTTGGTAAAAGTTTTAGAATTATAAGTATTTGTAACTTTTAAATTAATATTATCTTCATAATAAATATTGCTTATTTTTATATTTAATGTAGCATTCTTGCATGCAAATTTATTACATAAATAATTGAATTCTTCTGGAAATAATGCTTTCCCTTTCGCAACTTTACTATTTGCAACTACTGTATAATATAGTCCACTCCAGTCATTAGATGGATATATTTTTTTGTTTAGTGTCATTGCCATAGTACTATACTTTTCATTATTTTGATTTCTTAATTCGTGCATTATATCTTCACTTAAATAAAATTTATATGAATTGCTATCATCAACATAACTGATACCAACTATTTTTATTTTTGGGGAAAGATTAGTGCTTTTGGTATCTCCGTCTATACTAATTGCTATTTCTTGATTTAAAATATTTTCCTCATTAGATGTAAAATACCAATCATTAGCAGCAACTACAATTACTACTTCGTTAGCATTTTCTGGCATTCTTCCCACATCAATAGTATCATTAAATCCATTAATTAGATGGGAACTACCATATAACCATAAATCATCATCATTTGTTGCCATAACATTCATATCTAAAAGTATATCATCCTTAAAAATACTATCAATATTTTCTATGGCAGATATCTTTTCATAATCATTATCCGTAAATGTAGTATTATCACTTTTTTTAATAATGATTCTCTTTTCCTCACTATTAGAAAAATAATTAGTATATCCTACATTGGAAAATACATTATCACTTTTTTGCATACTAGCATATTGTGACATTACTACAATTACAATAAAGAAATAAACCAAAAATAATAATAAAAATTTAGGTATGATATTAAAAGTATTCCTAAATGCTATCCCAATTCTATTAGGAATAGTGATGTTTTTATAATTCATTTCTTTAGCAGAATCTTGTTCTTTTACTTTTTTAATTATTTTATCTTCAATAATTCTACCATCATGCATTTTAATTTTACGAGTTGCATACTCTTCAATCTGTTCAAAATTATGAGTAACTACCACTACTAATTTACCTTTAGATACCTTATGTAAAATTTTAAGTACGCTTTCTGCCGATTTTGCATCAAGATTACCTGTTGGTTCATCTGCAACAATAATTGGGGTATCTTTTGCAAGTGCTCTTGCTATTGCAACCCTTTGCTTTTGACCACCTGATAATTTTGAAACTTTAGTGTTCTTATACTTAGTAAGTTCCACTTCTTTTATGATATCTAACACTTTTTCTTTTATTTCTTTTCTTTTGTAACCATTTAATAGTAGAACAAGTTCTATATTTTGATAAACAGTATAGCTATTGATCAAATTAAAATGTTGAAAAATATTACCAATATATTTTCTACGATAGTCTTCTAAATCTTTCTCATTATAGTGGCTTGTCTCTTCCCCATTTACATACATTTCTCCTTCTTCATAACTATCAAGTCCAGAGATAACATTCAATAATGTCGATTTACCACTTCCAGATTCTCCAGTTATGGCAACAAACTCACCCATATTTAATTCTAAATTTATTTTATTAAATCCACTAGCAATAACACCTCTACTGTAATAAAACTTAGAAACATTCTTTAATTTTAACATATTATCAACTCCATAGTAATTGTACTATATATTATGATAAAAGTCTAATAAGATAATTTAGACAAAATTGCTTTATATGTGTATAATTGATGTTATGGAAGTAGTAAACAATATTGACTTTAAAATTCTTAATTTTATTTATGATAATTTACATTGCACTTTTCTTAATAAAACTATGCCCATAATATCTAAATTAGGTGATATTGGAATTATTTTTATAGTTGTTGCAATTGTTTTAATATGTTTTAAAAAATATCGAAAAATTGGTTTTACAATGCTTTTATCATTAATTATTGGTTCTATCTTGTGTAATTTAATTATGAAACCATTGTTTGCAAGAATAAGACCATATGATATTAATACTGCTATTAATTTAATAATTAACAAACTGAATGATTTTTCATTTCCATCAGGACATACGATAGCAGCTTTTGAATGTGCAACTGTTATATATTTATATAATAAGAAACTAAGTATACCTTTTATTATATTAGCATTTCTTATAGCATTTTCTAGATTATATTTATACGTTCATTATCCAAGTGATATATTTGCAAGTATTATTTTGGGTATAATAGTTGGATATATTTCTTTCATTATCATAAAAAAAATTAAAAAAGATAAATGACTTGTTATTTACCTTTTTTAATGCTATTATCAGGATATATAGTAGGAGTTTTATATGAGTAGTTTAAGAATTATTGCACTTAGTAGTGCTAAAAATTTAGGAGAAAGCATTAATAAATATTTACAAGAGAAAAGAAACACTGATGAGAATTTTTTAGTTCCAATTAAAGAAGTTCGATTTAATAATGGTGAAGGAAAAATAACAATTGAAGAAACAATAAGAGAAAAAGACGTTTACATATTAAGTGACATTGGTAATCATAGTTGTACGTATGAAATGTATGGTAAGACAAATTATATGGGCCCAGATGAACATTTTCAAGATATTAAAAGAGTAATTTCAGCGATGAAAGGTCACTATAAATCAGCTTCAGTAGTGATGCCTTTATTATATGCATCACGTCAACATAAAAGAAAAGGAAGAGAATCTCTTGACTGCTCAATCTCTCTTCAAGAATTACAAAATCTAGGTGTACGAGAGATAATAACATTTGATGCCCATGATCCAAATGTAGAAAATGCAGTACCACTTCTAGCATTTGAAAATTTTTATCCAACATATTCTATTTTAGAAAAATTGGTGCATGATAAAAAAATAACCAAAGATAATATTGATAAATGGATTGTTATCAGTCCTGATACTGGTGCAATGGATAGAGCAAAATACTGTGCTAATGTTTTAGGAACTGATGTTGGTATGTTTTATAAAAGAAGAGATTATTCAAAAATAGTAAATGGCAAAAATCCCATTATTGCCCATGAATATTTAGGCAAAGATATAAATGGATTAAATGCTATTATTGTCGATGATATGATTGCATCAGGTGATTCAATATTGGAAGTTGCTAAAGAGCTTAAAAATCGTGGAGCAAAAGAAGTATTGTTAGTTTCAACATTTGCATTATTTACAGCAGGAATTGAAAGATTTGATAATGCTCATAAAGAAAAACTATTTGATAAACTATATGCCACTAATTTAACCTATACACACGAATCATTATCAAAAATGGAATGGTTTAATTTAATAGATTGTTCAGCTTTTATGAGTGAAATAATTGATACTCTTAATCGAGAACAGTCAATATCATATTTAATTAATCGTAAAGAAACTTTAATTAGAGAAAGAAAAAAATAGGATACCTATTTTTTCTTTTTTAACAAATCTCTTATTTCTTCTAAAAGAACTTCCTGTTTAGGTGGTTCTTTTTTTGTCTCTTTCTTATGAGTTAATTTGTTCATAAATTTGACTAAGAAAAATATACAGAAAGCTATGACTATAAAATCAACAATACTTTGAATAAACATTCCATAAGCAATAACTGAATTACCAATTTTAAAACTAAGCGCTGAAAAATCAATTCCTCCAATTATTACACCAATAAGTGGCATCATAATGTTATCTACTAAAGATGATACAATTTTCCCAAAAGCTGCTCCCATAATAACACCAACTGCTAAATCCATAACATTTCCTCTTTGAATAAACTTTTTAAACTCTTTCATACCTGCCTCCACTTAAATATTATAACATTTTATATAAAAAGAAAAGAGACAAATTATTTTGCCTCTTCTTGAGCTCTTGTTTCTCTGATTACTGTAACCTTTATAGTTCCAGGATATTGCATTTCTTGTTCAATTTTTTCTTTGATTTCGCGAGCCATTTTATGAGCTGTTAAGTCATCGACTTCTTCTGGTTTAACTAGTACTCTTAATTCTCTACCAGCTTGAACTGCATAACTCTTATCGATTCCTTTCATACTATTTGTCATACTTTCTAGTTGTTCTAAACGTTGTAAGTAATTTTCTAAGGAATCATTTCTAGCTCCTGGACGAGATGCTGATAGACTATCTGCTATTTGAACAAGGACTGCAATAATACTTCTTGCCTCTTCATCTCCGTGATGAGACGCAATTGCATCAATCACAACTCCTGGCTCATGATATTTTTTAGCCAGATTTTTACCTATTTCAACATGGCTTCCTTCCACTTCATGATCAATCGCTTTACCAATGTCATGCATTAATCCTGCACGTTTGGCAAGTGCTACATTTTCACCAAGTTCTGATGCCATAAGTCCTGCTAGGTGTGCAACTTCTTTAGAATGAATCAAAGCATTTTGACCATAACTTGTTCTAAAATGAAGTTTTCCAATAGTTTCGACTAACTCTCTATCTACTCTTGTAATTCCAAGTTCAAATAAAGCTTCATTACCATATTCAACTATCTTGTTCTTCATCTCTTTTACTGTTTTATCATACAATTCTTCAATTCTAGTTGGATGAATTCTACCATCTTTAATTAATCCTTCAATAGTAAGTCTTGCTGTCTCTCTTCTTAAAGGATCAAAGCTTGATATTACTATTGCTTCAGATGTATCATCAATTATTAAATCAACCCCTGTAATAGATTCGATAGTTCTAATATTTCTTCCTTCTCTACCAATAATTCTTCCTTTCATTTCATCATTAGGAAGGGCTATTGTAGATACTGTTTGTTCATTTGCCATATCTGATGAATATTTTTGCATTGATGAAACCATCAGATCTTTAGCACCTTTATCTGCTGTTAATCTAGCAGCATCTTCTCTTTCTTTAATGTATGCTTCTATTTCTTTAGACATAGTCTCTTCTACTTTGTCCATTATCAAATCATGCGCATCTTTTTTACTAAGACCACTGATTTTTGATAATAGTTCTAGTTGTTCTTCTTTAATTTTTTCCATTTCTTTTTGATCGTTTTGGATTTGTTTTTGCTTAGACTCTATTTTTTGCTCACGCTCATCAAGAAGTTGTTCTCGTTTTTGAAACAATTCCTCTCTTTTATCAATTCCTGATTCACGTTGTTGTAATCTTTTCTCACTGTCTTTTAATTCTTCTTTACGATCTTTTATCTCTTTTTCAACATCCAATTTATGCTTTTGTGCCTCTTCTTTTGCATCTAAAAGATAATCTCTTTTTATTTTTTCCGAATCTTTTCTAGCTTTTTCTAACAAATCGTCAATCTTTTTATTTATATTGGTTTTCCTAATTGCAGAAATGGCAAAGACACTGCCAACTCCTGCTCCTATACCAACTACGACCAATGAAATGGAGATGAGTACACTACCCATTTTTATAACCTCCAATTCAAAATTTATGTTAATTAAAATTAATCACTAACACTATCTTTATTTTAAATTTCTTTTTCACATATGTCAAGATAAACAAAAAAGCGATATAAGTAATTTACGCCTAATTCCATATCGCTTCAAAATACATTCCATGATTAACTTTTACCTCATCACCTGGTAAATAATATTTATTATCGCCAGTATTATACCAGCCAACAAAGGTTTTGTTATTTACACTTTTAGGATTTCTTAATGTATAAACTGAACCTTCTAGCATCAAATAATTACTTCTATTAAAATTAGCAACTACATCATCACTAGTTGTAACCATCCATAAATTTCCTAAATTATTGCTTATAGGTAATTTTAACATACTTGGATTTGTCTGATTAGTTTTAAAATAATATAGTAGCAAATCAAGGGATAAATAACCATTATTTACTAAGTATTTTGCCTCTCCTGCTCTTAAACCAACGTACATATAATGTGTAAGGCCTGAACTTAATTGGTTGTATGAATACAGATCTCCACTAGATAAATACTCATTTCTAGATTCTGGCCATGTTATATTATTAGTAAATCCATAAAGATTAGATAGCATAACAGTTCCATCTGTGGTTAAAATATTATTAGCAAAAACATTATAATATCTTGTAGATACCACATGATAATAATTTACTTCTTCATATATAGTTTTAATGCTTGTAACTTTAACCGTTTCTAACTTATTATTTTTCATTATTACAACATTCGTTCCAATTTTAAAATTATCTTTATCAAGAACTGTAACAAACATATTTAAATCTTTATTAAATAATCCATGATTTAAGACTGTTTTTAGCACTGTACCATCATCAAAAGTGATTAGTTGATGATTTGATGCTGTTCCTTTTTTCTCTAACCAAATTGGATATTCATAAACAAATCGTCCTTCATCATATGACCATACCTTTAATAAGTCAGTATAGCTTATATCTTCAATATTTTTATAAGTTCCATCAGCAAGTGCTATCTTTGTACCTTCCACTAAACAAATATTAATTTTACCTTTTCCTGTTATAACTATATCACCATCAACCGATGGAACAGTTCCAGCTCCAGAACTAGAACTATATGTATAATTACTGATTGAATTACCATCTTTTGTGACAGTTATACTAGATGGTAAAGAATAACCACTACTTGCCGATATTGTAAAAGACAATGCATTCCCACGTGTGATTGTACTAACCCCACTTGCACTTCCATTGGTTATATTATATGTTACCGAAAAAGTCCATTTCATAGCAGTAGAATTTGATAATCGACAATTAGTAGTACTAGTAGTTGCACTAGGGCAAGAACTATCACCAGAATTATCAGCTTCATCTATTCCATAAACTGTTGCATGATACGTTGCCTCACTCTGATTAGTAAAAGAATATGATGTTGTGTTTCCATCTACATTTTGAGTGGTAATTACATTATTATCTGAATCATATAGCGTAATTATATATTGTGAAACTGGTGCTCCTCCACTATCAGTTCTTGACCAATTAGCAGTAAATGTTCCAACTGTATTTACAATATTAAGGGATACTGCTCCTATTTGAGGCGGAGTATAATCTTCATATCCCGGTGTTGCTTCAGTTGCGATAGCAAGATTTGTAAGTGTATAATTAGTTCCTCCAGTACTTAAAATAAC
>Ga0116152_10001175_pt1 | contig 21435 bp, 9 predicted proteins | sample AD_UKC119_MetaG_FD_89894 | JGI IMG/M metagenome (GOLD analysis project Ga0116152, IMG submission 89894) | Active sludge microbial communities of municipal wastewater-treating anaerobic digesters from Hong Kong - AD_UKC119_MetaG | ecosystem: Engineered > Bioreactor > Anaerobic > Digestate...
AACGTTTGATGGTATGGTGTCGTGCGGGATTACGAGGCGATATCCTATCAGTTTACACCGACCTTTTTTACGAGCCACAAACGCTCGAAAACCTCTGAAACCCGCATGCACTATACCATGTGTTACAGCCAGTTATTCTTTCATTCGTATAAAAATATCTTCAATTTAGTCAATCCGGATTTTATTAATCCCAATTGACTTTGTGTTTCTGCATCAATTTTGTCAAGTTGATTTACCTTATTCAAAACAATTATAGTTGAATCATATTTTTCAAAAGGACAAAGACTGTGTGAATCATCAAATTCTTTAGTTCCATCATCAAAGTTTAATATTCGAGAATCTGTTTGTTCACCATATTTTATATTGTCATATCGTATCACAGTCCCATAAAATCGCAATGCAACATAAATTGTGTCAGTATGATTTTTCGAATAAATTGCATCACTAAAAATTCTCAGCGTCATATGTTCCTCCGAATCCGGCCTAAAAAGCAAGGAATCATAAACATTATTTACTCTGTAAACACTTATCACTGAATCGCAATTGTATTTTTCAAGTCTTATATCATTTGGTCTGTAAACACACATATTTGTTTCGAAATTTCCAGTCAAGAAAGAATCTGCAACTCCTAATGTTTTTTCTAATTGTTTGTTATCCCTAATTATTGAATAGTTTACATCATTTTGAGGAACAAAATCATAAGTCATTGAATCAATCACTATTTTGGTCTTAAGTGAACAATAATATCCTACAAACTTAGTGTCAGGAATAAATCGATATAAAATTATCCCGTTAACATCCTTCTTCTCAGCTCTTAAATCAATTTGAGCTGAGCAAAAAGTCGAAATCCCTAATAATATAAAAGTTATGTAGTGTCTCATTTTAATTGGCTGTAACGGTTGGCGGTATGGTTAGTTGCCGATTTCGAAGCACTTTCCTATCAAGTTACAACTACTTTTGATACGAGCTGTTCCGCTCAAATACCCACTGCACCGGCAATTAACTATACCGCGTGTTAGCCGTTCGGTGTTTATTTTTTCAGTCATTTTTCTATCAATTTGCTATTTAGTTTCTGTCGCCCGTGCGTTCGGACAGACACACTCTTTGACAAGTTTAGGTCGTGCGTTTGGCTTTTCGAGCGACTTGGCAATGTGTGTGGCTGTGAAGCGTTGGTATTACCAGTCCATATTCATTGCTCTTTCATGTTCATGTGTCATCAATTTTATAAATTTATCAAAATGTTTTAAAGATTTCATTGCACTTTGGTACTTTTTACACGATTGAGTATCAAATGCAATACTTAAGCTACTTTTTATATAACTCATTCCATATTTTGTCAATTCATTATCAGCGAAATAAATATCGCAATCATCAAAACATTTACAAATTTCGATATAGGTATAATGCCCCAAACCTCCAAAATGAAATTTTAAATTTTGCTTCGTTTTTGTTAATGACATTGGAATTGCCCCTAAATTTTTCATGTGCACATAGAATGAATGCCCATTTTTTTGAAAATAGCCATGTGTCAATGGATTACGATAGTCTTCTTTAATTTTATCTAATCTTTCAAGTAGCCTTAAAGCTTCTTTATCTGTATTTAAGGGAAAAACAATCTTATATTTTTCTTTCCAATTATTACCAATATAAGTTTCAAGATTAATGTTTGCAAGGCTAATCCCTTTAATAAAAGGCAAAAGCAGAACAAGAGTATGCTCAAGTAAACTGAAATATGAATCAAGCATACTTGTCAAATAATAATTACCAGCATTAATTCTTTTCAAATAAGTATTATGTGATTTTATTGCTTCGTTTAGACCTTTGTCAAGTACAAGTTCTGAATTTTTCTTGGTAGTCTCAATAGATTCAAATTCACATTTTGCCTGTTCTCTAAAAAACTCATACCGATTTCTAATATTAGAATATTCATTTTCAAGCGTAATTGCACCTTTTTGAAGCAAAGCTTTTATTTCAGGCTCTATTAGATTTTCAGCAAATTTCATGGACTTATGAATATTTGTCATTGCCTCAATCGCAAGGTCAATTATTTCTTCACTTTCATAATTTGAAATTATTTCAAAACCAAACTTCCTATGTGTTAATATAAATGGCGTACCCTTAAATTTAATTGGAATCTCCCATGCAACTTTCTCCCATTGACCAAGAAATTTATATTTTTTAAGATTGACAAATATTATAAAAACAATATAAGGATGCCTTATTTTCAGATTGTCAGGAAGTTTAATGCAATGCTGTTTTAGAGATTTAACACCATTCCCCAATTCAACCCATATTGCTTTCGGCGCCTCGTCTGGTTCGAAATCAGTGGTGAAGAAATCAAGATAATCTTGCGGTGTTTTTAACTTTTTTGCCACTTCTGAAATTAGTTTTATTCAATCTCTATTTTATTAATTTCTTTCATTAACCTGTCAGTTTCCGAAAGTGCAACAATTATTTTCTGATAATGCAAAATATCCTCAAATTCGAGTTTTCGGTCTTTACGGTCTTTCAACCATTTTTGGGCTGGCTGATAGCCGCCGATATAGAAATTCCAAGCTATTTCGGGAACATTATCAAAATACTGCGTGTCGTTGATGTAAACTTTTCCATTTTGATAATTTGGTTTGATTACCACATTATCGCCATCAATCGGGTATTGAGTAATATATTTCTCAACTGTTGGGCTTTCCAATAAATGAATTTGCCGAATTTCTCCGCCCAGTTTTACCAATTGCCAAAAAGTGTCTTTGTCTTTTGGGTATGGCACTCTCGGAAAATCAGTTTTTAAAAATTCCTTGTATTTTTCTCTGTATGTTGGCGAATGCAAAACAGCATAGATGTAATCTAAAATATCAATCGGGGCAAAAGTGTTTTCGGTTGTTTCTTTCTCTATGGTAAACGTTAATCCTAATTTGTTAGCTATTTGTTTTACAATTTCAGCGTTTAGGTTTGGTGTTTTTTCGATTGTTTGCTCAATAGTTTTTTGTCCATTGGTATTGGGATAGAGATAGAGTGGAAACAAATTAACACCCCCACGCCTAAATATATTTGCATCAACTGGACTTTTAGAAACAGTAGTTAAGCACCATTGAATATCACCAACAGCTAAACCTTGTCTGCCAATTCCAATTAGCAGATTTTCTTTTCCTAAAAAGTTTTGAATAAGCTCCTTTCTTGGGTAATCCATTGCAACATAACTGAAATAACAAGGTCTATCGTCAAAAGGTCTATAACCACAATTGATTATTTTATTTTCCCAGTTTTGGTCGTTTTGAATTTCTTTTCTTGCTTTATCTAATTTCCAATCCCGATTATCTTTCAAAGAATATTTGCTAAAAATCTCATCGTTGGAAATGTTTTGATTTCGCAAATCCAAGGCACGATTTTTTATTTTTTGTTTTTCAAAGTCAATCGCAAAGTCGTCTCTATGAGTTTGAAATCCCATAACATTAGTTTTAAATAGTTCTGTGGGATTAATTCCTTCATCATATCTTGCATGCTCGCTTTCATTAATTTCTTTAAAAATATAACTGTTTTTAAATGGAACAATTGTTTTGAATTTTGTTGTAATCAGCGAATTATCAAATAAAAAGTCATATTTAAATTCGCGTTTTCCGAATAAATCATAATGTAATAACTTGCCTAATTCAGTAGGTTTTTTCTTGCCTGTTTTAACAAAAACGTTAATGCTTACGCCTTGTTCAATGTCGAATACATTTATATCAACTGACCCATCAGGTGCTGTTTCTTTTTTCTTGGCATTACCGTGTAAATCAATTGTGTAAATTTTGTCATACGTTTTTAGCAAGTTCCAACGCATTCCACGAAATGTTGGATTGTCTAAAAAACCGTGAGGATTAATAAAAGCTAAAATTCCGCTTCCATTTTTTTCAATAAAGTGTTGACCGTAACGCAAAAACTTTACATAATCGTCGTTAATAAATTTCGAGTTTTGCTCTTTTAGTTTTTCTTTTCCACCTGGTTCCTTCTTGTAATCATCCATCAGGCTCATAATCCATTCGCCTTTGTTAGAACTTTCTCCGCTGTATGGTGGATTACCAATTATACACATAACAGGCGTATCACGCTTAATATGGTTGGCTTCGTTTGCTTCGGTACTTAACCAGTTGGCAAATAACGTTCCTGTGTCTTGGTGGTATTCTTCTAAACTGTTAGTAAGGTAAACTCTAAAACGTTGGTCTTTTGTGGGTTTGTAACCTGTTTCGGTAAGCAACAAATCAAGTTTCAAATGCGCCATTGCATAACTTGCCATAAGCAACTCAAAACCATTAAGGCGTGGCAAAAGATGTGTTTCTACATAATTGCTCCAAATGCCTTGCTGCCCTTCAAACTTTTTGTGTATATGTTTGATTACTTCGGCTAAAAATGTGCCTGTTCCTGTGGCTGGGTCGAGTATTTGTACTTTGTGTACTTCTTGTTCTATCTTTTTACCTTGTACGTCAACTTTTATTTTGGTTTTGCTTGTGTCGGCAAGTCCTTGCGGTAAATCAAATTCTGTTTTTAAAATATCGTCAACGGCACGAACAATAAAATTTACAACTGGTGCAGGTGTGTACCAAACGCCACGGGCTTTACGCAATTTTGGGTCGTACTCGCTCAAGAATGTTTCATAAAAATGGATTATCGGGTCTTCCATTTTTGTGCTTTTTCCGTAGTTTTTCAAAATTTCATCTACGTTGCAAGCAAGGAAAATATTTACCAAATCGTCAACAATCCATTTTATACGGTCGTCAACGTCCAATCCTGCAATATATCCAAATAGTTTTTTAAGAAATGGATTTGATTTTGGAATGAGTTCGTAGGCTTCTTGTCTGCTGAAAGTTGCCAACGATGGGTCGTGTGAACGTGCTGCAAACATTCCGTAAGCGATAGTTTGAGCGTACACATCGGCAAATCCTTTGGGTGTAATATCGTGTATCAGAATTTGCTTGAAAGCGAGCATTTGGTCTTTCAGCGTACTGTCTTCGCTATTGTTTTCATCGCTTGTCAATGCTTTCTCAATAACCTCAGAAAGAAGGCGGGCTTTGCCCGCCATCATTTCTGCAAGTTTTTTACTGCTTTTTATTGTTTGCCCAATGTGGGTACAAAAGTCTTTAATCAGGTTTTCAAATCGCTCGAAATTCTCTGTTATTGGTTTTATCCCTTTTTCAGTTACTTCGCCAATCGCAATTTTGGTTACAAATTCACCCTCACGATATAAATGAAAATCCAAATAGTCGGTAAATATCAAATTGTTTAACGATGCTTTGTATCTGTCGAATTGTTCTTTATTTCCTGTTTTCTTCGCTCCTTCAAGGTCTTTGTCGCCAATATCTTTTGCTTCAATAAATCCAACGGGAATGTCTTTTTTAGTCAAGATGTAGTCAGGTGCTCCGCAACTCTGTCTTTTCGGTTCGTTTGTCGCCCTAATTGTTGGCACTAAACTTTCAATCAATTGCTGTAAATCACCACGAAACGTGTGTTCAGTCGCATTGCCTAATTTGTAGCGTTTGTTTATGTTGTCTATGTATTGTTCTATTGTCATTTTTCAAATCCGTATCAAATAACTACAAATGTATCAATTTCCTGCGGTGCGCCGGCAAGAAAACAACTCTTTTGCAAGCTGAAGCATCGGCTTGTGTGTCGGGGCTTGCAAATGTGCAGTTTTGTGCGTGGGCTGTTCATTTTTTCGTTTTCTATTTCTGTCTTTAAGTAGCAAATTGTCTGCTGTGTCGTTTTTTTACACTGACGGCTAACGCCTGAATAAACGCTATTGTGTTTATTTTTCCTTTATCTTGCGTTGAAAGGTGTGTTTATCATGCCCAATTTAAGGAATAAACACACCTTCGCTGTTACTTTTTCGTAATTTCATCCAACGAGGTTACAATTCCTTTTACCGATTTATTCGTCACAGGGGTGTATATCTCCGTCGCCGTCGTCGATCTATGCCCTTATATTTCCTGATGATAGCGTATATCCGTTTTCTGCTCCAATAATTGCCTCCCATAATTATGCCTGCGCATATACGCTGATACTCTTCTTTTTATTCCTGCCTCTTTTGCCACATCGCGGTATGGCTTTCCCTTCCTGCTACCTCTGTATTGCAACGCTGCTCCCTGACCTTCAAATAGCCACGCAGCAGGTTTTTTTCTTTGTGGTACTTTCGTAACTTTTCAAACAAATATCCTGATATGACGCTATTTTGGTATTTCTTGCCTTTTCTGCTTTTCCTATGCTTTTGCCTTCGATCGCCAGGAATATCAGTTGCCCGTAAGATTTTTATCACGCTACATCTGCGCCCGGCTCTTGCTATGCCGTGCGCCTCATAATTTGCTGTTTGCCTTTGCGATAACTTCATTAGTAGGGTGTATGCACTACACAACGCTGTCGTCTTATACATCGCACAATTTATTATGATTCTTCTTTCCGGCAATGTATTGTGGTTTCAGGGGGTTAAAAGTAGAAAATATAATAATGATTTGCAAGTTTATACTTCACTATTCAATATGTCTCGACGATACTTAGGGAATCATTATGCAGATAAATACTTTTAGCCCATTTTTTTCGACGAATCCCACTAGAGTGAAAACAAAACTGTGCGTGTTGAATTCCCTGCGGAAATCCTGTTTATTCTCTTGCCACAAACGTTTTCAAGTATCTCCCGTGCGCCGAAGTTATTTTTGCTATTTCCAAACCCGGGCGTATTGTTTTTGATGAGCTATGGATAATGAATTTTCCACATCGCGGAATAAAGAAATCAGGTGATCGTGGTTTGTCTGCATAAGTTTCTCATGCCTGCATAGAGCAGCCTCAAGACGTTTGCAGCCCATTTTTTCCGGTTGTTCCAGCGTTATTTCAAGTATTTGATCGTTCGGCGTGCGTATGCCCTTTCGGGTTAAAGGTCAATTTTTTCGACAGGAGGGTTACCCCGGGCAGGAGGATAGCGATGTTGCGGAAATTTCTAAAACGGGTTAATCCAAAAAAAACGGTGGCACATTTGCATGCCACCGAAAGTAATACCATTAAAACTGCAAATTTTATTTGTTGATAATTACTTTTTTCGTAATCCGTGTTCGTTCGTTTGTCATCATTAGCATATATACTCCTTCTGGTAAGTGGGTAATGTCGGAAGTGAAGGTGTGAACTCCTTTCTCCACCGGTTCATTATTCACAATCACAGTATGGTATTTTCCGTCGAGCGACTTTAATTGCACCGAGATGTTTTGGGATACTGGGTTTTCAACACGCAGGGTAATAATATCCGAAGCCGGGTTAGGCATAATTTGTAGCGAAAGTTCCGCATGGGTTTCCTGAATTCCTACTCCCATATCCGGTGCCGGGAGCTCAATAAAATCGACCCAGGCGCAATCGTTGCCCCCGGCAACATATTGGTCTTTTTTGTAGAGCCATCGGAAGGTATGCACCCCGGCGGGAATTGCAAAGGCCACACGCTGCCAGTCTTTTTCACCTTCCCACTCCCCAAGCTGCAAATCGCCCATATAAAAATAGAGGTAATCGTAACCGGGTTCAGACGATATTTTTACCATAAAGGCAATGCTGTCATTTTGTGCCACATCGTAATTTTCAATCTGCATGATCGAAAGCTGATTGTTATTGATGGCTCCTGAACGTGCCGCATAGGTGCCGTCGTAAACATTATCGGTAACCACGTTCCAGGGTGCATTTCCGGCGAGTAACCATTCGTAGGCGCTAAAATCACCGGTTTCAAAACTCTCCACAATCATCCCGATTTTAAAGACTAGTACATCGCTGATTGAATAGGGTCCGGCATCAATCATCCCCTCAAAACCGGCCATTGTCCCCATGGGCGTCAGGGGAGAAAATGTGACGTTTACGATCCATACTGACGATTCCTGGGCTGCAATTTGATTAATCGTCCCGGAATTTCCAAAATTGATGGTAACATATTCCGAGACACAGCTGAAAAATGTCTCCAGGTCGTAACAGTCGGCATGGCCTTCATTCCCGATGGTGAAAAGAATATCCACGGTTTCACCCGGATCCGGATAGCCGTTGTTATTGCCTTCGGGATCCGATATTTGTGCCGATAAAAGACGAATGATCGGTGCATGAATTGTAAATCGTATTTTACTGTTCCATTCCTGACTTGCGTCGGATGCAGTAACATTCAGGGTAACCGAATGTCCGTCGGGTATACTATCGGCAACGGTAAAGGCAAAAATGTCTTCCATGGTGATGGATTCTCCGGCTTCAAATTCCCCGAAGGTTCCGGAACCATTGGTAATGCTGATATAGTTATCTTCGCAGGTAAGGGTGGCGCTGACGTTGCCTGAGGGCTGATCGCCAATGTTGGTCAGTGTTAACCCCAATTGAATCGTTTCTGCATAGTCGGCCTGGCCGTTTCCGTTTCCGAGTTCATCGTTGATGGTATGTTGGGTACAAACCACATAGGGTTGATTGCTCACTACGACCATTTCGTGTAAAAGGCGGTTGTAGTTATGTGCGATTACGGAAAGGGTAATGGGATCGGTGGATGAAAGGATTTCGTTTAGTGTAATGACTACCTGTCCGTATTCATCGGCGACTCCGCGGCCAATTAGCATATTGTTTTGAAGCAATGCTACACGGGCAAAAGGGATTTCGGTTCCCAGCTCCAGTTCCTGCAGCCCGATAATCACACTTGGGGGAAAATAGGCAGTGATGTCTTGCGGTTGTTCTGTCCATACGTCCAGCGTAGGATCGCCGAAGAGATTAGATTCGTACGCCACCCAGCGATAGTTTTCGTTGGCATTGAAAACCCCGGGGTTATCTTCTTTTGAGTCTGCATTCATGGCTCCTATCATGCTGATGTTCTCGCCAAACAGGGCATCAAAAAATTCCCGGTCATACATCTGGCTTGAACTGTTCGTGCTGCTGGGCATATACCATCCGTAGCGCGAATTCGAGATACAGGCTACTTCGGCCCGGGCCAGGTTGGTAATATATTCTGCAAAAGAATCCTGGCTATCGTACGACCCCGGTGAAGTACCCCGGTTGTCGAACGAACCATTGTAGCAGCCCTGGCTGTACCCAATCACAAAGCCCCGTGTAATGCCGTCGTTAGTGAAGTTTTGAAGTGTAACATCACTACAGTACATTTTCATATTGTAATTGGTATTGGAATGCCCCAGGTGGTTCATTAAATTGATCCCGACCGTATTAAACTGATTAAAAATAGCGGTCTTTTCCCATGACATATCCCGGTCATAAAGGGTATTTATGGTAATATTTTCTGCAATACCCTGTGTGGTATATCCATTGTTGGATGACCCGGTAACAATTTCATCTTTGTAATTGCCTCCGTAGGTCGGATTATCATCCAATTGTTCTCCTAACATCAGTGCTTTTTCAATGTCTTCAACTACGGGTTGTGTTTGATAGAGGATATTTTTTTGGGTTAAATTATAAATTTCATTGAGGTTATCCACGCAAAACCGGCCAATCAGGACTTCAGCGAAAAGGTCGGTCTCGCCACTTTCTCCCCATTTGTTGTCTTCATCGTCATTCCAGGTGCCGTCGAGGCAGCTGTAGTACATATCGGAAGGAATATCAAGCTCGTCCTGGGAGAAGAAACCCCGGTGGGGAAGAATGTAATCGGCGCTGTTGGCCGGATCACTGTCGCCACCCAGAATTACGAATTTGGTGTTGTAGAGCGTATAATAATCAATGATGCAGTTACGGATTTTTTCCTGGTTGTCGGCTCCTGGCCAGGTGGCATATAGGGTTTCAACGGTGATAATCTCTGTGTAATAACCCAGTGATGTTTTAAACTGTATGAATTCTTCAAATCCGGGTTGTAGGGCTTCATTGGTGATAATCAGCAGGTCAGTTTCGTTCTCCTCTTTTGATGCCGGGTAGTGGTATTGTTCCAGCGCCTCTGAGTTATCGACGATGTTTTGAATGCGTTGCCGGATGGTACGGTTGGTTTTTAACAGCGTGGTTGCTTTCGCGGCATCTTTATCTTGTTCTGTGATCACCTCCACAGTAATGCTTTTTAAAAATGTGGTGGTTTTTTCAGCGGGGATCCAGCTCACCGGACAAATTGTAAACGATCCGATTCCATGCCCCGATAAGAATCCCGTAGTAACATGGTCGATCTGTTTGGCCGGATAGGCTGCATCGGACAGATAAATGGCACGGTTAGGCTCTACCGTATAGTTTTTTGCTGGTTTTGAAATGGGAAAGGGTTTTGAAGCTGGCAGCAGGGTTAACGAGTGGGTTTCCGGATAAAACACCATTTCCAGAATGTTCACAGCCACGATAATTTCTCCCTGCGGTACCAGCAGGTTCGCGTTGAACATCGGTATTAAGGGATTTCCCTCTTCTCCAAGGTTCTGGCAGTTATCATACACAATTTCTTGGTAGTTGCCTTTTTGTATGATCGTGGGTTGTCCGAATTGGTATTTGTGAATCTGTTTCTCCGCAAAGGCATTCGAAACAAGGAAAAATGCTGTGATAGCCAGCAGTAAAATTTTTTTCATGATGGGATAGTTTGGTCAAAATTGTGACAAATCCTGTCGCATAAATACGTATATATTGTAATACTTTCTTAGACCAAATTCCAGTGTGAACGTTGCCTGAATAGAAATAAAAACTTATGCGCTGGCTAATTCACAGGTTGTGGATGTATCCGCGATGGAATAGAGATTAAAATATTTCCTCTGGATAATATTTCGTGCCCTGCTGAGCCTCGATTTGCTGGTATTTGTACTGATATTCAACATAATACCAATCTCCTTATGGGTATATCCGAGAATGGCATTCAGGTTAAATACGGCGCGGTAAGGGTGTGGAATATTGGCAATTACTTTCATTAATTCTTTTGCCGACATCACTTCAATACAGGTATAATCATCAACGGGGTTACTTTCGTATGCGCTTCCAGTCAGATCCTGACAATTCAGTACTTTCTTTTTATGGTAGTTCAGCGCTGTGTTTATCATAATTCTTCTGATCCAGCCCTCCAGCGACCCTTCATTTCTGAAATCACTTAATTTAGAAAATACTTTAATAAACCCTTCCTGCAGGATATCCTCAGCCTCTTCATTCGATTTGGCATACCTTTTACACAAAGCCAGCATTTTAGGTGCATAGTAACGGTAAAGATCTCCCTGCGCCCGGGACTCATTTTCCAGGCAGCGCTCTACATATTTTCTTTCAATATCCATTTTTCTGCTTTTAGCGGCACAAATATCTTCTATTCCGGTTATCGCCAACAGAAAAATACTGCAACATTACCCTGTGTGCTAACGATGATTACCCTATCATTACCCTAACAATGGATACTTAAGTGATTGATAAATATTGTGTTGTGAGTTGGATTGTTAATTGATGCTGATTTCATCGGCAAATATCCAACATTTTTCCCCGGGTGCTTTATGCCATTCCGGATTGGTAATTCGTGATTTTGCTACTATTTTGATATAGCGAACCTGCTGGTTCACGGGAGTACTCACTTTTTCGATCCGTGTACCTTGGTCGCGGGGTGATGTTGTTGTCCGGAGAGTGGCAATTTTTACATAATGGTCGTCTTGTGTTGCGATATAATATTCTACTGTATGGGGCATAAAGATCCAACTGTTTTCATCTTGCAGAAACCCGGTTTCTATCTCTGCAACCGGCATTATTTCTCCCAGATCGATTTCCGCCCGTAAATCCTGCCCTTCAAATCCCTGCCAACGGCCTGTTTTGTAGTTCTCGTTGCCGTGCAGATGATCAATCAGCGCGTAGTCTCCGCCGGCCGAATATTGATTTGCATAGTTACTGTAGAGTTTTATTTTTCGTTTTTGAGGAATTTTGAGGAATTGTGATTCGATGATGCGGCTCTTTCGGTTATCCTTCGCGATGCTAATGGCTTTGATCGTGGTTGATTCGCTCAGGGTTAGCGGCGTAGCGAATAACAGGCTGTTTTCGTTGGGTTCTGTTAGGTCGGTCGTGTAATATACCTTTGACCCCGGCGTAATGGTGGCCAGCACGATTTGCGTACTGTCGAAAAATGCTTTTTCTCCAGTCTGAACGAACGGCACAGGCTCAATCAAATGGTCGGTAATGCGGATGGAAGGGCGGAATTCGGGCTCGGCGCCATAGGTGCCCGGTGTGTCTTTCAGCGTAAATTCCAGCGTTCCTCCCTCCATAATGTCGGTATGGGTGATATATCCTTTGTAATAGGGCTGTCCGTTTAGTTTTACTTCATGAATGTAACTGTTTTTTTTGGATGCTTTGGGTGCCAGAATTTGAAATGTTTTCCCGTTTTCCAGTGTGATATCTGCCTGTCTGAAAAGCGGCGTGCCGATAATATAACGTTCATCTCCGGGTGTAACGGGATAAAATCCCAGCGCACTGAAAACGTACCATGACGACATTTGTCCACAGTCTTCATTGCCACATAATCCGTCGGGTGCATTCCGGTACATTTCTTCCCTGATTTTACTAACCCTTTCCTGCGTTTTCCATGGTTTTCCGGCATAGGAATAGAGGTAGGCCATGTGGTGGCTCGGTTCATTTCCGTGGGCATACTGGCCGATAAGTCCGGTAATGTCGGCTTGCTCGCGTCCGGTGGTTTCGGAGTTAGTGGAAAAGAGTTCATCCAGTTTATTGCAAAAGAGTTCGTCTCCGCCATGGTAATCGATCAGGGTTTGCACATCATGAGGTACATAAAAGCTATATTGCCAGGCATTGGCTTCCGTATAATTGAAATTCACTTCACGCGGGTCGAAGGGGGTAAACCAGGCATTATTGTTTTTTGCCCGCATAAAGCCTGTTTGTGGGTCGAAGAGATTTTTATAATTCTGTGCCCGCTCCATAAAGGTTTTGTATAATTCCGGAAGCTCCATATCGTTTGCCATCATGGCAATACACCAGTCGTCATAAGCATATTCCAGGGTTTTTGATACCGATTCATGCTCCAGGCCTGAAGGGATGTATCCGTATTTCTGGTATTCCGGAAGGCCAAGATGGGGGAGTGTGGCACTATGCACCATGGCCTGCATGGCCAGGTTTTCATCAAAATCCCGGATTCCTTTTCTCCATGCATCCACAATTACCGGAATGGCGTGATAGCCGATCATACACCCGGTATAATTTCCCGCCAGTTCCCAAACCGGAAGTTTGCCACCATAACGGTACATATCCAGGAAAGTATGGATAAAGGCGTTGGTTTTTTCTGTTTCCAGAAGGGTAAACAGGGGATGTGTGGCTCTGTAGGTATCCCATAAAGAAAAAACGGTATGGTATTCATACTGTTGGGCCTGATGGATTTTTAGGTCGGTGCCTCTGAACCTGCCATCCACATCCATAAATAAATTGGGATTCAGAAAGCTGTGGTATAACGCAGTATAGAAATTGGTTTTTTCGGTTTTTGTTCCGCCTTTGATTTTTATTTTTGAAAGCCTTTGATTCCATTTCTTCGCTGCTTCGTCGCTAATGGCCTGAAAATCCCATCCGGGGACTTCCGCTTCGAGGTTTTTCCTGGCGCCTTCAATACTAACGGGCGATAGTCCTACTTTCACCATAATGGTTTTGTTTTCAGGTTTTTCGAACTGCACAAAACCTTTAATATTTTCTCCGGTGGCTATCAATAGGGTGCTGAGGCTGTCGTTGACCCACAGGCCTGCCTTGTCAATAGGTTGTGAAAACCGGATTACGAAATAGAGGTGCTGGTCGTTTGCCCAGGCACTCGAACGCCGGAATCCGGAAAGTTCATTTATTCCGCTCTTTTCCAGCCTGGCTTCAATTACTTTGTCGCGGTGTTGCAGATCAATGATTACGGATGCAAGGCTGTTTTTGGGGTAGGTATAGCTGTGTACACCCACTCTTTCCGTGGCGGTTAGCCTGACCGCGATGGAATAGTCGCTGAGTTTTACCTGATAATAGCCGGGCGATGCATGTTCTGAACGATGGGAAAACCTGGATGCGTATCCATGATCCGGCCCGGATTCTGCACCGTTGTGGCTTACCGGGGTTCCGGTGACCGGCATCAAAAGGATGTCGCCGTAATCGGAGCATCCGGTTCCGCTCAGGTGGATGTGGCTGAATCCGTATATGATTTCGTCGGAATAATGATAGGCCGAACAGCCATCCCAACCCGTTAAACGGGTATCCGGACTCAGTTGCACCATTCCGAAAGGCACGGCTGCTCCCGGATAGGTGTGCCCGTGGCCACCGGTACCGATGAACGGATTTACATAGTCAGTAAATTGTGTTGCTTTTTTATTGCATCCGGTAAAAACCAATGCCAATGCGATAAATAGATACCCGTATTTCATTGTCTTATTTTATTAAGCTATTGTTGATCGTTTTTGCGGTTCCCTTCGCGGTAATCCAGTTTATTTCAGTATAAAATTTACTTTTATTTTTTTTGTAGAGATGCAGTAATTTTTTTTCTGTTTTATTTTGGTTTTTGATGAATTTTGATTCGGTCTTCAGGGCTTTCCTGAGGGCTTCATTTTGTCTGAAAGTATAGTTTTCATCAACAAAGTCAGCAAAATCAGCAAAAGTAAAACCGGCATGTACCGGAATCCGGTCCCATGTTCCTTCTTCCGGATGGCTGTGATTTTTTTCTGCCCATAAATAGTCGTATTTGTTAAAACCATTAGGAATGGCAGTAATTCCGGCATACCAAGGGATGAAGGCTTGTGTACAGGGTCGGCGCATGGCCACCCAAAGAACCGAACCAATTTCTACCGGCAGGTTGCTTCTCAACTGCGCTACTAGTCCATATTGGGTGTGTGAAGCACAGATGGTCCCTTCCTGAGCATGGGGTGATCCTGCCGTTGAGGTCGCTTTTTCCGTTCCTTCGTAATGATCGCGCAAAAGGTGCATAAGCGTTTGAAGGCTTATAAGCTTTTCAGGCTGAAAAAACGTAGGAAAGGCATCCGTTAAGTCGAATGTTTCTCCGGATAATACACTGACTCCCCGCCACATTCTGCCCGTATTGACCGGATGGATCAAAGACTCAGGGCTTCCATAGCTTTCACGAAAATTGAATTCTGCCCCGGTCTCCGGATTATACCAGCCGCGTTGTTGCGCATAGGAAATTAAATCGGGCGAAATAATGTAGTTCAGTGTATCGGCTGTGTTTATTGAAGTAAGGGTATAGTAGTTTGGGATTACCGCGACTTTATCGTCGGGAACCCGGGCGGCAGCATAATGTTTTCCGTTTACAACAGCCAGAATCCAGGCCTCTTCACTGTCGGCAATAGTGTAGGTGCGGCCTGGGGAGTTATATCCAAAGCGTTCGAGTAGTGCAGTTGCAATTTTTACGCCGTGACGTGCATTCCTGGCATAAGCAGCAACCTGGCTTCGCAACAGGTAGGTGATACCCCCTTCGCTAAGCTTTGGGTCATCTTCCCGGCTGGTACACTGGTTGGAAACCACGAGTACACCCTTAGCATTTAAGAAGCAATCGGAAAAATCCATACCCGGCATCTCGAGCCATAAATAGGACCATGAATCTTCTGTACGGGATACAGGAGCGTTATTTTTGGTATAGGTAATGGTTCCGGCTGGCTTGGGGGGCACCCGATAGAAATTTACGAGCTGAAGGCCGTAGTCGTCTTCGTTGTGCGCAACAAGCACTGAACCGTCGGAAGTGGCCGCTTTACCCGCCACTACAGTGAAACAGTTAAACCCGTTTTCCTGCCCGGCCAATTGGATTGTGGCTGCTACAAAGAGCATCACGAGTGAAAACTTTATCATATCTGTTGATTTTGCTGTAAAGATAGAATTTTTTTGACGGCTAAATGGATTTAGGCTTTTGCATTAATTTGTTGATTCAGATTATAGGCTGTCCTCTCTTTCACAGAAATGTTTATTTTTACCGACGGGGATCTCTATTCTCTTTTTGAGGATTTACATTAATGGTTATTTGTCTAAAAAAATTTATTATGCGTCGAATCAGTACATTTTTGGTTTTTGTTATTACTGTTTTTTCCTTTTACCCTTCCTTTAGCCAGGGAACACCTCCCGGATGGGGGTATCAAACTACACTAAACAGTCATGTGATTAGTGTACCTGTAGCGACCTTGATCAACGGCCAAATGATACAGCCCGGTGATTATATCGGGGTTTTTTATCTGGATGACGATGGACAGGAAGCGTGTGGTGGCTATACCGTGTATAGTGGGGTGGCACCCGTAGCTATTATGGCTTATGGTGATGATAATATGACTACATGGAAAGATGGATTTGCCTCCCAGGAACCTTTTATTTTTCGTATTTACAGCTGGTGCGCTGAAATTGAGTATACCGGCCTTACCGCAGTGGCGCAGAGCGGTCAGTTTTCAAGTTTGGTATTCGTGCCGGATGGAATGACCATACTCCAAACCCTTTTCGGCACAGGGCCGCTTACCCATGTAATCAGCGGAACAGTGTCTGATGCCTCTTCGCCTCTGGCTGGTGTGGAAATTAGTTTTACCAATTCTGTGAACTCTGTTTTTACCGATAATGCTGGTTATTATCAGCGTTGCGTCGCCGATGGATGGAGTGGCGATATTATTCCTCTCTCTACTGATTTTATCTTTGACCCTGTGGCGATCACACTTAACAATGTTACTGCCGATGTGCCTGATAATGATTTTGTTTCTGTAAATGCTCCTGTTTTTATTTCAGGAAATATTTCCGATGCCGGGACGAATCCTGTCGAAGGCGTGAGTATTACTTTCTCCGGATCTACAATTACCACATTCACCGATGCTTCCGGCGACTATCAGGCGGCATTGCCTTATGAATACAGTGGTACCGCAACACCATCGTTCCCCGGTTATACTTTTACGCCGGCTGATCGCAGCTATACGGATTTGACTTTTCATCAGGAAAACCAGAATTATGTGGCAGAGGAAGTACATTTTACCCTTTCCGGAACCATAACAGAAAGTGGCCAGCCGCTTGAAGGAGTTATGGTGCAATTCAGTAACGGGGGCGGTTTTGCTATAACCGATGCACAGGGTAATTATTCACAGCTGCTCCCTTACGGCTGGCTGGGTTCTGCTACCCCTGTGCTGGCCGGAAAGCACTTTTCCCCCCAATACCGAAGTTATACACCGCTCACTTCCAATATCACAGCACAAAACTATTTTGCATCCGCTGCGCTGTTCACTTTGTCGGGTACTGTTACGGATAACCAGTCAAATCCTTTGACGGAGGTGGAGATACTGGTGAGTGGGTATTCTTCTGTATTTACAACAACAGCAGGTGCTTATAGTGTACAGGTGGCGTATGGCTACACCGGAACCCTGCAACCGGTACAACCCGGATATACTTTTACTCCCGGCATTCGCAATGTAGTTAATGTCACTTCCGATCTTGCTAATCTTAATTTTACCGGTGAGGCAGAACAACTGGTTATTTCGGGTACAATCACCGATAATGAAGGGGCTCCCCTGAGTGCAGTCAACTTAACCTTTAGCAATGGGGGTGGAACTGCTGCAACCAATGCCACCGGGGCGTATGCACAACCTGTAAATTACGGCTATTCAGGCGTAGTGATTCCCTCGTTATTGGGGTATAGTTTTTCTCCCGTAAACCGAAGCTATTCTTCGCTGACCTCCGGACGGACTGATCAGAATTATACAGGCACAGCGCAACAAGTAACGATAGCAGGCTATATCACCGATACTGAAACCGGTAATCCCATTCCTGATGTCCTAGTATTCTTTAATAATGGTGGAGGTACTGATACTACCAACAATGAAGGGTGGTATTCCTTTTCATTGCCATACGGCTGGTCAGGGACTGCCTATCCGGATAAGGAAAATTATACTTTTACCCCCGCATCACGTAATTACAACCATGTGGTAAACAATACTACCGGGCAAAATTATTCGGGTACGCCCACGTATATCCCACCTGGGTGGAATTTGATACCTACCGATCTTACGCACAATATTTCTATCCCGCTTTTTTCTTTCCCCTCTATTAATGGCTCCCAGATTGCCATTGGTGATTATATTGGTGTATTTTATTATGATCAGACTACACAGACTGAGCGCTGTGGTGGTTACGTGAAATGGACTGGACAAACGGCACTTACGGCCTATGGGAATGACGTTTCCACTCCGCAGAAAGATGGTTTTACTGAAGGAGAAAAATTTCGGTGGCGAATACATAAATACCAAACGGCTGTTGATTATGAAGCCATTGCTATCTATCATGCAATCAACCCTTATTCTTTCGACGGGAAGTATCATACAAATGCATTGAGTCAGCTTATCGGCCTGAATGCCAATACACTCACCGTATCGATTTGGCCGGAAACTTCGGAGGTATGCCTGGGTAATTCTGTTATCTTAAGTGCCAGTACACAGGGAGGCTCCGGATTATATAATTTTTCCTGGACATCTGATCCTCCGGGTTTTAGCTCAACACAAACCCAGATTATTGTCGCACCTGCCGATACGACACACTATGAATGTACCGTTACCACATATCTGAACAGTGTTACCGATCAGGCAACCGTTAATATTATCAATCCTCCTGTAGCACCGGAGGGGATTGTTTCAGACCGGGATAATTTTTGTGCCGATGATAACGGAACGATAACCCTGACGGCTGTAGGCGGTTCAGGAGAAGGGATACGCTGGTTTTCCTCCGGAACGGAGATTGGTTCCGATAACCCGCTGACCATCGAATCGCCCCATACGACTACCATTTATTGTGCCTTATGGGAGAACAGTTGTGGGCAAAGTTCCTGTACGGAAATTACTGTGCATGTTTTACCCTTGCCTGTGGCGCCTGTTTCTGTTAGTTCCTCCGATGATGAAGTTTGTATTAACGATCCGGGTACCCTTTATCTTATGGCCAATGGGGGAAGTGGTGATATCCTGAACTGGTATGCCAATGACGTCTACATCGGTTCCGGTTCACCGTTCACCGTCGATTCTCCTGAAATAACGACCGTTTATTGTGCGCAGTGGGAAAACAGTTGTGGTACTTCTTCCTGCGAAAGCCTTACTGTTTCTGTGCTGCCCCTTCCTGAACCACCTGAAACGGTTTTTGCCTCTTCTGCTGAAGTCTGTGCCGATGATCCGGGTGTGATTACACTTACTGCACAGGGTGGCTCCGGAGATGTGGTGAAGTGGTTTCATAATGGGTCGTATTTTGCCTCCGGAACCTCGGTGATTATTCTTTCCCCGGAAGAAACTTCTACTTATTGTGCACGTTGGGAGAATACCTGTGATGTAAGTCCCTGTGTGCCCGTAACGGTAACCGTTCTTCCCTTGCCCGAACCCCCGGAACAGGTTGTTTCTACCACAAGCGCGGTTTGTGTGAACGATCCGTCAACGATTACTTTAACAGCAATTGGTGGTAGTGGGGATCAGGTACACTGGTACGGTAATTCTGTCTGGTTAGGATCAGGAACTGCTCTGACCGTTGATTCTCCTGAGGTTACGACTACCTATTGTGCCCGTTGGGAAAATAGTTGTGGTGAAAGTAGTTGTGCGGCTTTTACCGTGGAGGTATTGCCACTTCCTGAAGCTCCTGACGAGGTTTTTGTTTCCGATAGTGCGGTATGCATCAATGATCCGGGAAGTATAACATTAACCGCACAAGGTGGCTCCGGAGAGGTGCTTTCGTGGTATGCCGGAACAGCGTTGATTGGTACCGGTTCCCCATTGATCGTTGAATCGCCAGAGGTTCCTGTAACGTATTGTGCACAGTGGGAAAATAGTTGTGGCGTTAGTGAATGTGTAACCGTTTCTGTTACCATTATCCCTTTGCCTGAACCTCCGGTGCTTGTTTCTGCCACCCCCTCAGAAGTATGTGCGAACGCCACCGGATCGATTGTTTTATTCGCCAGTGGTGGTAGTGATGATCCGATACACTGGTATGCAGCGGGTGTTTGGGTTGGCGCTGGTGAAACTTTGCGTGTGGAAAGCCCGGGGGTTACAACCACGTATTGCGCCTCCCGTGAAAATGAGTGTGCTACAAGTAGTTGTCCCGAAACTATGGTTTCGGTTTTGGAATTACCTGCATCACCGGATACGATTCTGGCCGACCGGAATGGATTCTGTCCCCAGGATACCGGAACGGTTACGCTGACCGCTATTGGCGGTTCAGGGGCAACACTTTGGTGGTTTGAAGGGAATTGTGGTACTGATTCAATTGGTTCAGGAAATCCGCTGATCATTCCTTCACCGGAAGTATCTACCACCTATTATGCCGCATGGGAGTCGGTTTGTGGGATGTCGGATTGTGCCCCGGTTACCCTTTACTTATCGGATACCTGTCAGAATGTACACGGGATACAGATAAACGATGGCTGGAGCGGTATCTCCTCCTGGATTGCACCCGACGATACGCTGATGGAAAATCTTATGGCTCCCATTATTGATGATTTAGTGATTGTGAAAGATTTGGTTGGAGCTTACTGGCCCCCTTATGCGAATTCTATTCCTTACTGGGAAACCAAAAAAGGGTATAAGATTAAGGTCGAGAATCCGGTGACCTTGACATTCACCGGAGTGGCCGCCGGGGATGTAACGATACCCCTTGATCAGGGGTGGAGCCTGATCCCGGTGCTTTCTCCTTATCCGGTTTCGGCTGCAGAGGTTTTTGAGCCGCTGGGCGATAACCTGATCATTGTAAAAATGGTGGCCTCCCCGGAGGTGTATTGGCCGGCAGCTTCCTTTTACAGCCTGCAATACCTGATGCCGGGAAATGCCTATATGGTTGCTGTTTACGATCCCGATACCGTTACTTTTGCCGTTGCCGAAGTCAAAGGCGCCCTGGCTGACCCGCCTGTCGGGCCAATCAACCCCTGGAACACAGTGACCCCTACCGGAAATACCCATGTGGTTGCCCTCTCGAAGAAGGCACTGGAGGAATTTGCTGCCGGTGATCTGATTGGTGTGTTTAATTCCGAAAATCGTTGTGTTGGGGTGGTGGAAGTGACTCCTGTTCCCGAATATCTGCCCATTACTGTATATGGGGATGATGCCACTACCTTTGGGCTTGATGGAATGATTGAAAATGAACCCCTTTTATTTAAAGTTTGGACACAAATGACCCAAAAAACCGATCCGCTTTTAGTGGAGTATTCTCCTGATTTTCCAACCCGGGAGCATTATGTTACCGATGGATTAAGTGCTGTTATGGATTTTACAAAGGCAACAGGAATAGCGGATAGTCCGGAGATTCCGGTGACACTTTATCCGGTTCCGACCCGTGAAAAATTGTATGTGACGGTTGGTGGGAGCATCGGGTATACGGTTGAAATTTATACCTTGACGGGCCAATTGTTGATCCGGAAGGAAGAATGCGCCGGAACAACGGAGTTGCTGACAGGGGCACTGCACCCCGGGGTCTGTACGATCCGGATTAATACTTCCTCCGGTACGGTGGTGAAGCGTTTTGTAGTAGTGCAATAAAGCCGAAGGCAGAATATTGTGCGTAGGTCGGTGTTGCTGGTTGGATCCT
>Ga0116152_10001176_pt1 | contig 21431 bp, 23 predicted proteins | sample AD_UKC119_MetaG_FD_89894 | JGI IMG/M metagenome (GOLD analysis project Ga0116152, IMG submission 89894) | Active sludge microbial communities of municipal wastewater-treating anaerobic digesters from Hong Kong - AD_UKC119_MetaG | ecosystem: Engineered > Bioreactor > Anaerobic > Digestate...
CGAGATGGACCGGCTCGACCTCATGCAGGGCTCGGCGCGCGCGGTCACGATCTACGACCTCGACGACGAGGGATTGCCGCGGCGCCGGACGGATGCCGAAGGCGCGAGTCACGTGCGCGAGGGGCTCTGGCTCCTCGACGCGCCGCGCAGCGTCGACATCGACGCCGACGGTCGCCTCGAGCGCGAGCCCAACGCGCGCCGCCTCGTCGAGTTCGGCGAGGAGACGCCCTCCGAGATCAACACGGCGCACCTGACGCCGGAGGAGCTGCGCGAAGCCCTGGCCGATCCGACGCTCGAGGGGCCGATCGTGACCGCCTACCGGACCGACCTGCAGGTCAAGATCGCAGCACCCCTGGCCTGCCTGCTGCTGCCCCTGATCGCGCTCTTCTTCGCGGCGACCGGGCCGCCCTTCCCGCGCCCGGTCCACACGCTGATCGCCTGCGCGATCATCGCCGTCACCCACGCCCTCGCGACGAGCTTCGCCGGCACGATGGGCTACGGCGGACGCCTCGAGCCGTGGATCGCGGGCTGGGCGCCGTCGATCGTCTTCGGCTTCGTCGCCGTCGGGATGGGCTGGCGCCTGCGACACAAGCTCAGTCGCGCAGGCTGAAGTCGACGAGCGCGACGCGTCGACCTCGATCCGACCTCGCGAACGGAGGCCGGACGAAATTCCCGGGAGGGATCGACTGCGTTAGCCTCTCGCCGCCAGATCGGGGTGTCACGCGCTCCGGCGGAGGGACGATTGTCGGATCGACAGCCATCGCATTCGAGCGAGCCGCTCGTCTGGCTCCTGATGGGCAACCGGGCAGGCGACAACTCCCAGGTGTTGGGCCTCGGCGAAGCGCTCGGCTGGCCGCTCGTCGAGAAGCATTTCGAGTACACGCGCTACGAGAAGCTCGTCAACCTGCCCTTCGGCGCCCACCTGCTAGGCGTCGTCCGGGAGCGATCGAGCGCGATCGAGCCGCCCTGGCCGGATCTGGTGATCTCCGCGGGGCGCAAGAACGAACCGATCGCGCGCTACGTGCGGAAGCGGGCCGACAAACGCGTACGACTCATCCACGTGGGCCGTCCCTGGGCGCGACCCGAGACCTGGGACCTCGTCGTCACGACGCCCCAGTACCGCCTGCCCGACGTGCCGAACGTCCTGCACAACGACACCCCGCTCCATCGCGTCACCCGAGCGCGGCTCGACGTCGCGGCCGAACGCTGGCGCGAGCGCGTGGCGCACCTGCCGCGACCCTTGATCGCCGTGCTCGCGGGTGGAAACTCCGGGCCCTACCCCTTCGACCGCGCGTCCGGGGAGCGCCTGGCGAGGCAGTCGGACGCGCTCGCGCGCGAGCTCGGCGGATCGCTGCTCGTCACGACGAGTGCGCGGACGCTGCCCGAGACGACCGAGGCGCTCTTCTCGGGCATCCAGTCGCCGTCGATCCTGTATCGCTGGAAGAAGGACGACCCGGACAACCCCTTCTTCGCCTTCCTCGGCCTCGCGGATCGGGTGATCGTGACCGCGGACAGCGTGTCGATGATGACCGAGGCCTGCGCGACCGGGCGGCCGGTCTACCTCTACGACACGGGCGAGGGGCGCACGTCGATGAAGCACAACCCCTGGCTCGACGGGACGGGGGGGGCGGACGAGCCCGGGGGCTTCGGGCTGAACCGATGGCATCTCAAGGCGCACGTCTACCGCCTGACGATGCGCATGGGCCCCCAGCGTCTCACCCGCGACATCCGCATCGTGCAGCAGCTGCTCGTCGACACGAAGCGCGCGATCTGGCTGGGCGACGGCCACCCGGACGCGCCCGCGCCGCTCGAGGACATGACGCGCGCGGTGGCCCGGGTGCGCGCGCTCTTCGATCGGCCGACGGCGGCGGGGCGGATCGAGCGCGGCGATCTCGCGGCCGAAGGCCAGCGGGCCTGAGCCGAAGCCCCGGCACCCGCGTCGTCATCCCGAGATCGCAGACCCTTCGTCGACTCCGGAGCGAGTGACCGCGCGCGGTCCGGCGTCGTCGAGGGACCAGACGCGGTCGAAGCCGCGGGCCTCCGCGGCCGACGCGCCGGCGACGAGACAGGTGACGGGGCCGAGCGCGAGCACGGCTTCGAGGGCGCGGCGTGCCTCGCGATCGTGGTGGAACGTGGGGTCGTCGATCAGCAGGAGCCGCGGCCCGATCGCGGCCGCCCGGGCGAGCGAGACCCGGGCACGCACGCCCTGGGGCAGGTTGCGCCCCTGCTCCTCGACCCGCGTGACTGGCCCCTCCGGCAGCGCGGCGCTCGGCTCGTCGAGCCCACAGGCCCGAAGCACCGACTCGAGCCAGTCCGGTCCGGCATCGAAGCCGCCGTAGCCCACGTTCTCCGCGACCGTGCCCCGGAGCAGGGGCAGCTCCGGCGAGACGAGCTGTACGGCGCCGTGCAGCGAGTCGAGTCGCAGGTCCCTTGCGTCGAGGCCGTCGAGCAGGATCCGACCGGAGTCGGGATCGAAGAGTCGGGCGGCCAGTGCGAGCAGCGTCGACTTGCCGCTGCCCGTGGGTCCCACGACGAGCACCCGTTCGCCCGCAGCGACCTCGCCGTCGAAGTCGCGCAGCGTCCCCTCGACCGTGACCCGTGCAAAGCGCAACGCGAGCGGCCCCCCATCCGGGAGCTCGACGGCGTCACTCGCCTCGCGCAGGCGCTCCCCGCCAAGGACCACCTCGATCCGGCGGCGCGCCTCCTCGAAGGCGAGGCGATGGTCCCAGCTCCGGGTGAGGTCGCGGAGCGCATCGACGACGAGTCCGAGCAATAGCATCGCCACGACCGTCTCGGCCGCCGCCCGCGGACTGGAGGCCGCTGCCCAGGCCAGGCCGGCCACGGCCAGCGGCAGCATCGCATCGGGCAGTGAGCGCAACGCGGAGCCGATCGCCATCCGACGCACGAGTGCGTCGGTCATGCGCCTCGAATGACTCCGGACCCGCGCCCGCTCGTCGCGAGTGCGCCCCAGATGATGGATCGTGCGCGAGGCCAGGATCTTCTCGCCGAGGTTGTTGGCGAGCCGTCCGCGCCGGCGACGCGACTCCCGCACGATCGCCCGGAGCCTGGGCGTGAGCGCCGCCGTCGCCAGACCCGCCGCGATCACCACGCCCGCCAATACGCCGGCCGAGAGCGGGCTCAGGAAAGCGAGTCCCACGAGCAGCCCCGAGCACGCGATGCCGGCGACGATCGAGCGCGCGATCCCGAGACTGACCCAGTTGCGCAGCGAGCTCAGATCGCTGATCAGGCGCGTCATCGTCACGCCCCATCGCCCCCCCGCCCCGCCCCGCCCGGGCCGAAACGCGACGCGGTCGAAGATGCGCAGCCGGACACGCGTCACGTATTCCTGCCCCAGGCGCTCCGCATCCCGGGCCTCCCGGATTCGCAGGACGAGGATGACGAGACCGAGGGACGCGACGGCGACGAGCACGGACCAGGGCGGAGGGGCGTCCGGCGCTCGTCCGAGAGCCTGCCGGAGCCCGAGGGCGATCAGCAGCCCCGCGACCGCCTGGGCGAAGCCGTTCGCGACGAGCAGCCAGAGCAGTCGCCGTCGGCGTCCCGCGTAGATCCTCGGTAGGGCCATGGCATCACCTCGCGCGACCGATCGTCCCGCCCCGCTCGGGGCCGTGCATGGGTCGGCGCCCATGCCTCAGAAGAAGACCATGAACCGCGCCAGGCCGATATGCGGCCGGTCCGTTCGACCCGTCGCGGCCACCTCGGCGTCGACGGCCACGTAGTTGAACATGAGTCTCACGTTCTCGCGGATGTACCAGTTGAGCCCGACCGTGAGGTCGCGGGTCCGGCCCCCGTCGACGCCGGCGTCCTGCAGGTCCAGCGTACTCGCCCGAACGCCCAGCTCGACCGCGCCCCACGCGCTGCGCGGCTTCACACCGAGGAGCACGCCCTGGCTGCGGCTGTAGCGTCGTCGTTCGCCCGTCAGCACGTAGCTCGCCTGCACGTAGCCGCCGAGGAAGCTCGGATCGTCGCGGCCGTTGCGCTGCACGAAGGACTGCATGAACTCGCCCTGCAACGTCAACGACCCGAAGAGGCCGATCGAGTCGAGGCCGTAGGAGACCACGGAGTCGACGTCGGCCAGGCTTCCGGTGCGAAGGGGATAGGTGATGATTCCCACCTCGGGACGGGAGGTGATCCGATAGCCGTTGTCGCCGCGCAGGTCGCGATACTCGAAGGAGGCGCCGAAATGCACGACCCGACGCTTCTTCGCGAGCGGCGCCCAGGTCACCCGTGACGCGAATCCGAGATGCTCCGTGCCGTGACGATCGTCGCTGGCCTGGCCGAGCGGCTCGGAGGTGAAGGCTGCCGCGGCCGTCCATCGCTGACGGCTGCGACTGCGGCCGAAGCGACCGCTCGAGTGCACGAGCACACCCGTCTGGAAGGACGGAGCGATCGCGGAGGAGACCGCACGCTCGAGGAACGTCGAGTAGTTCGAGGCCGCCGGGTCCTCGAGTCCGAAGGGTGCGACGAAGTTGCCGACCTTGATCTGCGTCCGCTTCGGCAGGCGGAATCCGATCCAGACGTTCCGCCAGCCCTTGCGGTCGGGCGCGAACTCACGGTCGACCTTGAAGCGGACGAGGTCCAAGGCTTCGCCGGCCAGGTAGAGCCGCGCGCGGCGCAGATCCCCATCGGGCGAGTCGATCGGAACCTCGTCTTCACCGGCGACGAGGCCGTCCAAGTGGAGCCGTCCGCCGACCCGGAACGAGAGGTCGGGCTCCCTGAATCGCAGACGCAGTCCGCGCCGGGTCGAGAAGTCGAAGTCGACGTCGTCGTTCTCGACGATGTCGAAGGTCCGGGCGACGGCCTCGCCGGGCGTCACCCAGAGGCCGCCTGCGAGCAGGGCGACGAGCACGACGAGAGCAGCGAGCGAAGGGAAACGAAGCGCCAGGCACGCGAGAGACCGCGTCATGTTGCGGCTTCCTCCAGGAGGATGGATTCGAAGAACTCGAAGGCGACCCGATCGAGCCCGGCCTCGACGCACTCCGGAAAGGAGTGCGCGACGCCGGGGAGCTCGACGTAATCGATTCGCGAGGCGAGGCCGCATCGCTCCGCGGCCTCGCGCATCGCCCGCACCCAGGTCCGTGCGCGCTCCACGCGGTTCCGACCCTGCTCGGCATCGAGGCGGGCCTCGGTCCGCACGGACTCGTCGCGGCCCAGGTCCTGCGCGCCCACGGCGACGAGCGTGGGGACGCGCAGGAAGCGGCGCGGCTCGAGGCGCACGCCGGGAAGCAGCCCTCCCGTCCGAAGGCCGCGCGGGAAGCGGCGCGCGCGATCGGGCGTCGTATACCAGCCCGCGGCCGCACAGACCGCGGCCGCCACGCGCTCCGGATGCGCCATCACGAAGCGATGGACGAATTGCGCACCCCCGGAGTACCCGACCAGCAGCAACCGGTCGAAGCGCCGCGCGCTCCGCTCCTCGAAGCGCTCGATCAGCTCGATCAAGGCGAGATCCGCACGCGGTCCGAAGCTCCGTCGCCCGAGCCGCTGATAGTCGGCAAACGTCTCGGCGTCGAAGAGGGGCGCCAGGAGCGCGAGCCCCGCCGCCTCCGCGCAGGGCCGAAGGAGCTCGATCTGTTGTCTCGCTTCCCGCGAGACGCCATGCACGGCGACGACGAGCGGCTCGCCCGCGCCGGACGCGCGACGCTCGGGCACGAACGCGAAGCTCTCGGGCAGCCCGTGCCCGCCCCGCTCGTGCAGGATGCCCTCGTCTCGGACCAGCGTCATGCGGGAGAGCGCCTCGCCCACGATGCTCAACGTCGGATCGCCACGAGCTTGCGCGCCGTCGACGGATCGCCGAGCTCGGCGAGCCCGAAGACGGTCGAGCCCGTGGCCTCGCGAGCCTCGCGGATCTGGAGGGGTGCGGTCGTCAGACGCCCGGCGAGGCCCAGCACCGGCAGACCCTTCGCACGCAGCCACGCATGGCCGGCGACCGCGCCCATCGCCTCCGCCGCACAGAAGAGCACGCCATGCGTCAGCTCGGCGAAGGTCTTCGAGGCGAGCAATCGGGCGGTCTCTCTCTGGAGCAGGCCGTCGGCCACCTCGAGCACGATCACGTCCACCCCGGCCGCCTCGAGATGGGCGATCGACTCGCGGTAGAGCGCCTCGACGATCCGCGGTGCGATCCGATAGGTCGAGGCGTAGCCGAGGTCGGTGAAATCGAGCACGGGCGAAGCCCCGGCGTCGTGCAGCAACCCCGGATCGCCCGCCGCACCGGTGCCCGTCACCTTCGCGTAGCCCACCCGGATGCCGTGACGATGGAGACCGTGCGTGAGGTAGGCGGCCGCGGTCGTCTTCCCCGAGTCCATGCTCGTGCCGACGATCGCGATCACCGGAATCCCGCCACGAACCGGGCGGGCGGGCGGTGCGAGGCCCCAGCCGGCGACGTTCAGCGGCGGCGCCTCGGGGTCGCTCGCGACGAGCCCGAGCGGCCGCAGGGTCGTCGGTCCGCGTCGGACCTTCTGGTGGCTGGCCTCGACCCGACCGGCGATGCCGCCCGCGGCGACCAGATGACAGGGACCGAGGTCGCGGGGCACGCGCGCCTCGAACTGGTTCGGTGCGTAGCGATCGGCGTAGGGGACGATCACGAGATCGCCCGGGAAGAGGTTGCGCTTTCCGCCACCCGGCAGGTGGAGGCGTTTGTGGTGACCGATCTCCGAGACCCGGGCGAGGACGAGATCGCCCGATTGCGGCAGGCACGCGGTCGAGAGACAGCGCATCGCCTCGAGCGGAACGCGACGGGTCGTGTAGGCGCGTGACGCGCCCTCGATCAGCTCGAGAGCGGAGGGCACGAGGGTCGGGGAGGACATCGGTCTGACCTTTCGGAGCGTGGTGTCACGCGGTACGCGGCCCGATGGAATCCGTGAGGACGGGGGTGCCGATCCGGGACGGGTCGCCGACGATCCGATCCCGATGTCCGAGCAGGCCATCGCGCGGCTCGAGATCGAAGATCATGTGGATGCGATCGATGCTCCCCTCGTTGCGCGCTTCGTGGGAGAGCTTGTTGTCGAACCACCAGAGCTCGCCCGGCGACATCGAGACGACCTCGTCCCCGCAGCGCATCCAGCTCTGCTCGGCCTGGAGCACCAGGTGGTACCGGTTCCGACGGGCGTAGTACTCGCCGCGGTCGACGTGGTCGTAGACGACCTGTCCGGGGGGCAGGCTCACGATGCGAGCCCGTGCGAGGTCGGCGTCGAGCTTCGCGGCCCAGCTGCGGATGAAGTCGATCGCGAGCGGGAACGAGCGGGAGAGCGTCGTGAACCGGGACTCGTGCACGTCGCGGCGGGCGCGTCCCTGGATCCTCGACTTCCGGAGGCCTCGGAGCGGAATCGCCTTCGCCTCGCGCTGGACCCGGATGCGCTGCCGACCGGTCTGCCGGTCCCAGACACCCGGCACCGAATCGATCTCCGCCAGCAGCGGCTCGACCGGGACCCCGTCCGCGAGCATCACGAAGTTGCGCATCATCGATCGATCTCATCCCGTCGGGAGGCGCCCAGCTGCCCGGCTCGAGGCATTCGGCATGCCTCATCGGCATTTGGGAAAAATATCCCAATTCAAATTCAGGGCGAGTGATTTCGGGCACGAATCACGGCATTCGAGACGTCGCGTCGAACCGAGCGGGGGCGGGGCGGGGCGGGGCGGGGGCGTCGCCCTCGGGTCGAGGGGACTGCGGACCGACCCCTCCCCATGACCGGGCCGCGGAGTGCGTCCCGGGCACGGAAGACCCGGTGCGAGTCCGGCGTCAGGCAGCGCGCGAGGCGCCTGCGCGCGGATCAGGCCGCGGCCAGCGGCCTCACGCGGTCGAGCACCTCGAAGGCGTCGTGGCGCACGTGGTTGCGCGCCATCTCCTGGCGGATGAAGTCCTCGCTGACGATCCGCTGGTCGACGCACTCGCGCAGCAGGCCGAAGAAGAAGGCCTCCTGGTTCGGGTCGGGATGGGTCTTGTAGGGGCCGACGAAGGCGTAGTCGCCGAAGAGCTTGCGACGGGCGCGCAGCACCCATCGGATCGGCGGGAAGACGCGGTACTTCTCCGCCGGGATGAAGTCCGCGGGCAGCCCCGCCTTCCAGGGCTGGGTCTTGCGCTTCGTGTTGTGGATCAGCTTCGTCTTCTCCGTCAGCCGATCGAAGTCGTTCCACTCGTTCTCGAAGAGCCCGATCTTCGAGCGGTCCTCCTTCTTGAGGCCGATCCAGTCCGCGTAGTCGAAGCTGAACTGGAAGAGGGAGTCGAATTGCTGGCGCACGTTCCAATGCGTGAGCTGCGCACAGTCGAGCAGCATCACGCTCGTCGCGAGCACGCCCTCGAGCCGCTTCGCGCCGGAGCGCGGCCGACACATGATCGCGTTGCCCTGCATGTCCCGCCGCAGGAGCTCCATCACGTCGCCGACGGCGAAGACGTCCGGGTCGGTCACGACCGCCCGTCCGCGGTAGCCCATCAGCTCCGGGGGCATGAAGCGGAGCGGCGTGAAGGATTGCAGGTCCTCGTTTCGCCAGACCCGCGGCGCGCCGTCGCGCAGGTACTCCCGCCCCTCGTACTCCTCGAAGAAGGGGAAGTCGGCGTGGTCGATCAGATGGACGTCGAAGGCGTCGGGCTCGGCCGAGTTCCGCTTCATCGAGTAGCGCGAGACGATCGCGCCCAGCATCTGGCGATGGTTCGTGTGGATGAAGACGTTCGGTCGTTCGTTGTCCACGTTCGCGGCCGCGTTCGTCATCGCCCGATCCCTCCTCCCGATCCCCCGAGCCCGGCCAGGGCCTCCATCGGCCGGGCCGAGCGGGGACAGAAGCTATCACAGGGGGAAAGCGACCCGATCGGGACGACGTCCCGCAAGGCGCGTGACCCGAGCCACACCCCGCGCGGCCTGCGCGACCCGACGCTAGGGCGCCTCGACCATCGCGCGGATGCGCGCAGCGATCGCCGCGAGCGCCTCGTCCTCGAAAGGCGGCGGCACCGTCGGCGGATCCCCCAGCCACACGGCCCGCCCCCGCTCGACCAGCCAGCGCGGGATCGCCGACAGGTCGCGGGAATGCATCGGCCATCCGAGCCGGTACATCAGGCGCGCCCGCAGCCCGCCGGCCGGCTGCGGATCCTGGCGTGGATCGAGCCGCCGGAGCAGTCCCAGCCCCTCGAGCGCACGCTCGAGGCCGCCCGTGTCCGCCTCGAGCGGATGGAGCGAGAGCGGCCGCCCGAGCTGGGCGACCTCGACCATCATCGACGCGCTGTCGGTCGTCACGACGAAATGGTCCGCGAGAGCGAGCAGCCCTAGGTACGGGTTCTCGTCGCGTGACGCCGCGGGGTCGAAGACGTAGAGCCGACTCCGCCCGGTCTGCGCCGAGCGCAGCCAATCGACGACCGCGGCGGGTGTGCGCCGGCTGGTCGTGACGTAGAGCGAGCCGCCCTGCGCCTCTGCGATCGCGAGCGAGCGCTCGAAGAGCGTGCGACCCGTGTCGAGATCGAAGCGCAGCCCACCCGTCGGCCCGCCGACCATCAAGGCCGTCAGCGGCCGCGGGAGATCCGCGAGACGCGACGCCCAGCTCGAGCGCGCCGCCTCGAGCCGGGCCTCGTCGACGTGCATGAAGGGCAGCCCGTGCCGCACGACGTTCGGCGCGTCCGGGAGCACGTAGTGCGCCGCCGCGACGATCAGATCGATCTCGCGCAGGCGTCGCCGGGGCTTGCCCACGAGCACGACGCGCGTCCGCCCGCCCGAGGCGCGCTTGATCCAGAGGGCGACGCTCGACATGCGGCGACCGGCCGTGATCACGATGCGCGGCCAGGGGGACTCGAGCGGATCCGAGCGCTCGAGGTCGAGATGATCGAGGGCGGGCCGGACGCGCGGCTTGCCCTCGCGCCACTCGGGACGCACGACGACCGACTTCTCGAGCCAGGGGAGCCCGACGGCGTGCGCGAGATTCACGACCTGCGCGTTGTCGCCGAGCTTCTCGCCGAGCAGGAGCCAGATCGGCGCTTCGGCCGTCCCGCCGGCGGTCCCAGCCCCTTCCGCCGCGTCGCCCTGATGCGTCTGCGCCATGCCCCCCGGCTCCGGCCGGGAACGTACCACCCGACCGGGTCGCCGGCCGCGCGCGGCGGGCACTGGCGCAGCGCTCGACCCGCGCGACGGATCCCGATCGCGAAGGCGATGCCCGGGCGAGGTCCCTATCCTCGCGCGCGATCCGGAGGTCCCCGGTCGATCACGGACGCCGGAGGCACGCGAGGTCGGCCGCTCGAAGGGAGGAACGAAGCTTGTCCGAGACGCTGCCCGAGGTGCGCTTCGAACGCGATCGCGTGCTGGCCGACGCGCAGCGACGCGCGGGGCTCGAGGACTTCGGTGCGGACGACTTCCTCGATCCGCTCGCGCGACTGCTCGACTCGCTCGAGCACGAGGCGGCGTTGCATCCGATCGGTCGCGTGACGATGTACGAGCGCGTCGTGGGCAGTCTGGTCGGTCGGCTCTCGGCGCAGGACCACTTCCGGCGACATCCGGAGATCCTCGAGGAGGAGATCCGGGAGCCGGTCGTGATCGTGGGGCTCGGGCGGACCGGGAGCACGATGATGCATCGACTCCTGTCGGCGGATCCCGACGTCTACTCCGTCCGCTGGTGGGAGTGCCGGAGCCCCTGCCCCTACCCCGGCTCCGACTGGCGGCGCGACGATCCGCGCATCCCCGACGCCTACGCCGAGATCGCGGCGATCCTGGCAGCCGCGCCCGAGCTCGAGACGATCCATCCCTGGGACGCCGAGGGGCCGGACGAGGAGATCATGCTGCTCGAGCATGCCTTCCTCTCCTACGTGCCCGAGGCCTTCTGCAACGTCCCCTCCTACCGCGACTACGTCACGACGGCCGATCTCGCTCCCGGCTATCGCCACCTGAAGCGGATGCTTCAGTTCCTGCAGTGGCAGAAGAAGGAGGCCGGCCAGCGTCGCTCGCGCTGGATCCTGAAGGCGCCCTTCCACATCGCCTGGATCGACGTGCTCGTCCGCCACTTCCCCGACGCCACCTTCGTCCAGACCCATCGCGACCCGATCGAGACGATCCCCTCCATGGCGAGCCTCTACGCGGCGACCTGGCGGACCAACTCGGATCGCGTCGACCCGCTCGAGGTCGGGCGGCAGGTGATCGAGCGATGGTCCTGGGCGATGACGCGATGCCTGGCTTCGCGGGATGCGGGGCAGGAGGCGCGCTTCGTGGACGTGCTCTACGAGGAGAACCGGCGCGATCCGATGTCGGGGATCGCGCGGGTCTACGAGAAGATCGGCCGGCCCTTCACGGACGAGGCCCGCGAGGCCATGAAGCAATGGGGCGACGAGAACCGCCGCGACAAGCGCGCGGCCCACGACTACTCCCTCGAAGAGTTCGGCTACACGCGCGCACAGATCGAGTCCGCCTATCGCGACTACCGCGACCGCTTCATCGTCGGCCGCGCCGAAACGAAATGAGCGAGCAACACACGCCCGCCCTGCATGGCCGATGCGTCAGCCGAAGCACGCCGGCCGAGCACGGCCGTCATCTCTACACCCGCCGTCGGGGCACGGCCGTCCGCGAAGCGAATCGGTCCCGAGCGGCACGGGCGTGGGTCGTCCCGGCGACATGAGACGCGAGGCGCGCCGCGGCACGATCGCCGAGGCAACCAGCGGGACCGCCGCGCGCAGAGAGAAGTTGGAGCCGGGACGGCACACGGCCGGGACGCCTGGCACGGCCTCCTGCGGCCTCATGTCACGCCCTGCCGCGCAGCTCCGCCAGCACCGCCCGCGCATCGTCCAGCGCATCCCGCTTCGAGTCCGAGTCGACTCGTGCGAGCGCGCCGTAGCCGACCGCTGGCGCGAGAGCGACGGCAGCGATCGCGCCAGCGGCGCCGCGCAGGAAGCGCCGGCGATCGACGACCGGGTGCCGGCGCACGATCGCCGCCAGGGCCGCCGCGCCGAGGAAGCCGCCGGCGTGCAGGAAATGCTTGCGCTCGCGGCGATTCGCTTCCGCCCGGCCCAGGTCGAGCAGGTCGTCGGCGAGGTCGAAGGCGGCGGGGTCCGGTCGTCGCGAGGCCGTCGCGGCCGCGACCGAAGAGACCGTCTGCCAGTCGAGCTCCGCCTGGAAGCCGAAATGGTCCGAGAAGGAGCGGTCGCGGCGGCGGATCGCGACGGGCTCGTCGAAGAGGAGCCCCGCGCCCCGCGCACGCCAGCGGACGCCCGCGACCGGACGCACGAAGAGGAAGTCGATGCGCTTGTCCTCGCCCGAGCGGTCGCGCTTGTAGAAGTTCTGCTTCGAGAGCGTCGCGAAGCCCTCGCCCGAAGCGACCTCCTGCGTTCGCGCGAGCCCGCGGAAGATCTCGTACTCGGCATCGCCGCGTGAGCAGTTGAAGTCGCCCCCGACGACGACGAGACCGGGCAGCTCCCGCAGCGCGCCCACGATCTGCAGCAGCTGCGCGGCGCGGACGGCGCTGTCGAGCCGGGGGCGGCCGCGTCGGTAGCGCGCGTGGAGATGGGTATTGATCACGGTGAGCGGGCGCTCGCCGTCCTCGACGACGACGGTCTGGAAGCCCTTGCCGCCGAGGAACTCGCCCTGCGCGATGCGCTCGGGGTCGCCGCGGAACTCGAAGCGCTCGAAGCGGGCCGCGCGGATCGGGACCCGCGAGAGCAGCATCAGTCCGCCGCTCGATCCGAGCCCCGCGCCCGACGCGACCTCGAAGCCGGCCGCGACGCCACCCTCGCGCAGCGTGTCGCGCACCTCCTCGGTCCACGCCTCCTGCACGAGCAGCACGTCGAGGGGCGAGGCCTCGAGACGCGCCACGAGGGCCCGCATCCGCGACGAGACGTCGTCGGAGAAGGCCTCGGGGAGGCCCCAGACGTTCAATGTGCCGAGTCGGAGCGCCATGCGACCTCCGCCGATCCGTTCCCGCCCCGAGAGCGATGCAAACACCACGCCGTGCCCGCCCGCGAGCGCGCGTGGCCGTGATTCCCGAGACACCGCCCCGCGCTGGCCGGTTGTCTGCCGAACCGCTGCGCCTGCGGGCCGCCGCAGGCGATCGGCAGCCCGCCCCGGGGTGGGTGCTCGCTTTCCGGAACCGGGTCGTGGCGTTCCCTCCGACGCGGGGTCGCTTCGCTATCGTCGGCGCGGCCCAGCTCCCCCCGTCGTCGGTCGATGCGACCGGCCCCATGCGAGGAATCCGTGTCGAAGATCGATCTCGAAGCCGAGCTCGTCGCGGCCATCGCCGCCGTGCGCGGCGCCGCCAGCGTCTGCCAGAGCGTCCAGAAGAACCTGGTGACCGCCGCCACCCTCGAGAAGAAGGACAAGAGCCCGGTCACGGTCGCCGACTTCGCGTCCCAGGCCCTCGTCTGCGCTGCGCTCGCCGACAGCTCGAAGATCCACGAGGTCGTCGGCGAGGAGAACGCCGCGGAGCTGCGCGAGGCCGGCGCCGAGGCGACCCGAGACAAGGTCGTCCACCACGTGCGCGGCGTGCGCGGCGCCGACGTCTCCGTCGACCAGGCCCTCGGCTGGATCGACCTCGGCGGCGTGACGCCCGACGGCTCCCTCGAGCGCTACTGGACCCTCGATCCGATCGACGGCACGAAGGGCTTCCTGCGCGGCGAGCAGTACGCGATCGCGCTCGGGCTGATCGAGAAGGGCCGCGTCGTGCTCGGCGTGCTCGGCTGCCCGAACCTCGAAGGTCCCGACGGCCGACCGGGCTGCCTGCTCGCCGCCGTGCGCGGTCGTGGGGCGACGATCCAGCCCCTGTCCGCAACGGGCGACGCCGGTCGCAAGTCGATCCGGGTCAGCGAAATCACGTCGACGACGGCGGCCCGCTTCTGCGAGTCCGTCGAGTCGGGTCACAGCGACCAGGACCAGAGCGCGCAGATCGCCGCCGACCTCGGCATCCACGAGGAGCCGGTACGCGTCGACAGTCAGTGCAAGTACGCGATCGTCGCCCGGGGCGAGGCGCAGATCTACCTGCGCCTGCCGACCCGCAAGGACTACCGCGAGAAGATCTGGGACCACGCGGCGGGCCTCGTCGTCGTCGAGGAGGCCGGCGGGCGCGTGACCGACGTGCGCGGCAACGACCTCGACTTCGGCCACGGCCGCAAGCTCGAGACGAACGCCGGTGTGATCGCGACGAACGGCCCGATCCACGACGCCGTGCTCGCGTCCGTGGCGCGCTTCGTCGACGTCGGCTGATCGGGGCGGGGACGCCGGGGCTCGGCGGTCGCTCACGGAGGAGCGCTCATGGGCGGTGGTCGCGATCTCGGGCGACATCCCGTCCATCTCGGTCTCGGCGCGACCGCGCAGGTCGAGCCGCTCTTCACGGGCGAGATGGCCTGGTATGCCGACTACTCGGCGCGCCACGAGGCGGACGGGGCGGAAGGCCGTCTCGTCGTCTTGCACACCTTCTCGGCGTCCTGGGACGTCTGGGAGATGCATCCGAACGGTCACGAGCTCGTCGTCTGCACGGCGGGCTCGATCACGCTCCTGCAGGAGCAGCCCGATGGTCGTGTCGTGTCGATCGACCTCGCCGCCGGCGCGTACGCGATCAACGACCCCGGCGTCTGGCATACGGCCGACGTCGAGGGCGAGGCGAGCGTCCTCTTCGTGACGGCGGGACTCGGCACGGAGCATCGACCGCGTTAGGCGAGCGACGCCCGCGCCCCGGGACGACTCAGTCCGCCCCGACCAGATAGAGCGCCCAGGGCAGGACGAAGGTCCAGAGCGCCATGCCCGCGAGTGCCCAGGGCAGCTGGCGACGGGCGAGTGCACGCGGATCGGTGAGGCCCGTGCGCTCGGCGGCGATCCGATGGCCGGCGAAGCCGAGGGCGGCACCCGCCGCGATCGGAACGAGGGCGACGAAGAGCGCCGGCAGCCAGAGCCCCCGCACGACCAGCGGCGCGAGCGCCAGACACGGCACGAGCAGCAGCAGCCCCATGCCCGGCATCCCGTGCGCGAGCAGCCAGAAGGGTGCGAGCAGCGCAGCCCCGAGGTCGAAGCCGCGGCGCGGGTCGGCGGCGCGACCCGACCTGGACACACCCGGGACCGCATCCTCTTCGAGACGGAGCAGCCGCGAGCGATGCGCGAGCAGCACGCCGTAGAGGCCGAGCACGACCACCGTGATCGAGTAGGCGGCGACGACGTAGACCATGGCTCGACTCCATGCGGCGGGGGGCGGGGCGGCGCGGAGCGTATCACGCGGGGGGCGGGGGCGACGCGGCGTGGATCACGCGCGGTCCGGAATGCGGATCGCGGCGCCCGTGCGCCCGCAACGTCGATGCGGGCCGACGCTCAGCGGCCCTCGACCGCCGGCGGCGCGCCCGCGACGTGCGTACGCTGCCGCTCGTCGAGCGCCTTGCGAAGGCGCTCGACCGAATCGAAGGCCTGCCCGCGCATCAGCCGATCGCCGATCGACGCCGGGATCGAGCCCCCGATGTCGGTCCGCGTGACGTAGGTCGCCTCCGTCTCCGTCGAACCGGCCGGTCGGAACTCCCAATAGCCCCCTGTGTTCTCCAGCCGCAGCACGCCCTTCGCGGGCGGCGGGAGCAGGGCGTTGTCGTCCGCGAAGTCGACGCGGTGGATGCCGGTCGCGGGATCGTCCGTGTGCCGGATGCGCAGCGCGATCTCGCGGTCGGCGAGCAGGAAGGGCAGGTCGATGAAGGTGTGGATGAGGTTCTCGCGCTCGCCCCGGGCGAGGACCCGTCGTCGCTGACCGCTCGGGACGTCGTCCTCGCGCACCATCTGGGCCATCAACGTGCTGGCCGCGACCGCAGGCGACACGGCGAATCGCGTGTCGATCCGGAACGTCGGGTTGCCGGGCCGGGGCTCGGCCTCGACGTAGAGCGCGAGGGGCAGACCCGCCTCGACGTGCGTCGAGGCGAGCTTCCATCCGGCGGTAGCGCCGGGCAGGCTCCCCGGCGCCTCGGCAGACGCGGCGGGCGGCATCGCTGCAATCGCGAGCGACGCGAGGGCCAGACCGGCCACGAGGAGCATGCCACGAGAGGACGCGCCGCGAGGCGATCCGGCGCGACGGCCCGCCGTCGGAATCGAGGGCGCCGCCACCGCCTCGCGAGGTGTCTGCCCCGGGCCCGTCCGTCCCTGCCCGCTCCGCGTCGTCTCCGCCATGCCCGACTCCGTCCCCGAAGCCCGGCCCCCAGCAGGCTCCCGCGATAGCCTCCCCCGATCGGATCGATCCGACCCGAGCCTTCGGAGGCGAGAGACACAGCATGACACAGAAGCACGCCGGCTGGACCGCCGAATCGATGCGCGAGCTCGGAGAGCGCCACGCACGCGTCGAGACCGAGTGCGACCTCGAGGCGACGATGGCCACGCTGGTCGACGAGCCGGTCTACGAGTTCTGGCCCGTGGGGCGCCGCATGCGGGGACGCGACGCCGTCCGTCGCTACTACACACACCTCATGCAGGTGTTCATGCCGAGTCAGCGCGGCTTCGCGCTCGTCGAGGAGTGGCTGTCGGAGGCCTCGCTCGCGCAGGAGTACGCCGTCGACATCGCGGGCGACGATGGACCCGAGACCCATCGCGTGATCGGGGTGCTGATCGCCTCCGCCGAGCGCGACGGGCTGCTCGCCGGGGAGCGCATCTGGGCCTCCGAGGCCTTCCTGCGCCGGATGCTCGGCCCCGCCTGGGACGAGCTCGAGCCGATCTGAGCGCGGCAGCAGAGCGTGGCTCGCCCCCGGCCGAGGGTCGGGTCAGACCGCGACCTGCCGCGGCACCCCGCGGATCGCGAGGCCGTAGAGCAGCAACGGCAGCTCCAGAGTCAGGCCGAGGAAGGCGAGGAAGACGGCGCCACCCCGCGCGACGCGGCTGGCGAGCCAGGCGTCGGGGAGCTGCGTGTAGAAGACGGCGAGCGCGAGCGCCGTCGCCACGAAGCCGGCCAGCGACATGACGACGAATTGCGCGAGCGAGTTGCCCGCGGCCTCGAATCGGAAGAGGAAGCCGGAGGCGAGATTCGTGCCGACCGAGACGCGGCTGCCCATGGCGACCGCGCCCAGGTAGTGGCTCCACTCGTGCGCGAGATAGGCGCAGACGGCGAGCAACAGGCCCGTGACCCAGCCCGCGAAGTCGGCGACGAAATCGCCTCCCGCGGAGCGCGCGGCGAGCAGCCACCAGAGCGCGAGCGCCACGGCGAAGATCGTGCCGTCGCGGAGAGCGAATCGGATCAGCACCGTCGCTCCGCCCTCCGATTCCGTCTCCCCGGCGCCCGGCCGCGGAGTGCCGGATCCGCGCGTCGCAGCGCCTCCTGAGGAAGCGCCGCGACGCACGGAGGAACGACCTAGCTACCCGCCAGGCGGAGGTGGAGCACCGCGCCCTTCGTGGTCGCCTCGAGATTCGCCCACTCGGCGAGCAGGCGGCAGCGGGTGACCTGGGCACTGCCCGGAGAGCCCATCTTGATCTTCAGCTCACCCTTCGGGCTCTTGTTAAGACGATCGATCACAGCAGACCAGTCTCTGACTTTTCTCATTCCTCGAACCTAATACGATTGTTTGTTGAACAAAAGGACGCCGCGGCAGAGCATAGCCTCTTGCCAGCGATTGCCACCCGCCAGCACCGTCTTCCTTCGCATCCTTCGGCGGAGCCGCGGCGCAACGCGCGCTCGAGCGGCCTGGAGCGACGCGCGACAAACATGATGCCGTCCAGAGCGCATCCGTCACCCCCGGCCTAGCGTGGCCCGATCGCGAGCTAGGCGACCGGATCGTCGGTCCGAGACGCAGCCGGACGGGCCCCGGATGCCCTCGCCGCTTCGGTACCGGAGCGGCAGGTGGCTGCCGGTGGGTCGCCGGGCGCTGCGGGTGGACCACTCCGGTCCGCCCGTTGCCCGACGGACACGATCGAGCGTTCGTTCACCCGACGTCGGGGATCCGGAGCGAGCGCTCAGTCACCCGTTGTCGGGGAGATAGGTCTGGAAGAGCTCGCCGATCTCGGCCTCGGAATGCCGGGGGACCTTGTAGTAGGTCCGGATCGTCACGTCGCCGTTCTCCTCGAAACGATAGGTCTCGATCGAGAGGCCGATGTGGTCGCGGCCGCCGGAGGTGAAATGGTTTTCGAGGAGCCAGGCGACCTCGTTCCCGCAGATGAAGAGCGACCCGGGGACGATCCGGAAGCGGACGTGGGGCTGGAAGAGCTCCCAGGAGTCCACGCAGCAATGCTCGAAGCCGACCTTCTCGGGGGTGCCGACGGGGTCGAGCATCCGGAAGTTCCCCGGCGCGATGTTGCGGTAGTTGTCGATCCAGGCCTGCTTCTTGCCCTCGTTCCAGAGCCTGGGGTAGTTCTCGGCCCAGTTCTTGAGCTGATCGAAGGTCGGGGACGGCATGGCGGGCTCCTCGGGTGGCTGGGTTTTCGACGTACGGCCGATTGCCGGATTCCCTTCGATCCCGAGCGGCGCGCCGAGCCCGGCACCGACGCAGGAGGGAATCCCGACCTGTGCCGGATTCAGCGCGGGTTCTCGTAGAAGACGTACGAGGTCGAGTAGTCGCTGAACTCGAAGTAGACCTTGGACTCGCCGGGATCGACGACGCCGTTCAGGTTCTCGTCGAGGACACCGTACCCGAATCGATAGGGCCGGGCTTCGTGGGATTTCGTGCCCGTGGCGGTCGTCAGCTTGTCGATCCGGAGGAAGCGGCGGACGAGCTTGTCGCCGGCGTAGATCTCGAGCACCCCGTCCGTGCCCGTCCAGTTCTGCACGCTGCGGCCGATCTGGTTCTGGGTCTCCTGGGTGCAGGCCGCCGAGACGAGCAGGCCCGCGGCCAGGCTCGAGGCGATGGCCACCCCGCGAGCGGGACCGCCCCAGAGCCCGCGATCGCCGATCCGTCGAATGCTCCTCATGCTGCCGGTTGCTCCCATCGGCTGCGCCGCCGACCGGCTGCCGATCCTAACACGCCGCGGGGCTCGCAACCGGTGGCCCGAGACGCGGACCGCCGGCGTCTTCGCAACCGGTGGCCCGAGACGCGGACCGCCCGCGTCGTCGCAACCGGTGGCCCGAGACACGGACCGCCCGCGTCGTCGCAACCGGTGGCCCGAGACGCGGACCGCCCGCGTCGTCGCAACCGGTGGCCCGAGACGGCCCACCTCAGCGCGCGAGACAGTCGTCCCAGCAGCGAGCCCCGATCTCGATCGTGCCCGCCGCCTCGAGGCAGCCGAGCACGCATCGATCGAGCTCGCTCAGCCGCTCGCAACGCCCCTCCCCGCGCCATTCGTCGAGGTCGTAGCCCGAGATCTCGTGCCGGATGTCGACGGCGTAGCCGCAGAGGTCGAGCTTGCGGCCGACCGTGAACTCGTTCTGCGTGAGGTGGGGCCCCGCGACGAGGCGAACGACGATGGCGCCGCCCCAGAAGGCGAGGAAGAGCAGGAGCGAAGCGATGCCGAGTGCTGCCAGGTACCGCACGGTCAGCGCCCCTCACGGGGCACGTCCTGCGGCGACGTCGCCCGATCGTCCGACGCCGCGCAGTCGAGCTCGAAGGCGTGGCTCGCGAGCACGCGTCCGTCGGTCGTGCGGCGAAGCTGCCACTCGTAGCGACCGCTGCGCCGCTCCTCGGGGCGCGAGATCGCCCACAGGCTTCGACCGACGAAGCGCGAGCCATCGTCGGGCGACTCGGGGCCCCGGGGCCCGGCGGGACTCTCGCGCACGGCGCGCGGGACGCCCTCGATCGCGAGCTCGGGATGCACCCAGAAGGCCTGCACCGGGATCGGTCCGCCGCTGCCCTGTGGCACGCCGATCTCGAAGTCGACGCCGAAGAGCCGACCGACCTCGCACGGTACGGAGTCGGTCCGAACGACCAGCACGGGGTGACCGTCACGGATCTCGAACTCGCCGTAGGCGACGACGTTCGGTTCGATGCGCTCCGGATCGATCGGGTCCGGGCCGCAGGCCGTGAGCGCAGCCCCGATCGCCAGCAGGAGCGCGCGGATCCCCTGTCGCACGCCATGGACGTGCGGGGATCGACTCGAGTCGGAGTACGACATGCGGGGCTCCTCCAGAATTCGCGCCAGCGACGATGGACGGTCGACGCCGTCGCAGCGCATCCGCGGCTAGAAGCGCTCCTCGCCACGCGCGCGCCAGGGATCCGGGAAGTCGCGATAGAGCGCGAAGACGAGATCCGTGGCGTGTTGGTTGACCGCGTGGTGGAGCGCCTCGATCGGACCGCTTCGCGCCGACACGTCGCGGAACGCGCGATCGAGCTGGGCGAGATCCTCGACCTCGATCACGACGTGGAACTCGCCGAGGGTGCTCGGACCGAGGCCGAGCTTGCGGCGGGTGATGCGATGGCCCGCGATGCGACCGGCCTCGCGCAGCGCTTCGAGGTAGCGATCGACGTCCTCGCAGAAGCCGACGTCGGAGACGCCCGGCCGGAGGTTGCACCAGATGTGATAGAGATCCATCGCCGAGCTCCCGCGCCCCACACGCGCGCTAGACCGGCAGGTCCTCGCGCCGGAAGATCGCCTCGAGCTCGACGCCGCGCGCGGAGAAGGCCTCCGCAGCGCCCTCGCCGCGATCCACCAGGCAGATCACCCGCGCGACCTTCCCGCCGGCCGCCTCGACGATCTCGAGCGCCTCGAGGGTCGAGCCGCCGGTCGTCGTCGTGTCCTCGACGAGCGCCACGGTCTGGCCCGGCGCGAAGCCGCCTTCCAGCTGCCGCCCGAGGCCGTGGGCCTTCTTCTCCTTGCGGACGAAGAAGCCGAGCAGTCCGTCCATCGCCGGATCCAGCGCCGCCGCCGCCAAGACCGCCGAGACGAGCGGCACGGCCCCGACCGCCATCCCGCCGACCGCGTCGACCGGCGGCCCCGACTGCAGCCGATCGAGCACGAGCCGCCCGGCGAGCGACACGCCCTTCGGCCGCATCAGCGTCTGCCGCAGGTCGAGATAGAAGTCGCTCTCCTTGCCGCTCGAGAGCGTGACCTTGCGGCGCTCGAAGGAGACCTCGAGGATGAGATTCAGGAGTGCGCGGCGATCCGCGGGGGTCACGCTGGCCATCGTGTCATTGCTTCCGGATGCCGAGGGCGAACTCGGCGATCATCTTCTGGTGGAGGTCCGACGTGCCCTCGCCGAACTCGAGCGCCTTCGCCTCGAGGAGCAGCCGACCGATCTCGTACTCCGCCGTGACCGAATAGCCCCCGAACACGGCCATCCCGTCCAGCGCGTTCTGCGTCGCCGCCTGGCTCGCCTTGAGCTTGGCGAGCGAGCTCTCGAGCGAGCATCGCTCGAGTCCCGCGTCCTTCATCCGGCCCAGACGATAGACGAGAAGCCGCGCCTGCTCCGTCCTTGCGACCATGTCGGCGATCTTGTCCTGTACGAGCTGGAACTGGGCGATCGGCTGACCGAAGGCCGTCCGCTCCCGCGCATAGGGCAGCGCGAGATCGAGCGCGCGCTGCGCCTGTCCGACACAGCGCGCCGCCACCGAATAACGTCCGAGATCGAGCGCCGAGCCGAGGATCGGAAATCCC
>Ga0116152_10001177_pt1 | contig 21410 bp, 15 predicted proteins | sample AD_UKC119_MetaG_FD_89894 | JGI IMG/M metagenome (GOLD analysis project Ga0116152, IMG submission 89894) | Active sludge microbial communities of municipal wastewater-treating anaerobic digesters from Hong Kong - AD_UKC119_MetaG | ecosystem: Engineered > Bioreactor > Anaerobic > Digestate...
CTGACAAGGTCCTCGCATCGGTGATGGCCCGGCCGGAACGCGACGAAACGTACTACCAAGCCCTGTACCGACGCATGCGCGTTCGGACCACCCAGCAAACCGAACCCGAGCGCGTGCTGACGTACGTGGAAGAGTACCTGCAGGCCAATCCCCAATGGGAATGGGCGCCGCCGGCCTATCGGGTTTGGTGCGAAAAGGGCCGCGCCCTAGCGCAGTTGGGGCGCAAGGACGAGGCGCGCGCTGCCTTCGAACAGAGCCTCGCGCTGGAGCCGACCTTCGAGCGGGCGCGCGACGGGCTGCAATCGCTCTAATCGGCCGAGCCAAAGGCCCGGCCGCAGTGGCGACCGTGGGCCGCTACCAGGGGTCGCTCAGCGCTGCGATAGCCGCCTGGCAGGATTGGGTCCAAGCCTCGGGGGCAACGTAGCCTTCCCTTGCCATCGAGCACAAGATCGCGCACAAGTCCTGGGCCCGCGGGCGCGAGTTGGGATTGACCAGCGCTTCGTTGAGGGCCAGGGTGTACATGGCATCGGCAGCCTTTGGATCTCCCAAGGCATGCATGACCTCGGCCAAGGGCAGCAAGGCCTGGGTCCGGTAGATGTCGATCGTGTCGGCGCGCCCGGAGCGATAAACCTCGAGCGCTCCATCGGCTTCCTCGCGGGCCAATTCGGCTTGACCCGCTTGCAGGCGAAGCTTGGCAAGCCGCGCGATGGCGGGCACCCGGTGGCGCGTTTCCCAAACCATGCCGTCCATCATGGAGCGGGTTTCTTCGAGTAGATGCTGGGCATGGGCCTGGTTGTGGTGGCGCAAATCCACCTCGACCAGCGCGAACGCCAAATCCACGCGGATCAATCCGGGGAGCAGCTTCCACGAGCCGCGCATGCCTTGGTACACCTGATCAGCCAATTCGGGGCTTGCGAGGCAACGCTCATACAGGCCGACAAGGCCCAGCATGGCTTGGTGGGTTCCCTCCAGGTCGGCGGTTTGGGCGACTTCGGCCAAGGTGGCCAATTGGGCCTGCACTTCGGCTTCCTCGGGAGTCGCGTTGCGGGGGGCCGCGGCGGGCTTGACGCCCTGGGATTCGGCCGCTGCGCTGGACAAGCGGTCCATGGCGGCGCGGGCGGAGTGGATCTTGGCTTCGACCCGATCGCGACGCCAGCTTTCGCCCTCTTCCGTGTTGGCTTGGACAACCGCCTGCGCCTTGTCCAAGCAGACTTGGGCTTGCTCGGGCTGACCGTTTTCCACGAAGTACAACGCCAGGTCACCAAACGCGGATCCCTTGCGCCAATTGTCGATCCGCTCGGCGAAGGCCCAAGCCAACTCGGGTTGCTCCAGCTCCATGCAGGTCACGAAAACCTGTTCCTGGGTGTGGCAACGCGACTTGATGTGCGGTTTGGTAGGGATCTTCGAAGCGATGGCAAAGGCCTGCTCCAGGAGCTGGACCCGGGAGGCTTCCAGGTTCTTGGGGGCGGTTTGCGCGGCTTCCTGGGTGGCAACGGCGGAGTCGGTCCGCAGATCGCCTTGAGAGGGAAAGCCGAGGAAGCAGGAAAGCACAAACAGGAGGGTGGGGTTCATCGCGGGGTCTCGGAGGGAGTTGGGCAGCATCCTAGGAGTCAATTGTTAAGAACCGGTGCCCCGGGCTTTGTCCCAAGATCAAGGCCGACGACCCAAGCCAAAAAAAGGGCCGGGGAGCACCCAAAGGTGCTCCCCGGCCTGATACGCGAGGCGTCGACTTAGAAGTTGACGCTCAAACCTTGCGACAGGTTGGAGGTACCGGCACCCGCGGGGGTGTCACGGTGCCACAACTGGAAGTGCCAGGTGTCGCCGGCCATGATGGTCGGGTTGCCCAGGGAAGAGATCGGCACGGTGGTCGGAACATCGTAGCCCGTGCCGGTCACCGAGGTGCCGCCCAGGTTCCGGAAGACGCCCGAGCTGTTGAAGAGACCCAGCGAGTTGTTCACACCCGCGACGTTGTAGCGACCGAAGACTTGACCCGGGAGACCGGCAAGGCACAGGAGGCCGTTGCTGACCATGATCGGGGAAGCGTCGTTCGCCATGTTGCCGACCAGGAAGTAGCCGAACTCGTTGGTGGGGCCACCCACGGCTTCGAGGTGCAGGTCGGAACCGACTCCCGTGCCAACGTAGCCCGACAACACGACCGGTTGACCGGAGGAGTTGTTGGTGGCCGCGCCGCAGAAGATGCTACCGACGTTGTTGTCCCCGGTGAAGCCGAAGGCCTCCGCGGCGGTCCAACCCGTCAACCAGTTCTGGCCGGGGGCGAAAGCGCCACGGAAGTTCGAGGGGGTGAAGAATCCATCGGCCGGAGCGGCGGCAACGCTGGTCAGCGCGGCGTTGGCGGGACGGGGATCGAGGAAGATCACGGGCAGTTCGGTCTTGCCACCACGGACCACCGCGGGGCCACGGGTGACCGTGGTGACCGGGGAGTCCACATCGGCGAAGCCGGGGATCAGCACGTTGTTGTTGGAAGCGTTGAACACGCCGCGGGCGTTGGCCTCGGTGTAGGCGTTGGCGTCCAAGTTGCGGAAGAACACGCTATCGGTCATTTCCGCCAGCTTGCCCGAGGTTTGGGACTGGTAGAAGGCAGCCGGGTTGGCCGGGGCGTTGACGGTGGAGTACACGTTGTAGTTGGTGTTCCAAACGTCGGCGAAGGTGAGCGTGCCGTTGTGGCCGTAGCCGCTGGCACCGTCACCGTCGTCGCCGTCGGGGCGCACCACGGTCTCGCCGGAGTCCATGAAGATGCAGTTGCGGTACTGGACGCGGGCACCATCGCGCCACGCGGTCAGGCCGTCACCCGCGCCGGGGGCCGGTTGGCCGATCACGGTCGCGTTGTAGATGGTGGCGGTGGTTACCGGCTGCCAATCAGAGTCTTCCGCGCCGTCGGTTTCGAACATGTTGTCGCCGACGCCCGAGCCTTGGCTGGCGTTCAAGCTGTAGCCCTGGACAAGCAGGATGAACTGGGCCTTGCCGCGCCAGCCTTGGTCGACGTCGAAGTTGTCATCGCCGATGTTCCAGATGCTCATGTTCTTCAGGGTGACCGTGCCGCCCCAGATCTCCACACCATCGTCGACGTTGTTCATGATCTCGACGTGGTGGATGTCGGTGCCACGGCCAATGCCGCCCAGCGAAAGCCCGTTGAGCTCGTTGGTCAGACCGACCACGCGGCCACCGTAACGCAGGGACAGGTACTGGACCGTGCCGCTGTCGTCATCATCGTTGCCGCCACCGTAGCGGGTGCGGGTATCCATGGCGTTCAGGGGGGTCAAACCCTCCATGTTGTCGTAGTTGCTAGCACTCGGAACCGGGCTGTTCAGCGGGGTGTTGCCCGAGGGGTCGATCGGATCCGGGATGTTGTAGGACGAGATGTACGCATCACCCATGATGGTCAGGTTGCCCCACTCGTTGGCAGCTTCGCGCCAGGTACCGGTGCGGGGATCGCCGCCCGTGGGGTGACTTCCGTCCGGGGTCCAGGTGGCCACGTCGGCCTTCGAGGTCATGATGACCGGGTTGTTGGCTTGGCCCAGGATGAAGATTTGGGCGCCTTTGCAGACGGCCAGCGAGCCGCCACCGTTGGCGGTCACATCGCTAGCGACGACGGTACCGGCTTCGATCGTGAGCGAAGCACCGGGGAGGACGTAGACCTGACCTTGCAGGTTGTAGGTGTTGTTGGCGGTCCAGGTGGTCGACGTGGTGATGTCGCCGGACACGAAGATTTCCGAGGCGCTGGCCATGCCGATCAGGCAAGTTCCGACGCAGAGGGTGGAGAGGAGGCTCTTCAAGTGAGTATCGTTGGGTTGGAGTTGGGTACGTTCGAGTTGGTTCCGGGAGCCCATCTCCCTCGGGGGGCCACTTCGAACGCGGGCAAGGTAGGGACGCAATGTTGTGGGACTGTGAAGTCGCTACGAAGTTTGGAAAACCTTGCTGGGGCCATGAGCCTCCTGGACGCGGAGCGCGCAACCGATGCGCGCTCTTGACCCCGCGTTCATGGGTTCTTTAAGCAACGCACCCCCGCCAGCCGAGGCTGACAGGGGTGCGTTGTGCCCGACGCTCAGGTCGGGGCGCGAACCAATGGAGATGGGGCAGCGATTGTCTAGCGCATACCGCTGTCTAGCGCATACCACGCACAGGAATCTCGGCTTCGACGGATTGCTGGCGCGATTTCCACGATTGGACTCCCTGCAGCGCCGACTGGATTTGGGCCTTGGTCAGCTTCTTCGCCAAGCGTTCGCGGTCAAACTTCGCGTTGCTGCTGCCTTGGTCCATGGCCAAGGTGTACCACTTGTACGCAGAAACAAAATCGGAACCTACGCCGCGCCCGTACTCGTACAGCAATCCGAGTTTGGCTTGTGCTGCCACCAGCCCCTGCTCCGCAGCGCGCTCCATCCAATTGGCGGATTGCCCACGGTTCTGATCGACCCCACGTCCGGAGGCGTAGAGCAAGGCCATGTTGTATTGCGCCAAAGCAAAACCCTGATCGGCGGCACGCAGGAGCCACTTGGCGCCCAGAACTTCGTCGCGCGACACGCCTTCTCCCTCGAGGTACATCAGGCCTAGGTTGCAGCAAGCGGGTGCGAATCCATTTTCCGCCGAACGACGGAACCACTCCGAAGCCTGGGTCCGGTCTTGGGAGACCCCTTCGCCGCTGTCGTACATCCAACCAATCAGGTACTCGGCTTCGGGCACGTCTTGGGCTGCCGCTTGGCGCAGGTACTCGAGCGCTTTGCCGGTGTCCTTGCGCACACCCTGGCCACGGTAGTACATCAAGCCCATGCGGTGCTGTGCCGAGGCCTGGCCCTGCTCGGAGGCCAACGTGTACCACTTGGCTGCTTCCGCCATGTCCTGCTGCACACCAATGCCTTCGTAATGGATCGAACCCAAGATCCACTGCGCGTTGCGCTCGCCACCTTGCGCGGCTTCGCCCAAAAGGGTGCAAGCCTTGTCGAGATCCCGTTCGACGAATTGCCCGAACAGGTACATGACCCCCAGGTTGCTCTGTGCCGAGGCAAATCCCTGACCCGCTGCCATTTCGTACCAGTGCGCCGCTTCCTCGTAGGATTGCTCGACGCCATAGCCCTCGTAATACAAAAGGCCCAAGTTGTTTTGGGCTGCGGGCAAACCTTGTTCAGCGGCCAGGGTGTACCATTGGACCGCTTGCGAAGCGTCGCGCGCCACGCCACGGCCTTCGTCGTACATCAAGCCGAGCAGGTACTGGGCTTCCGCATCGCCGCTACGGGCAACGGGAGTCCACTCCTGGACCGCGGTGACGTAGTCACCCTCATGGAACGCTTTCCAGCCGCCTTGAGTGGTCGCGCAGGCAAATAGGGTAAGGGTCGCACAGGCCCCGAGGACCATGCGGGAAAGTAGGTGTGAGCGGCTGGGGATCATAGGGCTCGCTATCGGAGCCTTGGAAAACCCGTATTGAGCGGAATTGTGTCAATTTGCACGGATCCCGCCGCAAGCGCTGACGGGAAGCCAAACCCCAGCGAATTCCGAACGCAACTTCTCGATTTGCGATGCGCCTGGAATTTCTTTCGCGCCCACTCATGCGGGCCACACGCTCCGCACCATGAACGGATAGCCCTCCGCAGGGGGTGCCTTGCGCGGCAGGGGATTCGAGCGGATAGAGCGTGATTCGACGCTAGGGACACCAGAGCTTAGAATTTCGCATCTGTTGTCCGCTCGCAAAGCCAGATGCCAATTGGAGGATATCCCCAAGAGGCCGCCGCTCCGTGCTCCGCATCCGTTTCCGAGATCTCATGAACCACCTCCTGACCGCCTTGCTCCTCGCCACGCCCGCTTTGGCCCAGTCACCCGTTGTGGGGTTCTCGTACAACGGCACCACGGGTTTGCGTTCGAGTTTCTCGACCACGACCGATGACTTTGTCGGCCATTGGGTCGCTACGCCCCCAAGCACCCTGAGTTACCGAGAGTTTGACTTGGATGCGACCGCGACGATCGCCTACTCATTCAACTTCACGACCTCGCAGTTGGGTACGGTGGACCTCGCCACGAGCGTTTTGACCCCGTTCGGCCCGTCTGGTATCCCGGGTAGTTCGATCTACGGCTTCACTGCCCACCCCGACGGTACCACCTGGTACGCCATGAGCCGCAGCGGCACCGATTGCCAGCTGTACAGGGGATCCATGGTGGCGGGTTCGTTCGTGCCGGTTGGCGGGGTTCAAAGCGGCTATGCCTTCATGAACCTGGCCTGCGATGGCGCGGGAAACCTGTATTCGATCGATGTGATCAGCGACGCGCTCTATCGGATCAATGTGCTGACGGGTGTGCCGATGCTTGTGGGACCGATTGGATTGCCCCTCAACTACACGCATGGTTTGGACTTCGATTGGTCCACGGGGTGGCTGTACGCCTGCTTGATCACGAGTGGTGTGACCGAGAGCTACTTTGCGAGGCTGGATCCGAATTCCGGAGCCATTCTGGATGCCCAAGACACGCTGGTGTTCAACAGCCAAATGCGGATGGCGATCGCGCAGCCCTCCCCCCTGCTCACCACGGACATCTCGACATTCTGCGTCCCGGCGAACGCCAACTCAACCGGTTCCGCAACCTTCTTGGTAGGCAATCCATCGGGAGTTGCTGGGTCGGGGTTGCACTTGGATGCAATCAACGGCCCTCCCACCAACTTCGGGTACTTCCTGGTCGGATCGGCACCGAACGAGCCGGGAACTCCGATCAGCTTTGGGCGGTTGTGCCTTTCGACGGCTCCCGGTAGCTCGCTCGGGCGTTACAACCTTGCGGGTACCGCGCGCAACTCACTGGGCGTCTTCAACGGATTTGGCGTGTTGGAGAACCTTTCGAGCACCTCGTCGACGAGCTTTGGCTTCGATGTGCCAATGGCCCTCCCCCTTGCCGGGTCTCCATGGATCCTGGCCGGTTCCACTTGGTACTTCCAGCTTTGGCACCGTGACAACAGGGCGGGGATAGGGGCTTCGAATTTCTCTAGCGGAATCCGCGCCACGTTCTGATCTGTACCAATGGATCCGTGGGCTTGACGGCGTAAGCGCCGCAATCGCGCTCCAGCAATCGATCTAGGTGCCGCGCATTTCGGGACGGTAATCCGTGTGGCCCTGTGCGTTTCCGCGCAGAGAACAGATGCTCAGCCTGCGCTCAGCAACGGTGAGTACAAGCAGGGTGCGAGGCTACGCCATGTGCGTGCCCGCCCTGCAGGTGCTCCATGACCCACCACGCCCACTACGCAAGCTCGATGGCCGATGGCTCCGAGCTTGCGCTGCCCGTTCTGCGCGTCGTCCACATCAACTCGGAGCTGGGGTATTCGGGGGGGGAAGACCAGATGTTTCTGCTCATGCGCAACATGCAGGAGCGGGGGGTCGAAAACACACTGATTGCCCTACCCCAGTCCGCCGCGGCAAAGCAGGCCCGCCAGCGCGGCTACAAGCTGTTCGAGGTGCCCATGCGCAACAGCTTGGATCTGATCTCGGTACTGGCCATGCGCAGAATCCTGCGCGAAGTACGGCCTGATCTCGTGCACCTGCATACCGGGCGGGCGACCTGGCTGGGCGGTTGGGCGGCCAAAATGGCCGAGGTTCCAGCCATCGCCACCCGCCGCATGGATCGCACCATGAAGGCCAATTGGCGGGCGCGCGTGATCCACCACTCGTTGCTGCGTTGTCATGTGGCGATTTCCCCCGCGGTCCTTGAGCACCTGCATGCTGGACGCGCACCCAAGGATCGTTCCTGCATGATTTGGGATGCGGTAGACGCGAGTCGCCTGCAAAGCCGCACGGATCCAATGGCCACACGCCGCGCTTTGGGCGTCGACGCAGACGCCTTGGTGCTGGTGACGCTATGCGCCTTGGTCCCGCGCAAGAGTCTGGATGTGCTGTTGGAAGCGATGGCGCTCGCAGCGCAGCAAGGCCAGCGCATGTACCTTTGGATCGCCGGGGAAGGCCCCGAACGGGCCCGGCTGGAAGGCCTGCGGGATTCTTTGGGACTGGGTGACCACGTGAGTTTCCTCGGCTGGCGCGACGATAAGGCCGACTTGTTGGCCGCTGCGGATCTATTCGTGTTGCCCTCCAAAAAGGAAGGCTGCGGCGTAGCCGCTTTGGAGGCGATGGCCGCCGGCTGCTGCGTGATCGCTAGCGATGTGGGAGGATTGGGCCAGGCCGTCGTCGCAGGCGAGTGCGGATGGACGGTTCCTCCGGGAAGCCCGGAAGCCCTCGCGGCCGCCATCTTGCATGCCATCCGATTTCCGGCCTTGCGAATGCGTCTGGCCACAGCGGCTCGACAACGGGCCACCACTACATTTTCCGCCACCCGTCAAGCCGATCTCTACCTCGCCTTGTACCGAAAGGTCTTGGGGTTGCCCCAGGCTTCCGGCCGGCCCTAAGCCCGAGCGCTGGGAGCGCGTAGCGGGTGGACCGAATAGGCAGGGCAGCGGGCCTCTCTGAATGCTCAGGCTGCACTCAGCATGGTGGACTAGGATCCCCAGGACGCTCAGCCGCTTGGGCTGGGGCCCTTTCACCCAAACACGAGGAAACCATGTTCCGAAACCCCAAAACCCAATGGATGTTGGCGGGCGCCCCTTTGGTCGGGCTCTTGGCCACAGGATTTGCATTCGCACGCGCTCACAGCGTGACTTCCACCCCATCGATGCAGCGCAGCACCTTCCTTGCTGCCATGGCCGAAGAGGACGATGACGACGAAGAAGAAGCGGACGAGGTCGAAGAGCTAGATCTGCGCGACGTGGCACCCTACGCCAAGATTTCGCTCTCCAAGGCCGTCGAATTGGCCTTGGCCGCCCAACCCGGGATGGCCGTCGAGGCCGGCATCGAGGGCGAAGTGGATGAAGGCGAGCTTGCGGTCTTCTTTGAAGTGATGGTGGTCGGCCAGGATCGCCAGCTATACGAGGTCAAGCTCGCCCCCGCTGACGGCAAACTGCTCAGCAAATCGATCGAAAACGGAGCCGAAGAACGGGCCGAACTGCGTGAGTTCCGTGAAGCCCTGCGCCACACCGAGCGTTCGCTCGTCCAAATGATTGCCTCTGCCGAAGGCCTGGTGCACGGACAGGCGGTCAGCGCAGCTCTAGAGATGGAAGAGTACGGCCCCGAATGCGAAGTCCAACTGGCCCAAGGCCGTTACCTAGTCGAAGTGGACGTCGAGGGTCGCGCTGGCCATATCGTCGGAATCGAGCTGGCGGGGTACGATGAACACGAAGGAGGCGATGCCGACGAGGAAAAGGGCTACGACCATGAAGACCACGCCAGGTGGTCAGGCGGGGAGCACCAATCGAGCATGCGCCAGCATGATGAAGACGACGAAGATCACGAGGGCGATGAAGGCGGCGAGGATGAAGACGATGATTGATTCCGGGCCCATCCAATGAGCCGTTTGCTGTTTGTAGAGGACGAAGACCGCCTAGCGCGTTCCGTCGTCCTAGGCCTGAGTGAAGAAGGATTCGTCGTCGACCGCGAGGCCGACGGCGAATCCGGTCTTTGGCGCGCCCAAACCATGGACTACGCTGTGATGGTTCTGGACATCCGATTGCCCAAGCTTTCGGGGATCCAACTCTGCCGTCGCATCCGTGCGACGGGTGCTGCCGTTCCCATCTTGATGCTGACCGCCTGCGACACCACCGAAGACGTGGTGGAGGGATTGAATGCCGGTGCGGACGACTACCTAACCAAACCCTTCGCCTTCGAAGAGCTGTTGGCGAGGATTCGCGCGCTTTTGCGGCGCAGTTCGAGATCCGCGAGTCCGCAGTTGGCTTGCGGGGACTTGGTCCTCGACCCGGTCGAGCGCACGGCCACCCGTGCAGGTCGCGAAATTCCATTGAGCCCGATGGAATTCGCCGTTCTGGAGCACTTGCTACTGCATGTGGGCGCGCCGCAGACCAAGGCGCGCTTGGCCGCAGCGATCTGGAAGGACGAGGTCGGACCCCCCTCGAATGCCCTCGAGGTTTGCATTTCCAGCTTGCGCAAGAAACTCTCGCTACCCGGACAGGTGGATTTGATCCGCACGCGCCGGGGGGTGGGGTACCTCATCGCACCGGAACACGAACAGGACCCCCGTTGACCGCCTCCAAGAGCCTCCGTCGCCGTTTCACCCTTTGGTTTGGGGCCCTCAGCTCAGGGTTGGTGCTGGTGTTTTCTACGGTCAGCTACCTCACCCTGTACTCGCGAACCATCGACGGACTCGACCGTGAGCTGTCGGTCCGGGCTGAGGAATTGTTCGCACGTTGCTCGGTTCGCGAAGGAACGGTGAGTTTTGATGCGTCCACCCGCGAGACCAGCTTCCTCCAGGGCTTGGCCCAAGTGCGCTCGATGGAGGTTCAAGCCTGGCCCGGTGGAACGCTGCTGTTCTTGCAGGGTCCCAGCCGCTCCGAAGGCTTGAGTCCGCCCCCGGGTCCCGTCGACGCAACGTACACGCTGCGCCATACAACCCAGGACGAAGAAGAAGACACCACCGTGGACATCGACGACCGCGTTTGCGAGCTGGTTGCTGCGCCCCCGGGAGCAGAACCTGGCTCCGGCATTTTGGTCCGCGTGCTGGTGGCGGCGGACTACGAGCCCGTCGAGGAACAGCTGGAGGGGTACCTGGGGTACCTGGTCGTGCTCGACGTGGTGTTTGTGCTTGCCGCCATCCTGATTGGGCGTGCCCTCGCCAGTCGCTTGGTAAACCCCATCACCCGGTTGCGCACCGCCGCGCTGGAAGCCAGCGCGGGTTCCAATGCGCCCATGCCTCGTACTGGTCGAGGCGACGAACTCGACGATCTAGCATCGGTTCTCGACACAAGCTTCGCGGAACTGCAGCTGGCCCTGGCCAGGCAAAAGCGCTTCACGGCCGACGCGGCCCACGAGTTGCGCAATCCGCTGAGTGCGATCTTGAGTTCGGCCGAGGTCGCACTTCGCCAAGAGCGTTCGCCCGAACGCAACGCGGCGCTATTCGGCGACATCCTCGTGGAAACCCGGCGCATCGACGAAATCCTGCAAGCCTTGCTGCTGCTCGCGCGTGCCGACGCGGGTAGCATGGAAGTCCGTTTCTCGCGGGTTGCTCTAGGGGACCTGCTGCTCGATTTGGCGCGGGACATGCAAGGACCTGGACCCGGTGTCGCTGTGGAAGGCGAAGCTCTGGTGGAGGGCGATCCCACCCTGCTGCGGGTCCTCTTTCGGAACCTATTCGCCAACGCGTTGCGCTTCAGTCCCCCGGACCAACCGGTCCGCGTCACCCTGGCCTCCAAGGATTCCTGGGTTGCAGTCGAAGTCTTCGATCAAGGGCCTGGGATTGCCAGCCCGCACCGCGACCACATCTTCGAACGCTTCTACCGCGCGCATGATGGGACCGGGCCGACCGGAACCGCCGGATTGGGCCTCTCGATCGCACAAGCCATCGTCGAAGCCCACGGCGGTACGATCGAATTGGTCGATGGGAAAGTGGGTACGCGCCTACGCGTCCGGCTTCCCGGACCTCCGGAAACCGGACGCACAGCGCAGGCCCAAGGCTAGCCGCGGCGAGCCATGCGCTCGACCGATTGGATGTAGGACTCTAGGCGCGAAGATGGCTTGCGCTTGAATCCATCCTTGAGCAGCGGCAAGGCCTCTTGGTATCGACCGGCGCGGGCCAGAGCCTGACCCTGAGCAACCACGGCTTCGGCCTCAAACCCTTCCACTTTGCTGGCTCGGCTGTAGTAGAGCAGCGCGGTTTCCAAGTCTTCGTGGCGTTCCTTGTACTGACCCAATTGGATCAGGGCGCGGCCATCCATCGGATCCAAGCGCAACGACGCCTCAAGCAGGTTGGCCTCTTCCTCAGCGTCACCGGCTTGGAGAGCCAGGGTCGCCCGCATGGACAACATGCCTTTTTGCGTCGCCGTGGCCAGTTGGCTACCACCAATTCGCTGCATGCCTTCCAAGAGGGTTCGGGCGTCTTCCAACGCGCCTTGGCGCACCAAGTATTCCGCTCCCCGCAGGGCACGGGCCTCGCTGCCCGTGCAATCCGCCTGCAACGCTCGCAGGTAACGGTCCGCCGCCAAATCGTACAAGCCATCCTGGGCGTAGATGTCCGCCAAGGAGTTGAGGCTAGCCGGCGTGGCTTTGCCCAAGCGATCCACCATCTCGAAGTTCTTGGCGGCCTCGGCGGTCTTTCCGGCGCGCTTCAGCGCTTCGCCCTGCATCAGCCACAGTTCGGGCGTGCCGGGGTTCTCGGCGATCAAGTTCTCAAACATCGTGACTGCGGGCGCGTATTGGCCTTGATCGAACAATGCGCGCGCCAGACCAATCTTCCAGTCGCGATTGGCGGGTTCCAGCAAAGTCGCCATGCGGTAGGCCGTCTCGGCAGCCAGCGGTTGCTCAAGGTTTGCGTAGCAGTAACCCAGGGCCCCATACATTTCGTTGTCGGCGCCTCCCAGCTCGATCACGTGCGTGAACGACTCACGGGCTTCCTCAAAGCGCCCATTTTGCACCTGAAGCATGCCCAGGTAGCGCCACGCCTGCCGGTACTTGGGATACTTGCCCACGGCAACCTGGTAATCGACCATGGCTTGGTCCAACTCGCCCAGCTGGTAGTGCAATTGCGCCAAAAAGTAGTCGTAGACTGCCGTGCTGGTGTCGTTCTTCTCTTTGTTCAAGAGCGCCAAGGCTTTGGGTACCTTGTCCTGGGCCACGTAGTCGCGCGCTTTGAGCAGGACTTCCCGCTCGGGGTCGGAGAGAAACGGGGTCACATCGGACTCCGCTAGGTAGCTCTGCAAGAATCGCTCGCGATGACGCGGATCGTTCCACATCTGCAGTTGGTCCACTTGGGCCGGATAGGCCCGGACGGAATCGAGGTCCAGCGAAGCGGTGGCCCCTTCGACTTGCGTTCGGACGGCTTCGACGGTCTCCGCATTCGGCTCGGGCTCGGGGATCTTGCTGGAGCCATCGATTCCTTCGGGCAAGGCTTCGGGGCTCGGCTCTCCGTCCCCGGTCGTGTATGCGGCCTCGGCAACGCCAGACCCGGAGTTGGCCGTAGCTCCTAAGATCGCGGTGATGTCGGTCACCCCCGCAGCGCTCGTGGCTTTCATGACCTTGGAAAACAGTCCGTCGGGGAGGTCCCCGGTGCTCTCGATCCGGACGGACACTGCGCCTTGGGCGAGCAGCGCCTCCAGCGTGGGCGTCACGGCTTCCAAACCGATGTTGCGGCCTCCATACAAGACTCCCCCGTCGGGAGTGATGGCGATCACCGCCTCGGTTGGGCCGGCCTGGGCTTGCGGGCTCGAGACTTCCGCTTGGGTGGAGTCGGAGTTCGGGACGCTGACGCAGCCCACCAAGGGCAAGAGCGCGGTCCAAACGAGGATCGTGGGGCGTTGCATGGTTCGGGCTTGGGAGACGAGGGAGGCGATGGGCAGCATGGCTATTGGCTCTTGGGGAAGATGATTTCGACCCGCTTGCCGCAGCGCACGGGCTTCCCGGAACTCTTGCCGGGTTCAAAGCGCCACTTCTTGACGGCTTTGAGCGCCGGTGCTTCGAAGATGGGATTGGTGGACTTCTCGACCCGCGCGTTTTGGACGTTGCCTTGTTCATCGACGATGAAGCGCACGAACACGCTGCCAGGGGTTTGTTTGGATTCACTCGGCTTGAGGACCGGCCCCGCCTGGTAGATGACGCGCGGTTCCTGATCGAGGCTGGCGAGGTTGAAGAGGGCTTCGGAATCGGTGGCGTCTTTGCCGCCGATGTCCAAGTCGAGCTTGACCTCGAGGCTGCCGAATCCTCCTCCCGAACCAAAGTTGAGGGGCATCTCCAGCATGCTCAGGTCCGGCGGAGGCGCATCGTCGGTGAGTTCCGGAAGCGGTTCTTCGGGTTCCTGTTCGGGTTCGGGCTCGGGTTCTTCGGGCGGCGGAGGAGGCGGCGGAGGCAAGATGCCCGTGTCGACGCTTTGCACCAATAGGTCGGGGCGTGCTCCTTCGGCAATCGATTGGATGATCGGCAACACCAAGAAACACAGGACCGCGAGCGCCACCGCGCTCACCGACGCGAACGCGCGCCGCAGCAGCCAGCGCAAAGGAGATCGACGTTCGAGGGGTTTCATGGCGCTGCGTTAGTTCTTAGCCTGCTTGGTAGCCAAACTGACCTTGGTGGCTCCCGCGAGCTTGGCCGCATCGATCACGCGGGCGAAAAGGCCGAGGGGCGCATCCATGTCGCCTTGGATGATGACCGGCAAGTCTTCCTTAGCGAGCAGTCGCTTGACCTGCGGACCGACGCCCGCCACGCCAATGTCGCGGCCCCCATAGACCACTTCGCCGTTGGCCGTGATGGCGATCAGGATGCTGGTCTTTTCGAGCTGGGTCGAAGAAGCCGCCTGGGGGCGGTCGACTTCCACGCCGGTCTCCTCGACAAACACCGTGGTGACGATGAAGAAGATCAGAAGGATGAAGACACAGTCGATCAGAGGCGACATGTCGATGCCCGGCTCAGCTTCTTCTTCGACGGATTCGCGGAAACGTCCCATGATGGTATTAGCGTTGGAGGATGGCGGATTTGGCCCGCAGGATGGCTTGTTTGGCCGGGTCTTGGAGTCGCTCGCGCAGGACGTTGGCGATTTCGCGTTTGGCGGCCATGGTGATTTGAAGCCGTTGCCGCTGGCTGTCCTGGCGGTGAAGACCCTGCAGACAAACCGTCTCGAGGTGCGTCAAGAAAGCCTGGTAGCGATGCAAGCGACGGCTCAGGAGGTACTGGAAGAAGAGGCCTGGAAGCGCGATCACCAACCCGGTTTCGGTGGTGATGAGCGCTTCGGAGATGCCCTGAGCAATCTTGTCGAGGGTTTGTTCGCCTCCCGAACCGCTGGCCAGAGCCCCGAAAGTCGACAGCATGCCGGTCACGGTCCCGAGCAGCCCCACCAGGGGAGCGGCGCTGACGCAAACCTTCATGACCTTGAGGTCGCGGTCGAAGGGGCGGCATTCACGCATCGAAAGCTCGTGAAAGCGCGCAGCCATGTCGTGCACGTTGTCGTCTTGGCCGGTGGTCACGAATTCGAGCAGGCGCCCGATCGAACCGATGCGCTCGCCCGGGTGGGCGATCCAGCGGCGCCAAGTGCTCTCGGGCACCCGGCCGGTCCGCTTCTCACCCAACCGGACCCAGACATTCATGCCCACGCTGAACATCACCAGCGCAACCACAGCCAGGGCGTACATCGCCCATCCGCCCTTGTGCCAAATCGCCCAGGCCTCCTCGCCGAGGTTTTGGAAGTAGTGGCTCAGGTTTTGCCAGAGTTCGTTCATGGTGAGCGGGGGAAAGGCGCGGGCGCTTTAGTGCGAGGGGGTCGGCGACGGAGTACCGGCCGCGCCCCGCGGGGCGGGCACGATGGTTTCGCGGTCGGGGGGTGTACCCAAGAGCTCGCTGAGGATCTGGGCCACTTCCGCACGGACCAGTTCCTTGTGGGCTCCGTCCAATGCCCCCGACGGGGCAACCAGGCCATCGGCCGCTGCGACGTGGCGACCCCCCAGCGGATGCTTGGCGACTTCGTTCACAAACGCGACCGCTGCGCTTTCCATAGACGCCACGATGCCCTTCGCCTTGCGCGAGAGGAAGGCGTGCAGGATCAGCGCGGGGATGGCCACGATCAAGCCGTACTTGGTGGTGATCAAGGCTTCCGAGATACCACCCGATAGCGTCTTCACGTCCCCCGAACCGAACAGCGTGATCAACTCGAAGGTGTGGATGATGCCCGTAACCGTGCCCAACAGGCCCAACAGCGGAGCCGATGCCGCACAGATTGCGACGAAGGGCAACAAGCTTTGGGTTTGCAGCCGGGTGCTGAGCACGTCTTCGAACATGACCTCTTCGATCAACTCGCGTGGTTCGGCCATGTGCTCGACACCGGTCACAAGCATGGACCCTACGGGGCCTCCGATGACTTGGGCCCGCTGCATGGCTCCATCCCGATCCTGCTTCTCGACGCACTCCAGCAGGTCCCGGATCTTGCGACGCGAAGGTTTGCGGATCATCGACAAGCGCAGCCACTTCCAGAGCGAGATCAAAAGGGCCAAACCGGCCATGGCAAAGATCGGGTACATGACCGGACCCCCTTTGGCGATTTCCCCCATCAGGGTCTGCTGGGTTTCCTGGACCTTGTGCGCGTTGCCAAGGGTCGGATCGAGCGGGAAGTCGCCCTTCCCCGTTTGGACGAGGTCGGTGGCGCTGGCGGCCAGCTCCGGGGTCGGGTAGGCAAGCACCGCCGGTTCCAGGGAGCCAACGCGCTCTTCCACCAGGCCGACATTGAGGTGGTTGTCGGAAAGGAACAGGACCGCAGGACCAGCCACCAGGAAGGTCCCCTCGTGCACGATGCCATCGTCATTGACGGCGCTGCCTTGGAAACGCTCTCCCCCCAGAGCTCCCTCAAGGCGCCCGATCGATGCGGTCACCACTTCGGCTTGGGCCAGCACCACTTGCTCGGGGCGCAAGGCGGGTTGGTCCGGCGCCAACTTGGCGGCCGTCAGCGAGTCTTCGTAGCGTGCGACTTCGGCGATCTGCAAGCGCGACTCGAACGTGTCCATGTACTGGGTCAGCTGGCTTCCCAGGTAGGCAATCTCCTCGCGGCGCAAGCGGTTGGCATTTTGCTGGTTGGCGATGGCCAAACTACGCGTTGCCACATCGCGGCCCGCGTTTTCGAGTTCGCTGCGCAGCGTGCTCAACTCGGACTGCAGCGTGTGCAGTTGATGGTTGAGGGGGATTTGTTCCGCGGCGATGCGGTCTCGCAACGAGGCCAACTCCCGAACGCTTCCGTCGAGCTGGGCCTGGATGGAGGCCTGGGCTTCCGCGATTTGGACTTGGGGCTTGGATTCGGACTGGCCCAGGGCCAAAGCGCCCAGGGCGGCTCCGAACGTCAGGGTGGAAAGCAGCAGTTTCATGGAAGGCACCTTCATCACTGCACGACGATTGGCAGCGGGACAAAATCGGCGGGTTGTTCGTTGTTGACGATGGCGATGGCGCGCGCGATCGAAGCTGCGGCCTCGTTGTGTTGGGTCCAATCCCAACCGCGCTCACCCGACTGGCCGGTTCCAGCGCGATCGCCCCCATTGGTGACGTAGAAGGCTTGGCTGATTCCCAGGTACAGGGTCTGCACCTTGGCTTTGGTGCCGTCTTCTAGATCGAGGACTTCGCTGCCGACGGTGACATCCCCGTGGAACTTGTTGATTTGGGTCAACAGGAACAGGACGGTGATGAAACGCTTGGAACGGTCGACCGTGGCTTCCTGGCCGGCACTCGGCAAGCTTTGGCTGAGCGCCCGAACCTGGTCTTGGAGTGGACGCGGCAAGCGCGGCAGCAGCACGCGCAGGCGTTCTTCCCAATGGCTCAGAGTCTCGTCGATGGCCTGGTAGGCGCTACGGCTGGCGTCTTCCTCGGCGGTCAATTCGGCGACGCGGGCTTCGGCTTGGGCACTCTCCGCTTGTTTGGCGGCGATTTGCTCCTTGAGCGTGGCCATTTCGCGTTGGGCCAAATCCACCTCGTCCTGGAGGATCTGCTGGTTCACCTGCCAGTCGCGTCGCTCGGCGGAAATCAACCGGCGGGTTTCGTACAGCTGTTCCAGCGAGGTACGCGCCTGATCGAGCTCCGAAGTGGGTTGGCCCTGGGGTAGGTACCAGGACACAAGCGGGGCCACGACGCCGATGGCGACAAAGACTTGGAGGCCCAAGCGCTGCAGGATCGGGCGCGCGGGTCGGGATTGGGGGGACTTCATGGGTACGGGGGGGCCTAGGTTTGCCACTAGAATTGGAAGCTCGCCGAGATGGCTAGGGTGTAGTCGATGCCCTTGGAGTAGGAGGTGTGGACCGTGTCTCCCTCGGTGTAATCCGAGCGATAGACCTCTTGGATGAGCGGGTTGGTCAGGTTCTTGGCCTGGAACTTCAGCTTCCAAGGACCACCCAATGCTTGGGTGACGCTGAAGTTCAGGGTGTCGTACTCGGTCGCAAACACGCTCGGCACAAAATTGCCATCGCTGATGCCCGCGCCCGTCACGAGGGTGTCCCCCTGGACGGTGTAGAACAGGCCCAACTGGGTGCCCGTTTCCTCCGCGTCGTAGGTCAGGAACAGGTTGTAGAGGTGCTCCGGCGCCTGCACCATTTTGCGCGAGGTGATCGGCGTACCGATCGAGTCAAAGCCTCCGATTTCGCCGGGGGTCAACTGCACTTCGGAGTCGATGAAGGTCGCGTTGGCACCCACCGCGAAGCCGCCGAGCCTGTCCCAGTGCAAGCCCAGGTCTTGCCGCACCTCCAATTCGACCCCGCTGAGCTCGCCCTTGGGGTAATTGATCGGGGTCGTGTAGGTGAACGTGCTGGCCGTTTGGACGTACTCGATCGGATCTTCGATCTGTTTGTTGAAGTACGAAACCGACAACAGGCTGCCCTGCACAGGCTTGTAGTCCAAGCGCAGGTCGTAGTTCTCCAGGTTGCTCATGCGCAGGTCGGGGCGCCCGATGAAGACGGGTCCGCCCAGGAACTCCTGCTGCAAGATGGGCGTGAGCTCTTTGAAGGTCTGGCGCGCCACCGTCTCGGCATAGGAGAGCCGCAAGGTGATCGAGTCCGTCCATTCGTGGATAAGCGCCAGCGAGGGCAACATATCCTGCTGCTGGAAATCGACGTTGCCATCGCCGGGCCCCAGGGTGACCGGGGTCGAGCTGCCCGGCGGATACCACACCGCATCGGCTTCCGGAGTGTTCACCGTGCTGATTTCGGTGTCCTCGAAGCGCACCCCGCCGACCAACTTGGTCGTCTCGGTGACCGGAAAGTCTGCCATCCCGTACCAAGCCGACAGATTCTGTTTGCCCTTGTAGTCGACGTCGGTTGCCGAGGCAAAGATCGGGTGGTTCTCGGAGGGAAAGACATCCGTCCAAAACTGATCCCAGCCCAGGGTTCCGCTCGATCCCGAATCGCCGAAGTTGCTAAAGGTTTCCTGATCAAATCCACGCTTGACCCGGTCATCGAACACCCCGAACTTGAGGTAGCCTTCGGCCCCATTGCTGCGTTCATAGGGGAGTTTCAAGTCCACCGCGTACTGGTCGCTGTCTTCTTCAATGGTCTTCCAAATCCGCTGGAAGTTGCCCAGGTTGAAGTTGGCCGCCGGGTTGAGGGGCCGGTAGAAGGGATCGTTGGTGCTGGGCGGAATGAACGGCGGAGCACCCGGGCTGAACGAGCCGGGAGTCCACTGCGATCCGAATTGGCGCTTGTCGGGCTGATCCAAGTCGGCGCCGCTCTGCGACAGGGTCCACTCCAGCTTGGGATCGAGGAAGTGGAAGGAATCGCCCCCCTTGTTGCCCCCGATCGGGATCGTGTGATCACCACTCAACTGCAGGGTTCCGGCGGTCCGCTCGGTGTACACCAAGGTTTGCGAGCGCAGGTACGGCGCCGCATCGGTCGTGCCTGCCACGTTGCCGGGCGCCATTGGGTCGTTGAGGTCGTAGCCCGGGAAGTAGTACGCCTTGCCACGCGTGTCCTCGGCCAAAATCGCCTTGTCCTCAGCCGTGTGACTGTACAGGTACGACAGTTGGACCGAGTTGTACTCCCCCTCCACGCCGATGCTGGCCAAACCGCCCCATTGCACCGATTGGGCCGCGCGCGTGATGTCGAACAGTGCCGTCTTGAAGTCGGATTGTTGGGGATTCGGACCCGGCGTTCCCTGCTTGGATTCGGGGACCAGGGGCCCACCTGGCTCGGTCACCCAATAAGAGTCGTCGACGCCGTTGTCCGAGAACGAACTATCGCGCTCATAGAAGAAGCTGAGGAAGCCACCCAAAAAGATGTTGTCCTCGTACTCGGCACGATCCCCGAAAGCGCCTTGCAGTTTGTAGTCCAAAGGTGCGGAGGCCGAACTCACACCCGCAGCCCCATCCCAATTGCCGCCCAGGTTTTCGAACTGGATGTCTCGACCCCCATCGTCGAAACCCCAAGTATTGACACCCCCGCCTTCGTAAGACAGGTACTTGCCGTTGTTGGTGACTTGGGTGTTGTGCCCACTCTGCAGCCCGAATTGGAGCACCGGTTCGGTGGGAAGCCCTTTGAGCTCGACGTTGACCGCACCCCCCGAAGCATCCCCCTGCTGGTCGGGTGTGAAGGTCTTGCTGACCTGGACCGACTCGATGATGGCGCTGGGGAACTGGTCCAATTCCACCGAGCGCTTGTCCTCGTCCGCCGAGGGAAGGCGCACCCCGTTCATCTGCGAGCTGACGTAGCGGTCCGGAAGACCCCGGATGACGGCGGTTTTGCCATCCGCCACCGACGCACCGGACACCAAACGCAGGGCCGATGCCGCGTCCGAAGCCCCCGAACGACTCATCAGGTCGGAACCGATCGTGTCGAGCAACGCCGGGCTGTCAAAGCGCAGCTGAAGTAGAGCTTGCTCCGAACCCGCCATGCCTCCGAGCATGTCGGTCACCACGAACCCCTCCATGTCCGAGAACTCGTTCTCCATGCTGACCGGGGTGTCGGTCACCTGCCCTGCCAGCACCAACACGTCGGTCTTGAGGGTGCGCAGGTAACCTTCCTTCGAGAAGATCAGGTTGTAGGACCCCGGCGACACCTCGGGAAAGGTGTACACGCCTTGGGCATCGCTCTTGGTGGCCTGGTTGCTCTCCGCCGAAACGAGCCGCACTTCAACCGCCGCCATGGGTACGTCAAAGTCCGCGTCCATCACCAGACCACGGATGGAGCCAGCCTGTTGGGCAGGGGGCGCCGCCATGGCGGTCGGGATGAGGATGGCTAGCCAAAGCCACCAGGGGGAAATCGAGATACCCACGCTGAATTGGGGGGCCCGGTTGGCCGGGCAACGCCGTTGGGGAGACGGTTTGGACCCCACTTGGGGCCCATGGCGCGGGACGATAGGGAGTCTTTACAAAGAAACGGTCAAACCAATGGGGCCTGATTGTGAAGATCTTGGTGTGCATTCCGTGGCCTCCTGGATGCGCGCACTATGCTTGGCGCATGTCCATCAAGAAGGCGTGGCCGATCCTGGTTGGGTGTTGCGGGCTTTGGGCTTGTCACGCGCAGGGACCCGTCGCCGTGCCTCCATCCACCGCGGCGATGGTCTGGATCCCTTCCGGTACGGGAGTTCAAGGGAGCGACGACGACCGCGCGCTACCCGAAGAACGTCCCGCCCACGCGCTGCACGTGAGCGGCTTTTGGATCGATCGCCACGAAGTCACCAACGCCGAGTTCGCACGCTTTGTGCGGGCGACGGGCTACGTGACCACTTCGGAATTGCCGACACCACTAGAGCGCATCATGCTGCAGCTCCCACCCGGTTCGCCCGAGCCCGATCCTAGCGCGCTGGTTGCCGCATCGGCGGTCTTCATCATGCCCGATCCCCAGCTCGGGGTCCCCGGCGGTTGGGATTACGTGCAGGGCGCCGATTGGCGACATCCCGAAGGCCCGGGCAGTTCGATCGAAGCGCGTGGCA
>Ga0116152_10001178_pt1 | contig 21407 bp, 21 predicted proteins | sample AD_UKC119_MetaG_FD_89894 | JGI IMG/M metagenome (GOLD analysis project Ga0116152, IMG submission 89894) | Active sludge microbial communities of municipal wastewater-treating anaerobic digesters from Hong Kong - AD_UKC119_MetaG | ecosystem: Engineered > Bioreactor > Anaerobic > Digestate...
CTGTACTCAACCATACTTTCACCGACTATAAACATTCGCCCATGATAAGTTTGGCTGACTTTCCTGCATTGATCTTTCAAATTTTCCTATCTACCAATAAGCTCAATTTTTGAGATAATGTCTTTTATCTGCTTTTTAGTTGATTTTACAGTCAAAACAACAGACAGTAATTGATGCACTTGCAGCCCGGCATGCTCCTGTTGTATGTCCAACCATCATACACTGAAGCAGCGGAATAACAAACTGTCGGAATCATGTAAAAGGGTAGAAAAATACAGGTTTTCAGGAAATCGGAAGATGAGGCGGGATGGCAGCGGGTATCGCGTACACCGTATGGCTGATGTGGTGGTTATGACAGTACGGGATGGGGAAATACCGGGGAGAAACGGAGTGGCTGAGGCAAGACCTGGAGTCTTGCCTTCGGTTATTGGCTGACAGGCGGAATCACAGGTTGGTACAGGCAACCATGATAATGCGCAGCTCGCCATCGTCACCCATGGAGTGCACGGTATGACAATCCTCTCCGCCGGCCGGATAACGCCGGATGGACAGCAGCCGGCCCGGGAACTGGCTGTTGACTTCCGCCATGATCTCGGATTTCCGGATGGGCTCCTTTGGATTGCTCCGGCTGATGGGTATTTTGTACGGTGTCGTGATTTCTGCGTAAGCGTTTGATGTGATTGATAATGTGCTGGCCAAAAAAATAGCTTGCACACCGATGGCAATGATGTTTTTGCTCATCATCTTCAAATTTCCCCTGTTAAATAAACCCATTGCGACCAAAGGCGGCAGGCGCAACAAGGCGTTGGCCTGTAAGTGCCCCTAGTCTGTAATAAATTATAAATATGGCTATCTGAATAAGGAATTAATCATCCTGTGATTCAGGCGGTAAAAAGCCGTTTTAAGGATAATCAGAATTATTTTCTTGATAGATTTTTTATATATCTGTAACAAATTTGCTATTTTGACAGGTATTTGAAGTCAGTCCTGTCAACAGTTTGTCTAATCGGAGTTTTGCATGAAAATAAATACGGGTACGGGGTTATTGCAGGAGGCCCGACAATGCCCCTCGCCCAACCAGGATGCACGGCCTGCGGATTGTTTACCAACCCTGATCGTGATTCACAATATCAGTTTGCCACCTGACCAGTTTGGCGGGCCATGGATTGATGACCTGTTCCTGAACGGGTTAGACCCGGCGGCAGACCCGTATTTTACCGGTATCTGCCACCTGCGGGTATCCAGTCATCTGCTGATCCGCCGGGATGGCGAGGTGGTGCAGTATGTTCCGTTTCACCGCAAGGCGTTTCATGCCGGCATTTCCCGGTATCAGGGACGTGAGGCCTGCAATGACTTTTCCATTGGTATTGAGGTTGAAGGCAGCGACCATGTGCCTTTCAGTGACGTCCAGTATGCAGTGCTGATCCGGGTCATCCGTGCCCTGTGTGCGGCGTATTCGACACTGACCTTTCAGCACGTGACCGGGCATCAGCACATTGCACCGGGGCGCAAAACCGATCCGGGGCCATTTTTCGACTGGGAGCAGCTCGGGTGTGCGCTCGGGGCCACACTGCCGGCTGATACCGGTGCGTTTTGTGGTGGGCCTGATACAGGGGGTGTCCGGAAATAAGGCAAAATACCTGCTTGTTGCCGGCAAATTCGGCATGCCTCTTCTATACTCAAAACGGAGATGGAGACAATAACCGTCTGCCGATTTTTAATCTGGATTCCGAGGGATAACAACGATGCAAGCTGGTAACAAACTTTCTTCTCATACAACAATGTCTCGCAGGCACTTTCTGCTGACACCGCTGCTGCTGTATGCCGGCAGTCTGATGGCGGCTGAAAATACCACGCCGGTTCCTGTCCTGCCATCGGATGCCTGTCCCCTTAACAGTGGCGGTCCTTCACTGCTGGGAACCCGCTGGCGGCTGTTTTCGATGTATGACAACAAGATACCTGACGATCTGGCCATCACCATGGAGGTGGGTGAGAATGACATGAGTGGCATCGGCGGCTGCAACAATTATCAGGCCATTTTCGAGCGCATCGGCAACCGGGGTTTCAAGGTGCTCAAGATCGATCAGTCACGCAAGCCCTGTGAAGTCCTGCGCCCAGGCCCTGGTGAGCCGACCATCAATGTCGGTACCTGGGAGGGCAGCTACCTGCGTATTCTGCGTCGGGCCGGCAGTGTGAACCAGCAGGGGCTGGCACTGCAGTTTTATGACTTCAACGGCAAGCCTTCGATCGTGTTCGTCAAGCAGCTGAGCCAGAGTGCGTAATCCCTTCAATCTGCCTGATATTTGTTGGTTCCGGCATAGGTGTGCCCGGTTTTTGTTGCTATCATACCGACATTACTGGATGTGCGAGAATGCGGGAGTTGAGCGACATGTTTTCAAAGCAGATGACGATTGCCGGTTATGACGAGGCAGTCTGGGCAGCCATGCAGGCAGAGACCGAGCGTCAGGAACACCATATTGAGCTGATTGCCTCGGAAAACTACACCAGCCCCAGGGTCATGCAGGCCCAGGGGTCGGTTCTGACCAATAAATACGCAGAAGGTTATCCGGCCAGGCGTTATTACGGGGGTTGTGAGAACGTGGATGTGGTTGAGCAGCTGGCCATTGAGCGTGCCAAAAAGCTGTTTGGTGCCGCTTACGCCAATGTTCAGCCCCATTCCGGTTCCCAGGCCAATGCCGCTGTTTACATGGCCCTGCTCAATCCCGGTGAAACCGTGCTGGGCATGAGTCTGGCCCATGGCGGGCACCTGACCCACGGTGCCAAGCCCAATTTCTCCGGCAAAATCTACAATGCAGTCCAGTATGGCATCGACAGTCAGGGTTATATCGACTATGACGAAGTGGCATCGCTGGCCCGTGAGCACCAGCCCAAAATGATTGTGGCCGGCTTTTCGGCTTATTCCCGTTTTATCGACTGGCAGAAATTCCGTGCCATTGCTGATCAGGTGGGGGCTTATCTGATGGTGGACATGGCGCATGTGGCCGGTCTGGTTGCTGCCGGCCTGTATCCTGATCCGGTGCCGGTGGCCGATGTGGTGACTTCCACCACCCACAAGACCCTGCGGGGGCCGCGGGGAGGGCTGATTCTGGCCCGTGCCAACGAAGAACTGGAGAAAAAATTCAATTCACTGGTCTTTCCGGGTACCCAGGGCGGACCGCTGATGCACGTTATCGCCGGTAAGGCCGTGGCCTTCAAGGAAGCACTGGAGCCGGCGTTCAAGACCTATCAGCAGCAGGTGGTCGAGAATGCCAAAGTGCTGGCGGCTGCCCTGATTGAGCGTGGTTACAATATTGTGTCCGGCGGTACCGATAACCATCTGATGCTGGTGGACCTGGTTGCCAGGGGTATTACCGGCAAGGCCGCCGATGCGGCACTGGGACGTGCCAATATCACGGTGAACAAGAATGCGGTACCGAATGACCCCCAGTCTCCGTTTGTCACCAGCGGCATTCGTGTCGGCACGCCGGCGATTACCACACGCGGCTTCAAGACGGCGGAGTGTCGTGAGCTGGCCGGGCTGATAGCCGATGTGCTCGACAATATTGAGGATGAGGCCGTGATTGAGCGTGTCCGGGGTCAGGTACTGAATCTGTGTGCCCGCTTCCCGGTTTACGCCTGAGCAGGGCCGGACGGTAATTCACCATGCTGTGTCCTTTCTGTGGTTCGGAGGATACCCGGGTTGTTGATTCCCGGCTGGCCAGTGAGGGCGAGCAGGTGCGGCGGCGGCGGCGCTGCAGCACCTGCGGTGAACGCTTTACCACCTATGAGATTGCCGAACTCACCATGCCGCGGGTGATCAAGTCCAATGCTTTGCGCGAACCCTTCAATGATGACAAGCTGCGTGCCGGCATCCTGCGGGCGCTGGAAAAACGCCCGGTGTCGCTGGATCAGGTCGAGGCGCTGATCAGCCGTATCCACAAGAGCGTACTGGTCAGCGGTGAGCGGGAAGTGCCGACCTCGCGTATCGGGCGACTGGTGCTGGCCGAGCTGCGCAGTCTGGATGAGGTGGCCTATATCCGTTTTGCCTCGGTCTATCAGCGTTTCAATGATATGGCGGAATTCCGCACCATGATCGAGCAGCTGGAAAAGGCCCCTTCTCCGGAGGCGCGTCAGCGCCAGATGGGTTTGCTGCCGGATGGGCCTGTGTCTGATGAGTGAAGCGTCCTTTTCTGCAGCCGATACTGCGTTTATGGCCCGCGCCCTGCAACTGGCACGGCGCGGGCTTTACACTACCCATCCCAATCCCCGCGTAGGCTGTGTGCTGGTCCGTGATGGTGAAATCATCGGCACGGGCTTTCATGAGCGTGCCGGGCAGGCCCATGCCGAAATCAATGCTTTGCGTGCAGCCGGGGATGCCTCGGGGACGGATGCCTATGTGACGCTTGAGCCTTGCTCCCATGTTGGACGCACCCCGCCCTGTGCAGATGCCCTGATTACGGCAGGGGTGCAGCGGGTGGTGGTGGCCATGCGTGATCCCAATCCGCTGGTGGCAGGCCGGGGGCTGGCACGTCTGCATGAGGCCGGTATCAGGGTTCAGAGCGGATTGCTGGAGGAACAGGCGCGTGCACTCAACCCCGGTTTTATTGCCGTGATGGAACGGGGGCGGCCCTGGGTGCGGGTCAAGCTGGCCATGAGTCTGGATGGGCGCACGGCCATGGCTTCCGGTGAGAGCCGCTGGATTACCGGTGAGGCTGCCCGTCATGATGTGCAGTTCTGGCGTGCGCAGGCCGGTGCCATCCTGACCGGAATCGGCACCGTGCTGGCTGATCGGCCAGCCCTGAATGTGCGTCTGGAGCCGGAGGTACTCGGGATCACGGGAGCCATTCGCCAGCCGTTGCGGGTGATTCTGGATTCACGCCTGCAGCTGCAACCGGATGCCGGCCTGTTACAGCTGCAGGGACCGGTGCAGGTATTTACCTGCAGTACGGATGTGCAGCGGATTCAGGCACTGGAGGCCCGGGGGGTGATGGTTCAGCGTATGGCCGGAGCACAGCCGGCGCTGGACGTTGTACTGCAGCAGCTGGGCCGGACGGGCGTCAATGAAGTCCATGTGGAGGCCGGGTCCACACTGGCCGGGGCTTTGCTGGCACAGGGGCTGGTGGATGAGCTGCTGGTCTATATGGCACCGCACCTGATGGGTTCGCTGGCACGCCCGCTGTTTGGGCTGGAGCTGGAACACATGGCCGAGCGGGTGGCACTGGCCATTCAGGATATACGGGCTGTGGGGCGGGATTGGCGCATTCTGGCACGGGTGGCACCTGCCGTTTCCATCGGGGTGGGAGCCGCCGGGTGATTGTTGCGTGCACTGTCACAGCATCATGCCGCTCTGTATCGGGTTTTGAACGGGGTAGCGGGGCTGCTTTTCAGCTACTGCCCGGATCAGGGCTGTCGTCCAGTATCACCGGCTGCATCAGTGGTTGTTCATCCAGCAAAATCTGTTCGCCATCCAGTCGGAGTCGTCCGGCACAGAACCATTCCACAACTCTGGGGTAAATCACGTGCTCCTGTACCAGCACGCGGGCCGCAAGTGTCGTTGTGCTATCCTGGGCCAGCACCGGAACCCTGGCCTGCAGAATGACCGGGCCGCCATCCAGTTCCGGGGTGACAAAATGCACACTGGCTCCGTGGATTCTGCCCTGATCATCCAGGACACGCTGGTGGGTATGGGTGCCTTTATAGGCCGGTAGCAGGGACGGGTGGATATTCAGCAGACGACCCTGATAGTGCTGCACAAAAGCCGGGGTGAGAATGCGCATGAAACCGGCCAGTACCACCAAGGCCGGTTCACAGGCATCAATCTGCCGTTGCAGGGCCTGATCAAAGTCGGCGCGATCGGAAAAATCCCGGTGATCCATTACCAGGGCCGGGATTCCGGCACTGACAGCACGCTCCAGCCCGAAAACGCCGTTTTTATTGCTGATCACGGCGACAATCTCACCTGCAATGCGCTGTTCCCGGCAGGCATCGATAATGGCCTGCAGATTGCTGCCGCTGCCGGAAATCAGGGCGACAATGCGGGTATGTGCCGTGGCGGTCCTGTCTTCAGTCGACATAGGTGACGCAGGACTCGGCCTCATCGGTCAGTGCAATATCGCCAATGACCCAGGCCGGCAGTTTGTCCAGACGGCAGGTGGTCAGGATGTCTTCCACCTCGTCCTCCGGCACCACCAGTACCAGACCGATACCGCAGTTGAAGGTACGCAGCATTTCCATGGGGTCGACATTGCCCTGCTGCTGCAGCCACTGAAAAATTTCCGGGCGCTGCCAGCTGTTGCGCCGGATGCGGGCCTCGGTGAAAGCCGGCAGAACCCGTGGCAGGTTCTCGGTCAGACCGCCGCCGGTGATATGGGCAATGGCGTTGATACTGTGATGTTTGAGCAGTTTCAGGACCAGTTTTACATAGATGCGGGTCGGCTCCAGCAGCACCTGTCCGATGGTGCGGCTTTCAAACGGCATATCCAAGGCGGTCTGGCTGGTTTCCAGAATCTTGCGGATCAGGGAGTAGCCGTTGGAATGCGGCCCCGACGAGCTGATGCCGATGAGGATATTGCCCTTGTGCACCTGGGAACGGTCGATGATTTTGTCACGTTCCACCACGCCGACACAGAAACCGGCCAGATCATAGTCATTGTTGTGGTACATGCCGGGCATTTCCGCCGTCTCACCCCCTGCCAGTGCCGCCCCGGCCTGCTGGCAGCCGTCGGCAATGCCCCGGATCACGGCTTCCGCCACATCCACATCCAGCCTGCCGGTGGCGTAGTAGTCCAGAAAAAACAGGGGCTCGGCCCCGCAGACAATAATGTCGTTCACGCACATGGCCACCAGATCAATGCCGATGGTGTCGTGGATACCGGTTTCCAGGGCCAGCTTGAGCTTGGTACCCACACCGTCGGTGCCGGATACCAGCACTGGCTGCTGGTAGTGGGACGGTATGGACATCAGGGCACCGAACCCTCCCAGACCGGAGAGCAGTTCCGGACGTCTGGTACGCTGGGCATGGGGCTTGATTCTCTCGACCAGTGCATCCCCCGCATCAATGTCCACACCGGCATCACGATAGGTCAGGGAAACTTTACCCTCGCCCATGGTTTTCCAAATCCTGCTGTAGCAAAGGACGGTATTTTAGCATGAGTCTCGGGCTTGCGCCCGGGTTTCGTTGTGCGGCAGCCGTGCTGTAATCCGCCTTGCGTCAATGCCGGGTTAAGTGGTTGCAGCATGCCGGGCAAGGCTTTGGAAAGCAGCCATCCCGCGCCACAACAAACGGCGCGGGCGTGGAGGTCAGACGGGGATCAGGCTAGGTCGAAGCGGTCAGCATTCATGACTTTGGCCCACGCCGCCACGAAGTCCCTGACAAACTTCTCCTGATTGTCATCCTGGGCGTACACTTCCGCATAGCTGCGCAGAACGGCATTGGAACCGAACACCAGATCGACACGGGTGGCGGTCCATTTCACCTTGCCGGTGGCACGGTCCTGAATTTCATACAGGTTTTCACCGGCTGGCTTCCAGGCATTGTTCATGTCGGTCAGGTTAACGAAGAAGTCATTGCTCAACTGGCCAACGCGATCCGTGAACACACCGTGTTTTGTACCACCATGATTGGTGCCCAGCACGCGCATGCCACCCACCAGCACGGTCATTTCCGGCGTACTCAGGCCCATCAACTGGGTACGATCCAGCAGCAGCTCTTCCGCTTCGACAGTGTAGTTTTTCTTCAGCCAGTTGCGGTAGCCGTCATGAATCGGCTCCAGTGGATCAAAGGATTCCACATCGGTCATTGCCTCAGTGGCATCACCACGGCCCGGTGAAAATGGCACCTCAACCGTGAAGCCGGCCGCTTTGGCCGCCTGCTCCACACCGACATTGCCCGCCAGTACGATGACATCCGCCAGACTGGCACCGGTATCTGCCGCAATGCCTTCCAGCACCGTCAGCACCTTGGTCAGCCGCGCAGGCTCATTACCGTCCCAGTCTTTCTGTGGTGCCAGACGGATGCGGGCACCATTGGCGCCACCGCGTTTGTCCGAGCCCCGGAAGGTGCGGGCGCTGTCCCAGGCGGTGGAAACCCTGTCACTGAGGCTCAGGCCGCTGGCGGTGATTCTGTCTTTGACGGCCTGTACATCATAATCCGTCGCACCTGCCGGCACCGGATCCTGCCAGACAAGTTCTTCCTGGGGCGCATCCGGGCCAAGGTAACGGGTATTTGGTCCCATGTCGCGGTGGGTCAGCTTGAACCAGGCACGCGCAAAGGTGTCAGCAAAGTAATCAGGATCAGCACGGAATTTTTCCATGTATCCGCGATAAATCGGGTCCACCTTCATGGCCATGTCGGCGTCAGTCATCATCGGCATACGCTTGATCGAAGGGTCTTCGACATCGGGCGGCATGTCGGCTTCAGCGATGCTCACCGGCTTCCATTGCTTGGCGCCAGCGGGGCTGGTGGTCACTTCCCACTCGTGATCCAGCAGCATCCTGAAATAGCCGTCATCGAACTGGGTCGGATTGCTGGTCCAGGCGCCTTCCGGGCCGCCGGTCAGCGCATCACGACCCACGCCACGTTGCTTGCGGTTGATCCAGCCCAGGCCCTGATCAGCTATTTCAGCACCTTCGGGAGCATCCCCCAGATCAGCAGGATTGGCATTGCCGTGGCATTTGCCGACCGTGTGGCCACCGGCGGTCAGCGCCGCCGTTTCCTCATCATTCATGGCCATGCGCCGGAAGGTTTCACGTACCTGATCCGCCGTTTTCTGCGGATCGGGCACCCCGTTCACACCTTCCGGATTCACGTAAATCAGGCCCATCTGTACCGCAGCCAGCGGGTTTTCCATGGTGTCGGGCTTGTCCACATCGGCGTAGCGCTCGTCGCTGGGCGCCAGCCATTCCCTTTCCGCGCCCCAGTAGGTGTCGATTTCCGGTGCCCAGATGTCCTCGCGTCCGAAGGCGAAGCCAAAGGTTTTCAGGCCCATGGATTCATAGGCGATGGTACCCGCCAGTACGATCAGGTCAGCCCAGCTCACCTGGTTGCCGTATTTTTTCTTGAGCGGCCACAACAGGCGGCGCGCCTTATCCAGATTGGCATTATCCGGCCAACTGTTCAAAGGGGCGAAACGCTGGTTGCCGGTGCCTGCACCACCCCGGCCATCGGCGATACGGTAAGTGCCGGCGGCATGCCAGGATAAACGGATCATCAGACCGCCGTAATGCCCCCAGTCTGCCGGCCACCAGGCCTGACTGTCCGTCATCAGGGCATGCATGTCCTTTTTCAGGGCTTCCACATCCAGGCTTTTGACGGCTTCGCGGTAGTGGTAGCCGGGGTCCATCGGGTCGGTCCGGGTGTCATGCTGGCTCAGGATGTCGAGCTTCAGCGCCTTCGGCCACCAGCTCATGACAGACATACTTTCTTCGGTAGCGCCACCGTGCATTACCGGACATTGGTTTCCAGACATCATCGTCACTCCTCATTCGTCGTTGCTGCGGAAAGGTGCTGTTGCGAAACAACGGATTTCGCCTCCAGCAGTAGCAAATATTAATCATTTCCAGTGTTTTGTAAAATGACTTATTTTGAACGTTATATTTTATTTTATTTATTGATGATGGCGTAATGGCGTAATGGCGTAATGGCGTAATGGTGGAATGGTGGAATGGTGGAATGGTGGAATGGTGGAATGGTGGAATGGCGGATGGTCAGGGGATGGCGTTTTGCCCGACCAGCTCGTGAATGAAGGCCAGCTTGGTACCGGAAGATTCCGACAGCACAAAGGGATAGACATCACCCATGCCCATGCTGCGGTTGAGTGCGTTCAGACGCACGGTCAGACGTGTCCACTCTGTCAGCAGGGCATCGAAGGCGCTGTCCACTTCCGCATTGACCGCCACCATGTCGAAGGATGCGGCTGTTTCCAGTGTTGCCATCATGTGCATGTAATGCGCCCAGCTTTCTGCCCAGTCTTCCCAGGGGTGGCTGCTGGCATAGGCGCTGATGAAGCTGCCCTCCCAGCCGGATTCCGGTCCCTGTTCGTAATAGTGCTTCAGGGCTTCCTGATACCCGGACTCGTCGCCAAAGGTTTCGCGGAAGCGTGCCAGCCAGCGTTCATCATCACGAATCAGGCGATCCCAGTAATAATGCCCGCTTTCATGGCGCAGGTGGCCGATCACGGTGCGGTAGCGCTCGTTCATCATCTCCTGCATGCGCGCGCGCTCACTGTCATCAGCCTCGATCACATTGATTGAAATAACGCCATTGGCATGGCCGGTGTAGGCCACTTTGTCCTTGGCCTGCGGATTGATGCGCTGATCTTCCACGAAGTCGAACACCATGCCCCGTTCAGCGCCTTCAGCATCGACCAGATTCAGGCGCAGCAGGGAATAGAACAGGGTCCGCTTGGCTACTTCGAGCTTGGCCCAGCGCACCTCATTGCCCTCAATGTCCAGGCTGGGCAGGGCGCGGGTGCTGCGACAGGACAGGCACAGCGTGGTGGCGTCCTCATCCTCACTCTCCCCCTCATCGGCAGCCAGCAGCCAGTTGCAGGGCTGGACAGTGAAGCTGCGGTGTTCACAGCACTGGAGCATGCGGCCATCATCGCTTTGCCAACGTAACGGTGCCTGCTCGTCATCACCAGGCCGTGCTACCAGCATGGTACGGCTCAAGGGGTCAAAACCCAGTTGTGCACGGCAAGCCACGCAGACGGTATTGTCGAAAAAGACCTCCTGACCGCAGGAGCAATAAAAACGCCTCATGTGGTGCCATCTCGCTACAAGTTGGAAGAACCGTCAACCGGACAGGGCAGCGGTATTTAACGATGCCGACAAGTATATATGCAGAGGGGGCTGGACTGGCAAGCACAAAGTTGGTGCATGGCAGCCATTGCAGCGGCTGACAGGGGGCAGGGTGGCGGAATTTATCTTTATGCCGGATTTATATCTATACTGGGTAGCTGCTGGAGTGCCAATTTCATGCATTCTTTATGCGTTTCATGGTGTTGAGTGCGGAAACCGGAGGAGAATCCACATGGGTAGCGTGTATCGCCTGTTACAGGCGGGGGTTTTGTTGTCTGCAGTGCTGGGGCTGGCCATGCCGCTACCGGCTGAAGAAGTCACGATTGAACAGGATGGCCTGCAGCTGCGGGCGGACTGGAATCTGGCCGGGGGCAAGGGGCCACAGGATGGCGTGGTGCTGATGCTGCATGGCACGCTGGCCCACAACCGCATGGAAATCGTCAAAACCGTATCCGGGTTGTTGAATGAGGCCGGCTACAATACCCTGGCCGTCAACTTGGGATATGGTATCGACAAGCGTGCGGAAGGCATGCTTGACTGCACGGTTGATCACCGGCACCGGCACGCAGATGCGGTGACGGAACTGAATGCCTGGATGGACTGGCTCAAGGCACAGGGGGTGACGAAAGTGGCGGTCTGGGGGCATTCGCGGGGCGGGAATCAGGTGGCCTGGTTTGCCGGTGAGCATGCGGATGATCCGGTACTGGACAAGGTGATTCTGGTGGCACCCGCTACCTGGAATGCGGAGCAGGAGGCTCAGGCTTATGCCGGGCGCTATGGCGTGTCGCTGGATGCGGTACTCGGGCAGGCGCAGGCACTGGTCGATGCCGGCGAGGGCGACACCCTGATGGAGCTGCCCGGCTTTGTCTATTGTGAGCGGGCTAAAGCCACAGCTGCCGCCGTTCTGGGTTACTACCAGCCGGATGAGCGCCGTGACACCCCGACACTGTTGTCAAAGATCACCCGGCCGGTCCTGTTGATCATGGGCAGCGCTGATGAGGTGGTGCCTGATCTTCCGGCGCGACTGGAAGGTGTCAGTCAGGACGGGCTGCGACTTGAAACCATCGACGGGGCGGATCATTTTTTCATGGACCTGTATGCGGATGAAATGACCGAACTGATCACGGATTTTCTGGGCCGGGAATGAAGCTGATATACTCGGGTACAGCATAAAATCCGGATTAGGGAAAGAGGACCGTTTTGGACATACAGAAATACATGCAGGCCGTCGGACAGCAGGCCCGCAAGGCATCGCGCCTTCTGGCCAGTGCCGAAAGTGCCTGCAAGGATGCCGCACTGGAATACATGGCTCAGGCATTGCTGGACAATGCATCTGCCCTGCAACAGGCCAATGCAAGGGACCTGGCATCCGGACGGGCCAGGGGGCTGGAACCGGCCATGCTGGACCGTCTGCAGCTGACTGACAGGGTGATCGGCACCATGGCGGAGGGTTTGCGCCAGATCGTCAAGCTGGCTGATCCGGTGGGTACCATGACAGATTTTGTCAACCGTCCGTCCGGGATTCAGGTCGGGCGCATGCGTGTACCGCTCGGGGTGGTGGGCATTATCTATGAGTCACGTCCCAATGTGACGGCAGATGCCGCAGCGTTATGCCTCAAATCCGGCAACGCTGCCATTCTTCGGGGCGGGTCTGAAGCCCTGCATTCCAATACGGCCATTGCCGCCTGTGTGCAGCAGGGGCTGGAGGCGGCTGGATTGCCGGCCCACTGTGTGCAGGTGATTGAGACAGCGGATCGGGCTGCGGTGGGTGAGCTGCTGCGCATGAGTCAATATGTGGATGTCATCGTGCCGCGTGGTGGCAAGGGGCTGATTGAACGGGTCAGCCGTGAATCCACCATTCCGGTGATCAAGCATCTGGACGGGATCTGCCATGTCTATATTGATGACGAGGCCGATCCGGAGATGGCGCTGAAGGTAACGGTGAACGCCAAGACCCAGCGTTATGGCACCTGCAACACCCTGGAAACCCTGCTGGTAGCCGAGCGTGTGGCGGCCCGCCTGCTGCCGGTGCTGGCGGATGCGCTGGGCAGCGTCGGGGTGGAGCTGCGTGGCTGCGGGCAGACCCGTGCCATTCTGCCTGCAGCTGTTCCGGCCACGGAGGCTGACTGGAGCACCGAATATCTGGGCCCGATCCTGTCGATCCGGGTGGTGACGGGACTGGATGCCGCCATCGAGCACATCAATACCTACGGTTCGCACCATACCGATGCCATTATCACCAGCAACTACACCAGGGCACGCCGGTTCCTGCGTGAAGTGGACTCCAGCTCGGTGATGGTCAATGCCTCGACCCGTTTCGCCGACGGCTTCGAGTATGGCCTCGGGGCCGAGATCGGCATCAGCACCGACAAGCTGCACGCCCGTGGCCCGGTGGGGCTGGAAGGGCTGACCTCGCAGAAATACGTGGTGCTGGGTAACGGCCAGATTCGTACATGAGTGTGGCAGCATGATCGGTGTGATGGGGGGAACCTTTGACCCCATCCATTTCGGGCATCTGCGTACGGCGCTGGAAATCGTGGAAGCTTGTGGACTGGAGCGCCTGCACCTGATTCCGGGCAATATTCCACCGCACCGTCCACAGCCACAGGCCAGTGCCCGTGAGCGTTTCGAGATGTTGCGGCTTGCCATTGGCAATGAACCCCGTTTTTTTGCTGATGCCCGTGAACTGGAGCGTGCCGGGCATTCCTATACGGTCGATACCCTGCAGTCATTGCGGAGTGAACTCGGCGGCGAGATACCCATCGGGTTTGCCATGGGCATGGACGCATTTCTGGGTTTCAGGAGCTGGCATCGCTGGGAGGACATTCTGGCGCTGGCCCACCTGATCGTGGTGCACCGGCCCGGTTATCTGCCCGATTCTGCCGACTGGTATGCTGCCAGCCGGGTACGGCATAACTGCGAGCTGAATCAGACACCTGCCGGACGTATCACGTTTCAGGCTGTGACCCAGCTGGATATCTCTGCTACATTCATCAGGGCACGCTGCAATAACGGCGGCAGCATCCGCTACCTGTTACCGGACCGGGTCCGTCGCTATATCGGTGCGCGCAATCTTTATCAACACTGAAGGTATTAATGGAACTGGAACAATTGCAACAGCTGGTGCTGAAAGCGCTGGATGACCTGAAAGCACAGGATGTGGTTCTGCTGGACGTCCGGGGCAAGTCCAGCATTACGGACAGCATGGTCATTGCGACCGGTACTTCGACCCGTCATGTCCGTGCCCTGGCGGAGTCGGTGGCACTCAAGGCCAGGGCTGCCGGGCAGGCCCCTTTGGGTACGGAAGGCGAACGGGAGTCGGAGTGGGTGCTGGTTGACCTGAATGACATGGTGATTCATGTGATGCTCCCGCATGTCCGGGCTTTTTACAATCTGGAAAAATTATGGGGTGAATCCCCGGCTGAGGCTTATGGCACAAGCAGGGCCGGCTAAGTGCGTATCCATCTGCTGGCGGTCGGGACGCGCATGCCTGCCTGGGTGCAGGAGGCCAGCACGGATTATGCCGCACGCCTGCCTCCCCACTGTCAGCTGCTGATCCGGGAGATTGCCCCGGAAAAGCGCGGGCGTCAGGCCGATGTGCAGCGTATCCGTGAGCGTGAGGGCAGCCGGTTGCTGGGCGCAATTCCGGCGGGCTGTCTGGTCATTGCCCTGGATGTGCAGGGTCGCAGCCAGTCCACGGAAAAGCTGGCCGGCGAGCTGGAAAAATGGCTGCAGTCCGGGCGTGATGTGGCTCTGCTGGTTGGTGGCCCGGACGGGTTGTCAGCCGCGTGCCTTGCACGTGCCGACCTGCACTGGTCACTGTCGGAGCTGACTTTCCCGCATCCGCTGGTGCGTGTGATACTGGCCGAGCAGCTGTTCCGGGCCTGGAGCATTCTTTCCAATCACCCCTACCATCGCGGGGATTAGGGGATCAATAAATCAAACGGGTTTCAGACATGGGCATACAGGTGATTCTGGCCTCGGGTTCGCCGCGCAGGCGTGCGCTGCTGGACCAGATCGGCATCCGTTACCGGGTGCAGACGGCGGACGTGGATGAAGGGGCACAGGCCGGGGAGACGCCCGAAGCACTGGTAGTACGGCTGGCACAGGCTAAAGCCCGGGCCGTCTGGGATCGTACTGACCATACCCTGCCCGCACTGGGAGCAGATACCCTCGGGGTGGTGGATGGCACCCTGCTGGTCAAGCCGGACGGGTTTGACAGTGCCCGGGCCATGCTGGAGCGGATGGCCGGACGCATGCACGAGGTATTGACCGCCGTGGCCCTGTGCAGTGTGCAGGGCAGCGGGGTGCGCCTGAGCCGGAGCCGGGTCTGGTTTCGTCAGCTTTCAGCGGCGGAAATCGCAGCCTACTGGGCGCAGGGTGAGCCGCGTGACAAGGCCGGTGCCTATGCGATTCAGGGATTGGGGGCGGTATTTGTCGAGCGCCTGGACGGTTCTTATTCCGGTGTCATGGGGTTGCCGTTGTTCGAGACGGCACAACTGCTGGCAACTGCCGGTATTTTTCCGCTGCCACCAGCGCAGCCTTGAAGCCAGCATTGTGAGGTTTGCATGAGTGCGGAACTTTTAATTAATATCACGCCCCAGGAATCACGGGCAGCCTTGCTGGAAAACGGCATCCTGCAGGAAATCCTGATTGAACGTACCTCCCGGCGCGGGATTGTGGGTAATATCTACAAGGGCAAGGTGTCTCGTGTGCTGCCGGGCATGGAGGCAGCCTTCATGGATATCGGGCTGGAGAAGTCGGCTTTCCTGCATGCGTCCGACCTGACCGGTCCGGCGATGGATGAGCTGGGTGTCGAGGGGGCCGTGGTACCATCCAGAACACCGGGCAAGAGCAATCCGAGCATCAGCGAGCTGCTGCATGAGGGCAAGACCCTGCTGGTGCAGGTGATCAAGGACCCGCTGGGGACCAAGGGGGCGCGCCTGACCACTTATGTGACCATTCCGTCGCGTTATCTGGTACTGATGCCGGATAATGGCAACCTCGGTATTTCCAGCAAGATCGAATCTTCCGAGGAGCGTGAGCGCCTGCGCACGCTGATGCTGGCACTGCGTGAGGAACTGAATGATCATGCCGGCTATATCGTGCGCACGGCAGCGGATGGCGTATCCGAAGACCTGCTGCGCCGTGACATGAAGTTTCTGCGCAAGCTCTGGCGCAATATCGAGGAGTCGGCAGCGGCAACCAGCTCGCCGACGCTGGTGTATTCGGACCTGCCGCTGGTATTGCGTGTGCTGCGTGACATGGTGGGCGAGCCGATTGAGCGTGTTCTGATCGATTCGCGCGAGACCGCGTTGAAGGTGATCGAGTTCTGCAATAAGTATATTCCCGATCTGGCACGCAATATCGAACATTATCCGGGGGAACGTCCGATCTTTGACCTGCACGGGGTGGAGGAGGAAATCCAGAAGTCCCTGCACCGCAAGGTACCGCTCAAATCCGGTGGTTATCTCATGATTGACCAGACCGAGGCCATGACCACGATCGATGTCAATACCGGCGGGTTTGTCGGCAGCCGCAATCTGGAGGAAACCATTTTCCGCACCAATCTGGAAGCGGCCCAGGCCATTGCCCGCCAACTGCGTCTGCGCAATCTGGGCGGCATTATCATTCTGGATTTCATCGATATGCTGCAGGCCGAACACCGCAGTCAGGTGATGAAAACCCTGGGGCGCGAGCTGGAGAAGGATTATGCCAAGACCTATATTTGTGATGTGTCACCGCTGGGTTTGATCGAGATGACGCGCAAGCGTACGCGGGAAAGTCTGGAGCATATTTTGTGTGAACCCTGCCCGGTCTGTAACGGGCGAGGTTACATCAAAACGGCTGAAACCGTGTGCTACGAGATTTTTCGTGAGGTTCTGCGGGCGGTGCGCCAGTTTGATGCGCGGGAGCTGCTGGTACTGGCTGCACAGGAAGTGATTGATATGCTGGTGGACGAGGAATCCGACAGTCTGGCCGAATTGCAGGAGTTTGTCGCCATTCCGATTCGGCTGCAGGTTGAAGCGCTCTATACGCAGGAGCAGTTTGATGTGGTGTTGTTGTAGGGGCCGGGTTGCTGTTGCCTTTATGGTATGTTTAAGGTTGGGCATGGTCAGGCGGAGAAACGGACAATGAGTACAGCACCGCAGTTATCGGCACGGTACACCTATGCCGATTATGCAAAATGGCCGGAAGGTGAGCGCTGGGAGCTGATTGACGGGATGGCGCATGCCATGGCAGCCCCGTCACGACAGCATCAGGAGGTGGTGCTGGAGGTAGGGGCGCAGATTCTGCAGTATTTGCGTGGCAGGCCGTGTTGCCCTTATATCGCTCCGTTTGATGTCCGTCTGCCCCGTCGGCAGGAGGCCGATGACCAGACGGATACTACAGTCCAGCCCGATATCGCGGTCATCTGTGATCATGACAAGCTGGATGACAAGGGCTGTCGCGGTGCTCCGGACTGGATCATCGAAGTCATTTCACCCGCATCCGCCATCATGGATATGGAGACAAAACGCAGGCTGTATGAACATCATGGGGTGAAGGAATACTGGATTGTGCACCCGCTTGATCATTGGCTGATGGTCCATGTGCTGGATAAAGACGGAAAGTACGGACAGTTCCGGCTGTTCGGCCTGGATAAGCCAGCCAGTGTCGGACTGTTTCCGGAGCTTGAGATTGACTGGGGTTTTCTGGTGCAGGGCTGAGAGCTGCTCCATGAATGCCTTCCGGCGTATGTGAAAGATGGAATTCTGGCAGAGGTGAGTGATGCAGTCTGAAATACCCCCCATCCCCTTCGATAACCGTTACGCCCGCCTGCCGGGGGCTTTTTACGCCCGCATTGCACCGACCCCGGTAAAGGCTCCGGCCATGATCCGTTTCAATCATGAACTGGCACAGGCCCTGGGGCTGGATACGGTGGCGCTGGACGGGCCAGCCGGGGCCCTGATCTTTGGTGGCAATCAGGTGCCGGAACGGGCCGAGCCGCTGGCCATGGCTTATGCCGGGCATCAGTTCGGTCATTTCAATCCTCAGCTCGGTGATGGACGCGCCATTCTGCTCGGAGAGCTGACAGACCGGAACGGACAACGCTTCGCTATACAGCTTAAAGGCTCGGGGCGCACACCCTTCTCACGCGGTGGAGACGGACGTGCTCAGCTCGGGCCGGTCCTGCGCGAATATGTACTGTGTGAGTTCATGCATGCCATGGGCATCCCGACCACGCGGGCCCTGGCAGCGGTCAGCACCGGGGAGTCGGTGGCCCGTGACCGGCTGTATCCGGGGGGTATTATTACCCGTGTGTCAGCCAGCTTTGTACGCGTCGGTACCTTTCAGTTTTTTGCGGCTCGCGGGAATCGTGAGGCGCTGCAGCAGCTGCTGGATTACGTGATTGCGGGTCATTATCCCGAGTTGCAGCAACAGGCCCGGCCCTGGCTTGGCCTGCTGGAGGCGGTGATACGGCGGCAGGCGGGGCTGATTGCGCACTGGATGCAGATCGGTTTCATTCATGGGGTCATGAATACCGACAATATGTCCATCGTGGGGGAAAGCATTGATTATGGTCCCTGCGCCTTTATGGACCGTTATCAGGCCGACACCGTATACAGCTCGATTGACCGGGAAGGCCGTTATGCCTATCGCAACCAGCCGGGTATTGCGCACTGGAACCTGTGCCGGCTGGCGGAAACGCTGCTGCCGCTGGCCACGGATCCGGAGGCAGAGCTGGAAGATGTACAGGCGCTTGTCAATGCCTTCCCGGTGCACTATGAGGCCGCCTGGCTGGCTGGCATGCGTGCCAAGCTGGGGTTGGCCGGTGAGGGAGAAGAGGATCGGGCGCTGGTAGAGGATTGGCTCGGTTTGCTGGAGCGGGGGCGTGCCGACTTTACTTTGGCGTTTCGGGCGCTGTCAGCGCTGGATGGAACGGATACCACGCAGGATGCCAGGCTGCATGACCGGTTTGAGAAGGCTGACGGACTGGCGCACTGGCTTGAGCGCTGGCGGGCCAGACTGGCACGGGATAAGTACCCGGAGGTGGAACGCCGGGCACGGATGCTGGCGGTGAATCCGCTTTACATTCCGCGTAATCACCAGCTGGAAAAAGCGATCCGGGCGGCGGAGGATCATGCCGATTTCGGACCGTTTCAGGCCTTGGTCAATGTACTGGCGCAGCCGTTTGAGGAGCGCCCCGGGGCTTCGGGGTATGAGCGCCCGCCGGAAGCCGGGGAGGCCGTGTTACAGACTTTTTGCGGTACCTGATTGACAGGGGCTGATGGCCTCATCGAACATCCGGGGCAGGGGCTGCCGGCCCAATCGGCAACAGGGCGGAGCAGTGCGCCGCCCGGTTACAGGAAAGGGGGGGTTAAGGCTGTCTGTCGTAATACAGCAGGAAGGAAGCCGGAACGGTGGGGGAAATGGCGGGAAGCTGGGCCATTTCCGCCAGTTTGGCGATACCGCCATCCATGCCGAAGTCAGGGGCCGACAGTTTGACCGGTTCGGCACTGACAACCTTGATCTGGTCATCGGTAACGCTGACCTTGACGTTAGTGGTGATTTCTTTTTCAATACCGTGCAGATTGAGTTTTGCAGTGATTGCCTGCTCCCCATCCTTGATACCGTCGCTGCCCAGATCGACACTGATGGTGGCATTCGGGTATTCGGCGGTCTGAAACAGTTCATCACGCATGCGCTCGTCCCGGATCGGGATGGCGGTATTGATGCTGTTGAGGTCGATGTCGAGTGTGGCCTGGCCTTCCGCATCGATAGCCCCGGACAGGCGGTCGAAATGATGGACTTCCACCACGCTGTCATTCTTGATCGAGGCAAAATACAGTGCCGACTTGTCGTTGTTGAGGGTCCAGTCAGCCAGAACCGACTCCATGGCAAGGCTTGACGCCAGCAGCAGGCAGGCTGGCAGGAATCTGGTGATTTTCATGATTTCCTTCTCCGTCAGGATAGGTCTGTTGGTAAAATCCGTCCTGATCAGTATAGCAGCACAACCTGTCCCTGCGGCAAGCCATCAGCTTTGCCGGGTCTGATGAAGGCGGGTGCCTGCCGGTGACGCTGTTCCGGATGGGTCAGCAGCCTACCCGCCTGAGCAGGGCACCTTCCTGGCCGAAGTGGTCCAGCGTGTGTTTCAGGTTCAGGTCATCCGGACAGTAACGTACCATCATCATCATCGGTTTGTTGCACATCTGCCGTGCCGAGCGGATGCCGTGCGTATTGCGCAGGTGATGCATGAGCTGATAATTACTGGTGGTGCCGGTATTGGTCCGTAACCAGAGAATAGCTGAGCAGCCTTCCCCGGTCGGGGGATTCCGCAGCCTGCAAGTGCACGGTCTCACGCTGGCTGAGTCCGTATTCCCGGATCGGGTGCATTTTATTGACAAGCCGCCAGTCCCTGGCCATAAAATCGCGCCATCGGGGCGCAAACGGAGGAAGCCACCATGTATGCCGAAAAGCTGTTTGAATTGCAGGGGCGGTTTCTGTCCCATTACCCGGACGGTTTTGCAGACCCGAACATCCAGAAAATCGTGCGCAGGCACAATGTCGGCAAACTCTCGGAGCAGGCCCGGCAAGCCTTTGCCCCGGAAAGACTCGGCAATCCGGAAGCCGTCATCCAGGACATGATCCAGATCATCAACCGTTCGTCCATGGTCTCCCTGTTTGAAAAACTGCGTTTCCGGGAAGGCGTTGGCACCTCGCTGCCTGCCCTGCGTGAACAGCTCGCCGATGGCCTGCAGGAGTGGCTGTATGGCAATGAACAACAGGGTTTCAACGGCCCTGAACAATGCCCTGCTGGACCTGAAACTGGGCAAATGGACCCTGGTCAGTGCCCTGCCGTTTTATTACGACATGCACAAATACTGGTTCATCAAGCCGAATACCACCAAGGCCATCCTCAAGCACTTCGGGGTACAGAACCTGGCTTACCAGCCCTCTCCGACCCATGCCTTCTACCAGAGCTATAGCGATTTCCTGCTGGAACTGCGCGAACTGGCTGACCCAAAGCTCAGCATCAGCAACGCAGCATTCACCGGATTTTTGATGATGAGCATCGGGTAGCCCAAGCGTAACAGTGGCTGGTGGCTATTCATCCACAATCCGCCCCGGCAATTTTCCCGCAGGTGCCTTTTGGCAGGGTAATCCACTCATCCGGATCGTTGTCCTCCCTGGCCATGCCGGCACAGGCATGCCCGTTGGCACCACAGTCATTCATGCCTGCCCTGACAATACCTGCACATTTTTCCATCCCGCCCGGTGCCGCATCGGAATGAGCCAGTGCTTGGGTTTGTGGCAGGACCAGCAAGCCACTGGTGTAACCGTTCACGCGACCTATTGTCGCGGCGTGGCTACTTGTAGTAATTTTGTTGCCCATGTCTGAGAGTCTTTCCACACTGCTGTCCGCGCCGTTGATTGATCCGGCCACTCTGACTTCGCTCGTCGAAGCACGGACGATCATCGCACGCCAGCAGGAACAGATTGCAGAGTTGCAGCATCAGGTGGAAGAACTGATTAGTAAACTGGGCGGCAGCTCCCGCACCAGTTCCAAACCGCCGTCCTCGGACAGCCCGGAGCAACGCGCCCAACGCCCTGAACGCAAGCCCAGC
>Ga0116152_10001181_pt1 | contig 21401 bp, 19 predicted proteins | sample AD_UKC119_MetaG_FD_89894 | JGI IMG/M metagenome (GOLD analysis project Ga0116152, IMG submission 89894) | Active sludge microbial communities of municipal wastewater-treating anaerobic digesters from Hong Kong - AD_UKC119_MetaG | ecosystem: Engineered > Bioreactor > Anaerobic > Digestate...
ACTGAGCGAAAAAGAGATTCGCGTCGCTGACGTCACAGCGCTGGCGCTCGACAGTGAGACGCCCAATGCGGTGCGCGTGTTATTGCCCCCGGGTACCGATCCGTCGCCTGCGCTCGAGTTGTTGGAAGAGCGCTTCACCGATCTGGCCTTCAAGCGCAGCGACACGGCGACCGGCCCGGCGATCGACGCGGTGCTGACGGCCGACCAGATTCGCACGCGCCAGAACTACGCCATCCAGCAGAACATCACCACGCTGCGCAATCGCGTCAACGAACTCGGCGTGTCCGAGCCGCTGGTGCAGCGGCAGGGGCCCGAGCGCATCGCGGTACAGTTGCCGGGTGTACAGAACTCGGCCGACGTGAAGGACCTTTTGAGCAAGGTGGCGACGCTCGAGTTCCGCATGGCAGATGAGACGAACTCGATCGCGGAGGCCGTGAGCCGCGGTCGTGCGCCGTTGGGTTCCAAGCTCTATCGCGACAAGAACGAGCAGCCCGTGCTGCTAAAGCGCGACATCATCGTAACCGGCGATCAACTGACCGACGCCACCAGCACCTCGACGCAGGACGGTCCCACCGTGTCCGTGCGACTGAGCTCGCAGGGCGGTGAGGAAATGCTGAAGAACACGCGCGCCAACGTCGGCCGTCGCATGGGTGTCGTATTCATCGAGATCTCGCGCCAGATGCAGAAGAACGTTGCCGGGGAGCTCGTGCCGCGCGAGATCAAGACCGAGAAAGTGATCAGTCTGGCGACGATCCAGGGCGTGTTCAGCAATCAGTTCCAGATCACGGGGCTGACGACCAGCGAGGCGCGCGATCTCGCTCTGCTGCTGCGCGCCGGTGCGCTGGCAGCGCCCATATTCATCGTCGAGGAGCGCGCGATCGGTCCGTCGCTCGGCAAGCAGAACATCGAGCAGGGCGTGCGTGCGCTCCTGATTGGCATGGCCGTCGTGTTTGTTTTCATGGTGGTTTACTACAAGGGCTTCGGGCTCGTCGCGTGCGCAGTCTTGCTGGCCAACGTCGTGCTGCTGACTGCACTGCTGTCAGGCTTGCGTGCCGCGTTGTCGTTGCCGGGCATCGCCGGCATCATCCTCACGGTCGGCATGGCGGTGGACGCCAACATCCTGATCTACGAGCGCATTCGCGAGGAATTGCGCAACGGCAATACGCCACAGAGCTCGATTCGTGCAGGCTTCGAGAAAGCGTTGTCGTCGATCGCCGATGCGAACATCACGACGCTGATTGCTGGTGTGGTGCTGTGGATCTTCGGCACGGGGGCGATCCGCGGCTTCGCCGTGGTGCTCACACTCGGCATCATCACCTCGATGTTCACCGCGCTGCTGGGCGCACGGGCGCTGATCACGCTGGTGTATGGCGGGCGACGCAAAGTGGCCCGCCTGTCAATCTGATCGTCATCGCTCTCACCAAATAGTCTAGGGGCCGACTCGCATGGAGTTCTTCAGCAAGACGACCAGTTTCGCGTTCATGAAAACGCGCAAGGTCTGGTATGGGATTTCGGTCATCCTGATGGTGGCCTCGCTCACGCTGCTCATTACGCGCGGCCTGAATCTGTCGGTCGACTTCACCGGCGGCGTCACGGTCGAAGCGGCGTACCCGGCCGCTGCCGATATCGAGGCGGCGCGCGCGGCGCTGGCCGCCGCTGGCATCCGCGACGCGCAGGTGCAGAATTTCGGTACGTCGCGTGACATCGTCATTCGCATGCCGCCGCTAGCCGACGGGCAGTCGGGCGCCGATTTGCGCACGCAGCTCACGGCGGCGCTGCGGACAGTCGAGCCGTCCGTGGAAGTCCGACGCTTCGACGTGGTCGGGCCGCAGGTTGGTAGTGAGCTGCTGGAGAGCGCCATATGGGCACTGTCGGTCACCATCGTGCTCATCTTCATTTACGTCGCGCTGCGCTTCCATACCTGGCGTTTGTCGGTCGGTGCAATCGTCGCGGCGATGCATGATCCGCTGATGGTGCTGGGGTTCTTCGCGCTGACGCAGTTGTCGTTCGATCTGTCCGTGATCGCGGCGATCCTCGCGGTGATCGGTTATTCGCTCAACGACACCGTCGTCGTGTTCGATCGCATCCGTGAGCGCTTCGAGCACAACCAGCGCTCGACACCGGAAGCCGTACTGGACCAGTCGATCAACCAGACCCTGTCGCGGACGATAATGACCTCCGGCACCACCTTGTTAGTCGTGACCGTGCTGTTCGTGCTGGGTGGTGAGGCATTGAAGGGCTTCTCGACGGCGCTAATCGTCGGCATCGTGATCGGTACCTACTCCTCGATCTATGTCGCGAGCGCGTTGGCACTCGATCTGGGGTTGAAGGGCGTGCACTTGTTCCCGATCGAACGCAAAGATCCGCTCGACGATTTGCCCTGAGCGGGCACACGCTGCGCGGTGAGCGCGCCGCCTGCTTGTTAGGTTGACGAGGCACGACCGATGATCGAGATGCTGAGCGATCCGGGTACCTGGGTAGCCTTTGCAACCCTGTCGGCGCTCGAGATCGTGCTCGGCATCGACAACATCATCTTCATCTCGATACTCGTCAGTAGGCTGCCGCCTGAGCGACGGGAAGCCGCGCGCATCACGGGCCTCGCACTGGCGATGTTCACGCGCATCGCTTTGCTGTTCGCGATCGTGTGGCTCACCGGCCTGACGGCGCCCTGGTTCAGCGTGCTGGATCAGACGTTTTCCGGCCGCGATGTCATCCTGTTCGTGGGTGGCTTGTTTTTGCTCGCGAAGAGCGTGCTCGAGATCCATCACACACTCGAAGGCGCTGCGGACGATCGCCGGACACGCGTGTTCGCCAACTTCGTGGCGATCGTCGTGCAGATCGCCCTGATCGACATCGTGTTCTCCCTGGATTCGGTGTTCACGGCGGTCGGCCTGGCGCGCCCCGATCAAGTGCCGATCATGGTTGCCGCCATCGTCGTGGCGATCATGGTGATGATCTGGGTGTCTGGCACGATCAGCGAGTTCGTCGACCGCCACCCGACGATCAAGGTGCTGGCATTGGCCTTCCTGATCCTCGTTGGTGCGGTGCTCGTGGCCGAGAGTTTCGAGTTCTCGGTACCGAAGGGCTATCTGTATTTCGCCATGGCTTTTGCCGTCGGCGTGGAGATTGTCAATCTCAGGCTGCGCCAACTGCTGGATGCGCGTCGCGGCGGCGAGGGCGAGGACCAGGGCGGTTAGGGCAGGGCGCCCGATCGCTCCGATCGAGGCTGCATTACTGGCGCGTGATGGTGTCTGGCCCGTATGATCGGCCAAACCGTTCTTCAGGGGGCTCGATGAATTGGCGTACCAAGACTCTCGATCAGATCCTGGCCACGGCGGAAGCCAAGGGCTTGCACCGCTCGCTCGGCGGCTTTCAGCTCATGATGTTGGGCGTCGGCGCCATCATCGGTACCGGCATTTTCGTGCTGACGGCCGAGGCTGCGCAGAAGGCCGGCCCCGGCATGATGGTGTCATTCGTCATTGCCGGCGCGGTCTGCGCGGTGACCGCACTGTGCTACGCGGAACTCGCCTCGATGGTGCCGGTGTCCGGCTCGGCCTATACCTATGCGTATGCGGTGCTCGGTGAGATCGTTGCCTGGGTGGTCGGCTGGGCGCTGATCCTCGAGTACGCCGTGGCCGCGAGCGCGGTATCGGTCGGTTGGTCTAACTACTTCGTCGGTTCGATCGAGCGCTTCTTCAGTCTCGACTTTCCCGATTTGCTCAGTAAGGGGCCGCACGTCGGCGGCATCATGAACGTGCCGGCCGCAGTCATCGCGCTGCTCGTGACCGGCCTGCTGATCCTGGGCACCCGCGAAAGCGCGCGGGTCAATGCCGTACTGGTCAGCATCAAGGTTGTCGCGCTCACCGTGTTCTGCATCCTCGCGATTCCGGTGATCAACGGCGCCAACTTCGAGCCGTTCGCGCCCAATGGCTTCATTGGCGAGATTTCCGGCATGGGTATCGCCGGGGCTGCTGCCTCGATCTTCTTTGCGTATGTCGGCTTCGATGCCGTCTCGACGGCCGCCGAGGAGACGCGCGATCCGCAACGCAACGTGCCTTTCGGCCTGATCGGCAGCCTCGCGATCTGTACGGTGTTCTATGTACTGGTGGCAGCGGGCGCCATTGGTTCGATCGGCGCGCAACCGATCGTCGACCCGGCGACGGGCCTGGCATTCGAGCCCGGCACGCGCGGTCTGGCAGATGCCTGCACGCTGGCGGAGAACGCCAAACAACTGGCCTGTAGCGGCGAGCCGCTGGCGCACGTGATGGATGCGATCGGCTGGAAGACCATCTCCGGGCTCATCAGTCTGGCAGCGTTTCTTGCCTTGCCGTCGGTGATCCTGATGATGCTCTTTGGGCAGACGCGCATATTCTTCGTGATGGCGCGCGACAAACTGCTGCCGTTCAACGATGTGCTGACACGCATCCATCCGAAATTCCACACGCCGCACATCGTCACGGCGATCACGGGTCTGGCGGTGACGGTATTCGCTTCGTTCTTCCCGGTTGGTGTGCTGGCGGATATCTCCAACAGTGGCACGCTGTTCGCGTTCATGATCGTCGCGCTCGGCGTCTTGATTCTGCGGGTCAAGGATCCAGACCGAAAACGACCGTTCCGCACGCCGATCGTGTGGGTCATGGCACCGCTGGCACTCGCTGGCTGCGCGTTTCTGTTCTTCTCGTTGCCATTCCGGACGCAGGTGACTTTCTTCGTCTGGGCCGCAGTGGGGCTCGTGATCTACTTCCTGTACGGGTATCGGCACAGCCCGGTGGGCCGCGAGGTTGCCCGAGAAGAACCGAAGTAGCCGCTCAGGTATCTAACGACCCATGTCGGATATCGACCCGAAGCTCGCCAACCGTATCCTGATCGGCCTGGCGGTCGGCGCGGTCGCGGGCGTCGTGACGCTCCTGATCGGTGCCGTGGCGCCGCCGGTGCTCGACGGCGCGCGCTGGCTGGCGAATTTCGCACTCGATCCGCTGGGGCAGGTATTCCTGCGGTTGCTGTTCTTCGTCGTTATCCCGCTGGTGTTCGCCTCGCTCGCTGCTGGCGTCGCGCAGCTCGGCGAATTGCGGGACCTGGGGCCGCTGGCGACGCGCACCTTCACGCTGTTCCTCATCAACATGTCGATCGCCGTGTTCCTCGGCCTGGTGATGATGAATGTGGTACGGCCCGGCGATGCGCTCGACCCCGACACGAAGACTCAGTTGATGCAGGAGTATGGCGGCGCGGCGGCCCAGACGGTCGAACGCAGCGCCCAGCGTCCGGCGATGAGTCCGCAAACGATCGTCGACATGTTCATGCCGCGCAACCTGTTCGGCGCGTTCGTCGGCAACGATCGCAACATGCTGGGCGAAGTGTTGCCGCTGATCCTGTTCGCGATCCTGGTGGGCGCGGCGGCGATCAGGCTGGGCGATACCAAACGCGACGAAGTGGTCGCAGGACTCGAGCTCGTGACGCGGCTGATGACCGGCATCGTGCAGTTCGCGTTGAAACTCGCACCCTATGCCGTGCCGGCCATGATCTTCAGCGTGATCGTCAAGGTGGGTTGGGACATCGTCATCGCCCTCGGCGTGTTCGTGATCGCCTGTCTCGCCGTGATGCTGCTGCATCTGTTCGGCACCATGTCGCTGTGGCTGCGCATCTGGTCGAAGCGGCGGCCGACGGAGTTCTGGCAGATCGTCAAGCCCGTGCTCATCACCGCGTTCTCGACCAGTTCGAGCAGCGCGACCTTGCCGGCGTCGCTGGCCGTCACGCGCGAGCAGTTAGGCGTCAAGCCCACGACGGCGGGTTTCGTGCTGCCGCTGGGTGCTACCATGAACATGTCCGGCACGGCACTCTACGAAGGCTGTGTCGTGCTGTTCGTCGCGCAGGTTTTTGGCGTGCACCTTGGCTGGGCTGAGCAGGGCACCTTACTGGTGCTCGCGGTGTTGTCAGCCGTGGCCGTGGCCTCGATTCCAGGTGGCTCGCTGCCACTGATCGCCGGTCTGCTGGTTACTTTCGGAATTCCGGCCGAAGGCATCGGCATCATATTGGGCGCCGACCGCCTGCTCGACATGACACGCACGGCCGTCAACGTCGGCTCGGACATCGTTACTGCCGTGATCGTCGATGAACGCACGCCGGCGAAGGCAGTGACGCCACCGACACCCGGGTAGTCAGCTCAGGCGTGCTGTAGCGCGGCCGGCACGTGCGGTGCCAGCGCCTCGAGCAGCGCTGTGTACACGCGCTGCGTGCCAGCGACGATGTTGCCGCCCTGGTTGTAGTCAGCCCCTGTCAGCGTGCCGACGCGCCCGCCGGCCTCGATGACGAGCAGTGTGCCAGCAGCGGTATCCCACGGTTGCAAGCCCATCTCCCAGAACGCATCGACGCGCCCGGCAGCTACGTAAGCGAGGTCGAGCGCGGCCGCGCCAGGTCGGCGCACACCCGCGGAACTGGTCATCACCACCTTGAGCATCGCGAGGTAATTGTCGAGGTGTGGCTCGACCGCGCGATACGGAAAACCGGTAGCGATCAGCGAGCCCTCGAGAGTGCGCTGCTTGCTGACGCGAATCTTCCTGCCTTCGAGCTGCGCGCCGATGCCGCGTGAGGCGGTGAACATCTCCTGGCGCATCGGATCGAACACCACCGCGTGCTCGAGCCGCCCGCGAACTTCGCAGGCGATCGAGACGGCGAAGGTCGGGAAGTTGTGCAGGAAGTTGGTGGTGCCGTCGAGCGGATCGATGATCCACCGTACATCGCCGGGCCGACCGGACGCACCACTTTCTTCCGCCAGGAACGCATGGTCCGGATACAGCCGTCGGATCGTCGCGATGATCTGTTCCTCGGCGGCCCGATCGACTTCCGACACGTAGTCATGCCGCCCTTTGGTCGACACATCCAGGCTGTCGAGCTTCGGCAGACTGCGGACGATGACATCGCCCGCGCGCCGCGCGGCGCTGATCGCGAGATTCAGTAAGGGCTGCATATTCGTAAGTAGCGGCGTGGCGCAAAGGCCTTGCGTATCATACAGGCAGTGCCCGCAAGTTCCATGCAAGCCGCCAATATTCGCATCGTCCTGGTCGAGACTTCGCATCCGGGCAATATCGGCGCGGCAGCGCGTGCCATGAAGACGATGGCGATCGATCAGCTGGTGCTCGTTCGGCCGCAATTGTTTCCACATGCCGAAGCAACGGCTCGTGCATCGGGAGCGAACGATGTGCTGCTGAACGCGCGGGTGGTGGGCAGCGTCGAAGAGGCGGTCGCCGATTGCGGCTTCGTGGCGGCGACGACCTCGCGCGAACGCGAGCACAATTTCCGCGTGCTCGACCTGCGCGAGGCAGTCGCGCGCGCCGTCACTGAAATGACGCGCGGCCCCGTTGCGCTGCTGTTCGGCGCGGAGCGCACGGGGCTCACCAACGAGGAGTTGGCGCTGGCGCACGTGCTGGTGCGGATCCCGGCCAATCCGGACTATCCCTCGCTCAATCTTGCGATGGCCGTGCAGCTCGCGACCTACGAGCTCTACCGGGCCCGCGGCGCTAACTACGAGCAGCCGCCAGCGGCTGTACCGCTCGCCAGTGGCGTCGAGATGGAGCGCATGTACGCGCATCTCGAAGCAGTGCTCGAACTGATCGAGTTCCGCGACCGCACACAGAACGGCACGATCCTGATGACGCGAATCCGCAAATTCCTGCAGCGCGCCGAGCTCGATGCCAACGAAGTGAACATCCTGCGCGGCATTCTCACTGCCGTCGAGCGCCGCCGCCGCCGTGCCGGTGATCCGCCGGCGTGAGCGCGTCGCTGCAACCGGTGTATCTCGACTACGCGGCGACCACGCCGGTGGATCCACGTGTCGTCGCCGCGATGGCCGAGTGCCTGATGCAGGACGGCGAATTCGGCAACCCGGCCTCGACCACACATGGCTTTGGGCTTGCTGCCGCGGCGCGCGTCGAGCGAGCGCGTGCTCAGGTGGCTGCGCTGATCGGAGCGGAGCCGCGCGAGATCATCTTCACATCGGGTGCCACCGAGGCTAACAACCTCGCCCTGCTGGGCGTTGCACGCGCCAATGCCGACCGTGGGCGCCATATCGTGACAGCCCGTACCGAGCACAAAGCCGTGCTCGATCCGGCGCGTCAACTGGAGCGCGAAGGCTTCGTGGTCACCTATCTCACGCCGGACAGCGATGGCCTGATCGATCCGCTCGCGCTGCGCGCGGCCTTGCGTCCCGACACCCAGCTCGTCAGCCTGATGCATGCGAACAATGAAACCGGCGTGCTGCAAGAGCTCGAGCCGCTGATCGAGGAGTGTCGCCGCGGCGGTGTGCCTTTCCATACCGACGCCTGTCAGAGCGTGGGCAAAGTGGCCTTCGATGTCCGGCTATCGCCGCTCGATTTCGCGGCCTTCAGCGGGCACAAGATCTATGGGCCGAAGGGCATCGGCGCGCTGTACGTGCGTGAAGCCGCGCGGCCGCGCATTGCACCGGTGTCGTTCGGCGGTGGTCATGAACGCGGTTTGCGCAGCGGCACGCTGGCAACGCATCAGATCGTGGGCTTCGGCCTCGCGGCCGAGCTGATCGCGAGCGACCGCGACCGCGAGCGGGAGCGCTGCACGAGTTTGCGCGAGCAGCTCTGGCGGGAGCTTGAGGCCATCGGCGCCGTCTATCGCAACGGCCATCCGACGGCGCGCTTGCCGAACCTGCTGAACGTCTCGTTCGACGGCGTAGAGGGCGAGAGCCTGGTGACGGGGCTGGAGGAAATCGCCGTTTCCACCGGCTCGGCCTGTAGCTCGGCCAGTCGTGAGGCGTCGTATGTGCTACGGGCCGTCGGGCGCAGCACACAACTGGCGCAGAGCTCGTTGCGAATCAGCTTTGGCCGGTACACGACCGCCGCGAATCTCGAGCTCGCGGCACGTGTGATCCGACGGGAAGTCGAGCGCCTGCGCGCGGTGGCGCCATGACCGGCACACTGCTCGCCGCCAGCCTGTCGCCGCTGGCAGCGCGCTACTTTCGCGAGCTGCCGGGGGCGGGAGTGCTGCCGGCGGGCGCCACAGCCCATACGGGCGAGGCCGGTTCTGCGGCAGCCGGGACGCATGTGCGCTTCCATCTGCAGGCGGCTGCCGGGGTTGTGACCGCCGCACGGTTCCAGGCTTACGGCTGCCCGCATACTTTGGCCGTGTGCGCCTGGCTCACAGAGGGACTGGTGGGGAGGGCGGCGGCGCCCGGCGGGCCACATGAGTGGGCCCAGGTGTTATCGGTGCCGATCGAGAAACTCAGTCGGCTGCTCACGGTCGAAGATGCGTTGAATGCAGCGCTATCGAGCGCTCTTTCGGAGTAAAATCGCTTTATGGCCATACACTTGACCCCATCTGCTGCAGACCGAGTCAGGCACTCGCTCGCGAGCCGTGGCACCGGACTCGGGCTGCGACTGGGTGTACGCAAGACTGGTTGTTCCGGGTTCGCTTACGTCGTCAACTTCGCCGAGGAGCGGCAGGCGACCGATGCGGTGTTCGAGGAACATGGCGTGAAGGTATTCGTCGATCCTGAGAGCCTCAAGCTGATCGAGGGCACCACCGTCGACTTCGTCAAGCAGGGCCTCAACGAGGCTTTCCGCTTCCACAATCCCAACATCAAGGGCGAGTGCGGGTGCGGCGAGAGCTTCAACGTCTAGCCTGCACAAAATCCCTTTTCTTACCGATACTTCCGCGCGTTGTTTGATTGCCGCCTAGCGGCATTCATCGGTACAATTGCGGGCTGGATCAGCGGCTGCCCTGGCAGTACTCCGCTGGCTTGCTTTTTCGTCCCCCTTGCGAGGAAATGACCATGGCGCATGAGCGCACCCTGTCTATCGTCAAGCCTGATGGTGTCACCCGCAATCTGATCGGCGAGGTGTACCGCCGTTTCGAGGCCGCCGGTCTGCGGGTGATCGCCGCGCGCATGGCACATCTGTCGCAGCGCGAAGCCGAGGGCTTTTACGAGGTGCATCGCGCCCGACCGTTCTTTGGCGATCTGGTGCGCTACATGACCTCCGGACCGGTGATGATCCAGGTGCTCGAGGGCGAGAACGCCATCGCCAAGAACCGCGAGATCATGGGTGCCACCGATCCGAAGAAAGCGGCGCCTGGCACTATCCGCGCGGATCTTGCCGAGAGCATCGAGGCGAACACCGTACATGGTTCCGATGGTGCGGACACGGCAGCGCGCGAGATTGCGTACTTCTTCCGCGAGACCGAGCTTTGTCCGCGAGCGTAAATCTGCTCGGCTTGCCGCAGCCTGAACTGGTCGAGTTCGTCGCCGGACTCGGCAGCAAGCCGTTTCGTGCGCGCCAGTTGATGAGCTGGCTGTACAAGCGTGGTGTCGGCGATTTTGCCGCGATGACCGATCTAGCCAAAGACTTCCGTGCGCAGCTGGCGGCGCGCGCCGAAGTGCGCGTGCCGGAGATCGTCAGGCGGCAGGACTCGGCCGATGGCACGCGCAAGTGGCTGTTGTCGGCCGACAGCTCGCAAGCCTTCGAGATGGTCTACATTCCCGAAGAGGATCGCGGCACGCTCTGCATTTCCTCACAGGTAGGCTGTGTGCTCGACTGCAGCTTCTGCGCTACTGCCCAGCAGGGCTTCAATCGCAATCTCACCGCTGCCGAGATCGTAGGCCAGGTGTGGCTGGCCAATCAGGAACTTGGCTTCGCGCCCGACGAGCAACGCATCATCACCAATATCGTCTTCATGGGCATGGGCGAACCGCTGGCGAATTTTCGCAACGTGGTGCCTGCAATCCGCCTGTTTCTCGACGACTTCGGGTTCGATATCTCGCGTCGGCGCGTCACACTGTCCACGTCGGGGCTGGTGCCGCAGATCTACAAGCTGGCGGAAGAGGTCAATTGCGCACTCGCAGTCTCGCTGCATGCCGCTAACGACCAACTGCGCAACGAGCTGGTGCCGATCAACCGCAAGCACCCGATCGCCGAGCTCCTCGAAGCGTGCTGGCACTATCTGGACGAACAGAATGGCCGCAGCGTCACGTTCGAGTATGTGATGCTGGCGGGCATCAACGACAGTGCAGCCGATGCGCGTGCGCTCGCCCTACTGCTGCGCGGCAGGCCTGCGAAGGTCAATCTGATCCCGTTCAATCCGTTTCCGGGAACGCGCTATCATCGTTCGCCGGCGCCCGTGATACAGCAGTTTCGCGATACCCTGTTGCAGAGCGGGCTGATCGCCACGATCCGCAAAACACGCGGCCAAGACATCGATGCCGCGTGTGGTCAGCTGGCGGGACGCGTGCAGGACCGCACCACGATTCGCCTTGGAGCCAAGAGCTTCGGTCTACAGGTGCAGGCATGAAGCGCAAGCCATCTCACCGACTGGTCCAGGCATCGATCGTCGGAGTCGCGACGCTGTTGCTGACGGCCTGTGTCAGCGGCTCCGCGCAGCGACCTGAATCGAGTAATGCCGAGAATGCCGCCGAGTTCAATATTCAGCTCGGCATCGCCTATCTGCAGCAGGGCAATCTGACGCTGGCGCAGGACAAGCTCGAGCGCGCGCTGGCGCAGAATCCGCGGGACGCGAACGTGCACACGGCGCTCGGGCTGCTGAACGATCGGCTGGACAAGCCGCGCGAGGCGGACGATCACTACCGTACGGCGCTGCGGCTGGCACCGCGCGACCCTGACGTGCTCAACAACTACGCTGTATACCTCTGCAAGCGCGGTCGCCATGAAGAAGGCGTCAAGCGCTTCGAAGAAGTGGCTAACAACCGGCTGTATCGTGCGCCGGAGGCCGCTTACACCAATGCGGGCGTGTGTTACCAGGCTGCGCAGCGGTTCTCCGAGGCTGAGCGGCTCTACCGGCGCGCGCTCGCCGTGCGCCCGAACTACGCCGAGGCGACGCTGCAGCTCGGTAATCTGATGCTCCAGCTCGGACGACCTGCGGATGCCAAGGTGCAGGTGGACGGCTATCTCGCCAGCTTCTCGCCGACGGCTGATCTGCTTTTGTTGGGCGTGCGCGCCGCACGCGCCACCGGGGACGTGCGCGCCGAGGAGCGTTTCTCGCGCCGCCTCAAGGTCGATTTCCCGGATTCGCCGCAGACGCGGGCGCTCGCAACACTGCCGCGCAGCACCAGCTGAGCGCGAGCGGGACACGACGATGAGTGACAGCGTGCCAGCAGACACGTCGCCAACGATCGGCCAGCGCCTCGCGGCTGCGCGTGAGCGCCTAGGGCACTCGGTGGTCGCAGCGGCGGACAAGACTCGCCTCGATCCGGCCGTGATCGCCGGCTTGGAGGCCGATCGCTTCGAGACCCTCGGGCCGCCGGTCTACGTGCGCGGCCATCTGCGCATGTATGCGGAATTCCTCGAGCTGCCGACGGCGGAGTTGTTAGCAGACTACCAGCAATTGTCGAGCGCCGGCGCGCGGCCCGATCTCACGCGGATCGCCAAGGCGGAACGACAGACCGATCCGCGCAAGTGGCTCGGGCCAGTGCTGGCCGCGTTGCTGGCCGTGGTGCTCGCGGCTGTCGCCTGGTGGGTATTGCGCAAGCCGGTGGCAGCGCCGGCGGCCGTTGACATGTCGGCGCCTGTCGTTGCACCAGATATCGGCGTGCCGCTCGAGCAGTTGAACCAGCCCGCGACTGGCAGCGAAGGCCCCGGCAGCGCTGCGGTCGAGCCGGCGCCCGCGCCACCTGACCCGGTTGTTACGCCTGCTGAGCCAAGTACGTCGGGCACGTCCAATTCGACCGCGAACGCGCCACGCACTGCGCCGCCCGTCGCCGCGCCGGCGCGCACTACCGAGCTGCGGCTCAGTCTGTCGGCTGACAGTTGGGTCGAGGTCTATGATGCCGGCGGTCGGCGTCTCTACCACGACGTGGCAACCGCGGGTTCTGTGCAGTCATTTCGCGGTCCCGGCCCGATGCGCATCGTACTGGGCAATGCCGACGCGGCATCATTGGCGGTTGACGGCCGCCCGATCGATATTCCCGCCGAGCTGCGGCGCGGCAAGCTGGCACGCCTCATGGTCAATCCGTCCGGCACCGTAACCCGCGCGCGCTGATTCGGCGGCAATGTATGACTAATCAGATCCAGCCGGTGCGCGGCATGAACGATGTGCTGACCGATCAAATCGCGGTCTGGCAATTCGTCGAGCAGACCGCCGCGGACCTGCTGACCTCCTACGGCTATGAAGAAATGCGCGTGCCGGTGGTGGAGCACACGCAGTTGTTCAAACGCGCGATCGGCGAGTTCACCGATGTCGTCGAGAAAGAGATGTATACGTTCACCGATCTCGGTGGCGACAGTCTGACGTTACGGCCCGAGGCGACCGCGGGCATGGTGCGGGCTGCGATTTCCAATGGTCTGCTGCGCGGTGCGCGCCTCAAAGTATGGTGTGTCGGACCGATGTTCCGCCACGAGAAGCCGCAGAAAGGCCGCTACCGCCAGTTCCATCAGGTCGACGTCGAAGCTATCGGTTTTCCCGGCCCCGACGTCGACATCGAGCTGATCGCGCTCACTGCGCGGCTCTGGCGCCGCCTCGGCGTCGCGCGCGTCAAGCTGCAGATCAATTCGCTCGGTACGGCCGAGTCGCGCCGGCAGTATCGCGAGCTGCTGCAAGCCTATTTTCGTGGCCATCTCGCAGTGCTGGATGCCGATAGCCAACGCCGGCTGGATGGCAATCCGTTGCGCATTCTCGACAGCAAGAATCCAGAGATGCAGGCAGTCATAGCCGGCGCGCCACTGCTGACCGAACACCTGGACGCCGAGTCGGCGGCACATTTCGTCGCGCTGCGTGCTGGCCTCGACGCCTTGTCGATCCCCTACACAATCAATCCGCGTTTGGTGCGCGGCCTCGACTACTATTCACGTACGGTTTTCGAATGGACCACCGATGCACTGGGTTCGCAGGATGCGGTGTGCTCCGGGGGGCGCTATGACGGGCTGATCAATCAGCTCGGCGGGGACGCGACGCCGGCTATCGGTTTTGCGATGGGCGTCGAGCGCGTGGTCGAGCTGGTGCGCCTGGCGGGCGCCGCGCCTGCTGGCAGGCCGCCGGACGTGTACGTGATCGCGCAGGGCGATGCCGCAACACGCGCCGCGCTGGTGGCCGCCGAGCAGCTGCGCAGTGCCTTGCCACAGCGCTCGGTGCACGTGAATCTGGGCGGTGGCAATTTCAAGGCGCAGTTCCGCCGCGCCGACAAGAGTGGTGCGGCATTCGCGTTGATCATCGGCGATGATGAGATTGCGCGCGGAGTCGCCGCCTGGAAACCGCTCCGCGGCGACGGCGCCCAGTTGGATATGTCCTTGGCAGAGCTGCCGGCGCAAGTGCGGGCGGCGCTGACGAATTGAAAGAGAGGCAGATGTGAGCGATTTAGACGATCAGGAACAATGGGAAGCCGTCAAAGCCTGGCTGCGACAGAATCTGCCGTGGATCCTGGCCGGTGTGGCCATCGGCATCGGCGGCCTCATTGGCTGGCGGAGCTGGGAGGCGCGCCAGGTGCGTCTGGCCGAAGAAGCCGGTACCCGCTTCGAGCAGGCGGTCGACGCGTTCAATCGCGCCGACCGTACGCGCGCCTTTACGCTGGTCGACGAATTGACGCGTGATTACGCCAATACGCCGTACGCGGATCTGGCTGTGCTGGTCGCAGCCCGGTCGCATGTCGAATCGAATGAACTAGACAAGGCGGTCGAGCGTCTCACTGCAGTGATGAACAATTCCAAGGATCCCGAACTGCGGCTCGTGGCTCGCCTCCGACTGGCCCGTGTGCAATCTGCGCTGGGCAAGCACGATGAAGCGCTCACCACGTTGGCAGCGGGCCAGCCCGGCAAGTTCGAGCCGCGCTATGCGGAAGCGCGCGGGGATATCCTGTTTGCAAAAGGGGATCCAAGCGGGGCGCTCAAGGCCTATCAGGAAGCCCGTCGTACCGGTGACGAGGCCGTCGTCGATCTGGAACTGCTCGATCTCAAGATTCGCGACCTGGGTGGCAGCCCGACGGTCGCGCAGCAGCCTGCGCCGGCCGAATCCGCCGCTGCACCCGCGCCGTGAAGCGCTCGTTAATGAGGCATTGGTCGATGAACAAACTGACGGCGCTCGCTGCGCTCATGTTGTTAGCAGCCTGTTCCAAGGAGAAGCCGGTCGATCTGCCATCCGAACTGGTGGATTTCGGCCAGTCGGCCAAGGTCACGCGGCTGTGGAGCGCCAGTGTTGGCGGCAGCGACGAAGTTCTGCGCCTGGGGCTGGGAATCGCGGTGCAGGGTGAGCGGCTCTATGCCGCGGGCCACAGCGGCGAAGTCGCGGCCTTCGAGCTCGCGACCGGTCGTTCGGTCTGGCGGACGCGCACCAAAGCGGATCTGGCTGGCGCGACCGGTGCCAATGCCGATCTGGTCGTGGTCGGCTCCAGCGAGGGCGAAGTCATCGCACTGGCCGCTGCCGACGGCGCCATTCGCTGGCGCACGAAAGTGCGCGGCGAGATTCTGGCGGCACCGGCTGTGGGAGCCGAGACAGTCGTGGTGCGCACGGTTGACGGTCGCCTGCGTGGCCTCTCGGCCAGCGACGGTGCTCAGATCTGGGAGACTGAAGAGCAGGTTCCGCGCCTGTCACTGCGCGGCACGGCACCGCCGACGCTCGCCAGAGACCTCGTGATCGCGGGATTCGACAACGGCAAGGTGCTCGCGGTGGGTCTCGCGGATGGCGACACGATCTGGGAAACGCCGGTCAGCGCGCCGACCGGCCGCACCGAACTGGAGCGGCTGGTCGATATCGACGCCGCCGCGAAGGTGGCAGACGACGACGTATTCGTCGCCGGCTTTCAGGGTCGGGCAGCGATGCTGGCGCTCGACTCGGGGCAGATCTGGTGGACGCGGGATGTGTCCAGCTATCGTGGTGTCGATATAGATGACAATGCGATGTACGTCGCGGCTGCCAACGGCGAGCTGTTGGCGCTGCAGCGGCGCACGGGTGTCGAGCTCTGGCGCCAGGATATGCTGAAGTTCCGGCGCCTCTCCGCGCCAGTCGTCGTAGGCGAATTCGTCGCGGTTGCCGATCTCGACGGTTACATGCATTGGTTCGACCGGGCGACCGGGGCGCCCGCCGCACGCATCGGCGGCATTGGCGGTCGAGTGTCGACGCCGCCGGTCGCGGTCGACGGCGTCGTCTATGTCATTTCGGACAATGGTCGTATCAGCGCGCTGCGCGCCACACGCAACGCAGCCGCAAACTAACGACTCGCGCTGCCGCGAGTCATGAGGGGAACAGCATGCTGCCGGTCGTAGCCCTCGTCGGGCGGCCGAACGTCGGCAAATCCACGCTTTTCAATACGCTCACGGGCACTCAGGACGCGATCGTCGCCGACGTGCCGGGCGTCACGCGCGACCGGCAATATGGCTATGGCAAGCTCGGCCCGGTGCCCTATGTCGTGATCGATACGGGCGGACTCGTGGAGCAGCCGTCGGGTATGGATGCGCTGATGCGCATTCAAACCGAGCGCGCTGTAGCAGAGGCCGACCGGGTCGTTTTCATCACCGATGCCCGCGCCGGCGTGACGCCGCAGGATCATGTTTTCGCGCGCGAATTGCGTAAGTCGGGCAAGCCCGTGCTGCTCGCGGTCAACAAAGCCGAGGGCATGGATGTTGCCATCGCTGGCGCCGACTTCTACTCACTGGGCCTGGGCGATCCATGGGGAATCTCGGCGACGCGCGGCCAGGGCTGTCTGAAGTTAATGGACACGGTGTTGGCGGGCTTTGATCCCCCGCCGGCGAGCGAACCCGAAGAAGATGGTGCCATCCGCATCGCTATTATTGGACGCCCGAACGTGGGCAAGTCGACGCTGGTGAATCGCTTGTTGGGCGAGGAGCGTGTCATCGCGAGTGAGCTGCCCGGTACGACCCGCGACAGTATCCTCGTGCCGTTCAAGCGTGATGAGCGTGATTTTCTGTTGATCGACACGGCGGGTGTGCGCCGCCGTGCCAAAGTCGAAGACGAGGTCGAACTCGCGAGTGTCGCCGCGACGCTGCAGGCGATCGACTATGCGCACGTCGTTGTGCTGGTGGTCGACGCGCATGACGCCATCGGTGTGCAGGATGCCAGCGTGCTCGGGCTGGCGCTGCAGCGGGGCCGCGCGCTGATCATTGCGGTCAATAAATGGGATCACATCGAAGCCGAGCAGCGCGAGGAGATCCGCCGACAGCTGGAACTGAAGCTCGACTTCGTGCCGTATTCGCCGGTGTTCTTCATCTCCGCTCTGCATGGCACGGCAGTCGGCGATCTGATGGTGGCCGTGGTGCGAGCCTACGAAGGGGCCATGCGCCAGATCCCGACGCCGCAATTGACACGTGCACTCGAGGCGGCGGTGACGCGCAACGCACCGCCAATCGTACGCGGCCGGCGCATCAAGCTGCGCTATGCGCACCAGGGCGGCCGCAACCCGCCGCGCATTGTCGTGCATGGCAGCCAGGCCGGCTCGGTACCCGAGGCCTACAAGCGCTATCTCGCGAACCTGTTCCGCGAACAGTTCGATTTGTATGCGACGCCCGTAGCCGTGGAATTCCGCAGCGACGCCAATCCGTTCCTGCGCGACAAGCCCAAGGAGAAACGCGGTACGCGCACCTTCAACATGGAACGGCGCGAACGCCGCATCAAGAAGACCCGCGAGAGCCGCGACAAATAAGCCGACACCCGGCGTTATGCTCAGTCGCGCGGCACGGTGCGGCCAATCCGCGTAAAGTTTGGTCCCATGGCCTCGCGCTACCGACCATTGGCTCTCTACGCGCTGCTGCTCGCGGGCGGCGCGGGCGTGTGGCTGCTGCTGGGACTGCGCGCGAGCGGCGACTTTCCGGCAGCGTGGGTCGTGCTGGCCTGCGTTGCAGCGAACCTCTTCATCTGGCAGTTCGGGCTGCCCGCCCCGCGGGTCGGGCTGATTTCACTCGAGCGCCTGCTGCACGTCGGTTTGCTGCTGGTGTATACGGCGCCGGTCGCTGCCGCGATCTGCGCGCTCGCGTCACTGCTCTGGCCGCTCGTCAACCGAGCTTACAGCCACGGCTCGTGGCGGGCTGCGGTGCTGCGTGGCTTGCACAATGCCGGCATGACCGCGGTGATGCTGCTCGCAGCTGGCGCGGTGTATCATGCATTGGGCGGACGGCATCCTATCGAGGCGCTGGCGCTCACCGATGTCGTGCCGCTGTTGGCCATGGCGGTGGTCATGCAGGTGATCAACGTCGTGCTCATCACGCTCTATTTCTACCTCGATGGTCGCGCTATCCGCCGCATCGTCACACCGTTCTACGCGCTGTCCGATCTGATCTTCGTGCCCGCAGGCGTACTTGCCGCCGTGTTGTTCAACTCCGGTGGTGTCGCGACCTTCGGGTTGTTCCTGGCCTTGATGATCGTGTTCGTCCTCAGCTTCAATGGCATCGGCCGATCGTTGTCGGTGGCTGCGACTCAACGCGGCTCGCTCGCGCGGCTCGTGCAAACGCGACGTGCACTGCAGGGCGCGCGTCGCATCGATGATCTCGGCGCGCGTATTCTCGCCGAGGCGCGTTCGCTCTTGCGCTTCGATGAGTTCCAGTTGGCACTGGTCGAGCCGCAGCAGCAAGTGCTCGATATTCGCGTGCACGAGCGTCAGTTGGCGGGCTTGCCGCGCCGCCAGCAGCCGCTCACGGCGGGCCTGCTTGGTTGGGTAGTTGAACAGGGAAGGCCGGTCTTGATCGAGCGCTGGGCGGATGCACCGGCTGGCCTGCGCTCGAGATTGGAGTCGCCCGACGCCGCGGTCGGCTCGTTGATCATGGTGCCGCTGCTGTACGACGGCAACGTGATTGGCGTGCTAGGGGTGCAGCATTCGCGCCCCGGCAGGTATGCCGAGGCGGATCTGCATTTGTTCGAACAGCTGGCCGAACAGGCCAGCGTGGCGTTGGCCGATGCCCGCGCCTTCGAGGACCAGGATGACTACCGTCGGCGCCTCGAGGAGAAGGTCGCCGAACGAACGGCGGAGCTGCAGCGCGCCAATCGCGAGAAAGAGCAGCTGATCGCGGCGCTCGGCGAGCGCAGCTTGAAGCTCGAGCGCCAGGCGGAGGAAGACCCGCTCACCGGCATCGCCAATCGAAGACGGTTCGAGCGACGCCTGCTGGCGGAAATCGACGTCGCCCGCACGGCCGGTCTACCACTGACGCTCGCGATCGCCGACCTGGATCGATTCAAGATCGTCAACGACCGACTAGGCCACACCGTCGGCGACGAAGTGCTGCGGCAAAGTGCTGCGCTCATGATGAACACCTGCCGGACGACAGATCTGGTCGCCCGCATCGGTGGCGAGGAATTTGCCATTATTCTGCCGGCTACCGGTCGGGCGGATGCCGTCGATTTCTGTGATGCACTTCGTCGGACGGTCGAGCACCACCGCTGGTCGGCATTGCATCCGCATCTGCGCGTGACGCTCAGCGTCGGTCTGGCGGAGTGGCACGCGGCACTCGATGCCGTCGCGCTGCAGCAGCTGGCCGACCAGCAACTCTATGAGGCCAAACGGGCGGGCAGGAATCGCGTCGCCTGAGCGCGTCAGTTGGCGAGGAACAGCAACGGTTCGACCATCGCTCGATTGAGCGACACGCCGAAATGCAGGTGCGGGCCGGTCGCGCGCCCGGTGGCGCCGACCGCGCCGATCGCCTGACCGGTCGAGATTTCATCGCCCGGCTGCACGCCGATTTTCGAGAGGTGGCAGTACATCGTCACGATGCCCTGGCCATGATCGATGAAGATCGTCTTGCCGTTGAAGAAATAATCGCCGGTCGCGACGACAACGCCGGCAGCCGGCGCCTTGACGGGCGTGCCGGTCGGTGCCGCGATGTCGAGCCCCGAGTGCGGATTACGGGCCTGATCGTTGAAGTAGCGCCGAAAGCCGAACGGGCTCGACAGCCGGCCGCGCAGCGGCCACTCGAACACCAGCGTCACCGGCACGCGGGGTGAGAAAGTGGCAAGCGCATCGGCTTGTAGCTGGCGCTCGCGCTCGAAGCGAGCCAGATCCTCGGGCGAGAGATCGACCTGGCTGGGTGCCACCTTGAGGCGCTGCGCAGGGTAGTCCTTGCCGGTGACGGCAAAGTGCAGCGTTCCGGTCGTGGCCTGCTGGCCTGTGCCCGGGCGTTCGACTAACAGCTCGTGTTGGCCCGGCTTGGCGCTGAGTGGAATGCCGATCACCGCTTGCCATTGATCGCCAACGCGGGTGACGAACGCCGGGTTGCCGTCGTAACGCACTTGCGGCGCGGCCGCGGCTGGACCGAGTGGCACGATGACGACACCACCGGGGACGGCGAGCTGGCGGGGCAGGGTATCGCTGGCAAGCCCGCGGACTGGCGTCGCCAGGCAGAGCAGCGCGATCGAGAGGCAGAGTGCCAGACTAAGTTTCATGCGCTGCATTTTTGTGGGTAGCGGTAACGGTGGCTGTAATGCGGCCGTGCGCAAGGCGTGCGTCGATCGCCTCGCCCACTGCCACGGAGTCTGCGCTCGCGACGAGGCGTCCGTCGGTGGCCCGTGTCACGATGGCGAAGCCGCGCTGCAGCGTGGCCAGGGGGCTTACAGTATCGAGCGCGCGACCTGCGAGTGTCAGACGTTGTGCTAGGTTCGTGACTCGAATGCGCATCGCATGCACCAAGCCCAGTTCGAGCGCCGCGCGCCGTGCTTCGAGCGCGCTCAGCCGATGCGTGGGATTGTTGGCGGCGAACCGCGCCGCGATCCGTGAGTAGCGGTCCCGCGCCTGCAGCCATGCGCTGCGTTGCGCTGCCACCAGTCGTTGCTCGAGATCGTCGAGGCGTTGCACATGCTGTGCGAGACGTGCGCCCGGGTGCGAGACGGACAGGCGCCGACGCAGATTCAGCAGTCGCTCCGTGTCGGTGCGCAAGGCGCGGCGCATGCAGCGCGCGAGTTGCAGTTCAGTCTGCTCGAGCGAGGCCAGCCAGCTACGTCCGTCCGGCACTACCAACTGTGCCGCAGCCGACGGCGTCGGCGCGCGCACGTCTGCCACGAAATCGGCAATGGTCACATCCACTTCGTGACCGACGCCACTAACGACCGGAATCGGACAGGCGGCAATGGCGCGCGCGACCCGCTCGTCATTGAAGCACCAGAGATCTTCCAGCGAGCCGCCGCCGCGCGCGACGATCAGCACGTCGCATTCGGCCCGTCGTCCGGCCGTCTCGATCGCGGCGACAATCTCGGTCGCTGCCGCCACGCCTTGCACGGCGGTTGGGTAGATCAGCACCGGAATCGCGGCAAAGCGCCGCGCCAGCACATGCAGGATGTCGCGTATCGCGGCGCCCGACGGCGACGTCACCACGCCTATACGGCGCGGCACCTCGGGCAGCGGCCGCTTGCGTTCCGCGGCGAACAGGCCTTCGGCGGCCAGCTTGTTCTTGAGTTGCTCGAACTGGCGCTTGAGCGCGCCGAGGCCGGCTTCCTCCAGATGCTCG
>Ga0116152_10001182_pt1 | contig 21396 bp, 18 predicted proteins | sample AD_UKC119_MetaG_FD_89894 | JGI IMG/M metagenome (GOLD analysis project Ga0116152, IMG submission 89894) | Active sludge microbial communities of municipal wastewater-treating anaerobic digesters from Hong Kong - AD_UKC119_MetaG | ecosystem: Engineered > Bioreactor > Anaerobic > Digestate...
CTTGGTTTTCCGATGATTGATGAAGATCATCTTTTACTGCGCGATAAAACCAGCAGCAAAAACGAACGCCGCAACAAGGTTTCGCAAACTCATGAAATTATTCTGCTGATTGGAGATAACATGAACGATTTTAGCGGTATTTTTGAAAACAAATCAGTATCGGATCGTTTTGATGTAACTGATCAAAATAAATCAGAATTCGGCAAACGCTTTATTGTTCTGCCAAATCCCATGTATGGTGACTGGGAAGGTGCAGTACTAAATTACAATTTCAAACAAACCAATTTGCAAAAAGACAGCGTGCGTAAAGCCAACCTGAGAGGCATGTAATACTGTATTTATCTAATATTTAAAAACGGGTTCAGCGTAAAAACTAAACCCGTTTTTTGTTGCTGAAATCACTCGATGGGGATTGAAACACTCTGAGGGATTTCATCGCACCTAATAATTTCTTAACATAGCCCTAATACAGAGTTTTTGTTGTATCTTTAATTTTACATCATTAATCTTTCTCACAATGGAATATTATTTTATAGGTGTACTCGTGATCCTTTTTCTGCTTTCAATCATGGATCTCACTGTTGGTGTGGCCAATGATGCAGTAAACTTTCTCAACTCAGGATATGGTTCCCGAAGTCTCACATTCAAATGGTTGCTGGTGGTTGCATCGGCAGGTGTTTTTATCGGCGCATTGTTTGCCGGCGGCATGATGGATGTGGCTCGATCCGGAGTTTTTCATCCGCAATATTTCATGTTCGAAGAAGTCATTATGATTTATCTTGCGGTCATGCTCAACGATGTGCTGCTGATTGATTTCTTCAACACTCTTGGATTGCCAACCTCCACTACCGTTTCACTGGTCGCAGCATTATTGGGGGCATCTTTCTCTTTTGCAGTTGCCAAGTTGATTGAAAACGGTCAGGCCTTCACCGATATTGATATGTATATGAATACAGAAAAGGCCTTTGCAATGATAATTGCCATTTTTGTTTCCATAGCCGTTGCATTTTTCTTTGGATTATTAATTCAGAAAATAGCACGTACAGTATTCAGTTTCAATTTTTCTCGTTATAAAATCGGCGGCGCCATTTTCGGCGGTCTTGCCATAGCACTCATTTCATATTTTATATTTTTTAAAGGTATGAAATCAGCTTCTTTCATTGATAAACCGATGAAAGAATATGTATCTGCAAATCTTCTCATGATATTGTCTTTCATAACAGCTGGTACAGCAGCATTGCTACTTATTCTTCAATACCTTTTCAGAGTCAATGTTTTCCGGGTTATCGTAATTTACGGAACATTTGCCATTGCCATGGCTTTTGCCGGAAACGACTTGGTGAACTTTCTCGGGCCATCGCTCGCAGGACTCGATGCATACAATGCTTATGCTGCCACCGGAGATCCATCCATGACCATGGAATCTTTAAGCGCTCCGGCAAAGGTGCCTGTTGGATTTCTGATGGGAGCAGGTTTTATCATGCTTCTTACATTGTGGTTCAATAAAAAAACCAGAACAGTTATTCGCACCGAAGTTGGATTGGCGCGCCAAAACGAAGGTGTAGAAAATTTTGACACCAATCCTGTTGCCCGATCACTCGTGAAATTAGCTCTTGCTATTGGTAACTTTTTTACACTGGTACGCATTCCAGCTGTTCATCGCTGGATTGAAAAACGATTTACAGCTCCGCCCATGAGTAATAATCCGGATGCACCGGCCTTTGATATGGTGCGGGCGGCGGTTAATCTCACCGTTGGATCCAGTTTAATTGCTTTCGGAACATCGCTCAAACTCCCGCTTTCAACTACTTACGTCACTTTTATGGTGGCCATGGGAACTTCGCTGGCCGATCGCGCATGGGACCGCGACAGTGCGGTGTACCGCGTATCAGGAGTAACAACGGTTATCGGAGGTTGGTTTATTACTGCATTCCTTGCTTTTCTCTCGGCTGCATTGCTTGCCTATGTTCTTTATCTTGGCAGTATCGTTGCTGTAATTCTGCTTTCTGCACTCACAGTATTTGTTCTTATACGCAGCAAAGTCATTCACCGCCGTCGCGAAAAAGAATATCAGGAAAAAGAAAACATGCTGCGCATAGATGAAAACACGGGCGAACAGGAAATTCTGGACCTGTGCAGAAACAATGTTTCTTTCGTAATTGAAAAAATTCCAGAAGTGGTAAGGCTGATCCGCGAAGGACTTGAAGAAGAAAAACTGAAAAAGCTGAAAGAAGCCGACGAAATTGTAAAAGATTTAAACAGCCGTACCGAGTTGTTCAGTTCCACGATCGGCAGCTCCATTTCGGCTCTTGGAGACAACTATGTTTTATATGGCGAGTACTATCTGAAAAATGCCGAAATCCTCCGCGAAATCGCTGTCAGTCTTGGCTATCTCACACACCCGGTATATAATCACATCAACAATCAGCACAAAAACCTGGGTAAAAACCAGATGCGCGATTTCGAGTCACTCTCCGAAGATCTGCAGCAATTGTGCGATTTTTCGAAACAAATTATACTCGAAAATTCCGGTCGCGGACTGGCCGATAATCTGCACGAAAAAGCCAATGTCGTTTGCGATAAAATAAAAATTGTCCGCCGTGCCCAGATCGAACGCGTAAAACGTAAGGAAAACGCTTCCCGTTCAAGTCTGCTGTTCTTCAATATCACAACTGAAATTCAGAACATCACCCGCTTTGTGAATGAACTGACCGAGCTCGATATCCGCACCAAAAGTCAGGTTGCTGAAGCGGATTACCGGTTGATTGACTAGCGGAAAGCTGCATATGATATGCATTGTATTGGCCTGTGACTTAGCATGGATCACAGGCCGATATCAGGGCTTGCTGAAAAAGTCTGAGGTGCGCCATATTTGAGGCGACAAGACGAAGATGTATAGTAATACTTCGAGTCGAAGGCAACGAAGAAGATGGCGTACATCAGGCTAACAAACACTCTCAGCAATAATCTATGCTTTAAGAAAATTGTTAATTCAGATTCGCAAGCTCATATATTTTATGCTGTTTTATCGTTTTCATTTTCAAATGCAGGGATTTTTGATGAAATCCCGAAAAGTCCTTGCATTCACGCTGCAAATAAATAAGAATATGTCATTGCTTCTGTGAGTGTTACGTGTTTTTCAGCAAGCCCTGTATTAATTTATTGTTACCATTAGGTTATTAATGCGTAACATTAAATTCATATTGGAATTTGCCAGAAATTTGCCGGAAATTTTCAGAAATGTTCGGACTAGATCTTGGGATGACCCTTTTGTTATTCGGCTGCATACTGGCAGCCATGGCTTTTGAATTCATCAATGGCTTTCATGACACAGCAAACGCAGTAGCCACCGTAATTTACACACGTTCGCTCAAGCCCCGCGTTGCGGTAATCTGGTCCGGTATCTTCAATTTCCTCGGAGTGTATTTTGGCGGAATCGCAGTTGCCATCGGAATCATCAACCTGTTGCCGCTTGAAATTCTGCTTGACCAGAACATCAGCCATAACATTGCAATGGTTGCATCGCTGATTCTGACAGCCATTATCTGGAATCTGGGTACATGGTATTTCGGTATTCCCTGCTCCAGCTCTCATACGCTGATCGGTAGCATTTTCGGCGTTGGCCTGGCCTACTTATTCATTTCTGATTCGAGTGGTGCCGCACTCAACTGGACAAAAGTCATTGAAGCCCTCAGTGCACTTCTCATCTCGCCTGTCATCGGCTTTGGGCTCACCATACTTTTAATGTATATTTTCAGAAGAACCATCCGGAAGAAAAAGTTTTTCAAAGCCGCCGATCCTGAAAAAAAACCTCCTTTCTGGGTTCGCCTGCTGCTTATCGGAACCTGCACCACTGTTAGTTATTCGCATGGTTCCAACGATGGCCAGAAAGGTGTTGGTCTCATCATGATCATTCTGATAAGTCTGCTGCCGGCTCACTTTGCGCTCGACAACACAAAAAATCCGTCCAATATGATCGGCAATGTAAATCACATTGAATATTACATTGGCAAAACCGATTCTACAAAAATTCTGGCCGCCGACATGCCCGGATACATTGCGCTGACGACAAGTATTGCAGATCTGAAAGAGAATTTGCTGATTGCACAAAACCCGGACGAATTTGACAAACTCGATCGTTTCAATGCCAGAAAAGATATTCTGACCATCAAGAAAAAAACGAATGAATTTCTGAACAGCCCATCGGTAGTAAAAAACAAAGCGCTTGTTTTGAATCACAAGGAAAGCAAGATGCTGAAGAACGACATTAAAGAAATGGACTCCTATACCGAATATGCACCGTGGTGGGTAATCCTGATGGTTTCTTTGTCGCTTGGACTCGGCACCATGATTGGCTGGAAGCGCATTGTGACAACACTGGGCGAAAAAATCGGCAAGTCGCAGATGAGCTACGCACAAGGCGCCAGCGCACAGATAGTAGCTACGGCAACCATTATGTCTTCATCAACCATCGGACTTCCGGTGAGTACCACCCACGTGCTTTCAAGTGGTATTGCGGGCTCCATGGTGTATCAGGGCGGATGGAAAAATCTGCAGATGAAAACTATTTACAACATTTTACTCACCTGGGTCATCACCATTCCGGTTACCATAGCCATGTCGGGCGGATTATTTCTGCTGATCCGGTCGATGTTGTAAACACATTACTTGATTATGATTTCTCCGGCGGGATCTGTCTCTTTGCCAAACCACACCACGGCATAATTGCCTTCAACAGCAATACCGATGGCTCTCCACTTCGATTTTTTCCACATTCCAAGATTGATTATCATCGAATTGTGTCCATAGCTTGACTTCCACCCGTCCAATGCATTCTTTGCAGTGAAATCAGAACTTGAATTCCAATAAGCAATTTCAAATCCTTCTCCGGTGTAAGAGCTAAGTTCCGATGGTTTGATATGCGCCAGATCGGCACCTTTATGATTATCGGTATAACAAACCGGCTTCCATGGTCCGTTTTTGCTCCAACTGTGCATATTGCATTTTTTTGCGCGCGGATATGTATTCAGGTCACGCACATGGCACTGGGCCACTTTATTGAGTGATGGCGAGATGGGAATTGATTTCAGCCACTTTTTTGACCGATAATCCATTAGCAGTTTGTATAATTCTTTCTCACGCTCATTCATGGCACGCAGACTGGTGTCGGTCTGTGCCTGCAGCATCGGACCAACAATAAAAATGATGAATAAAAGGGCTAACGTTCGCATGATTAACAATAGGATGTCAATGAATAGCGCGCAGAACCGCAAAAATATTGCCTAAAATGACTAATTTTGCAAAAAACAGACAAGGTGATATTTCCTTTTCTTCCAGAATCCGACGACAACCTGAATGCCATTTGCATTGAAGATGTATTTCATTCATATACGGCTTTCCGGAGCCGTATCGATGCCATTGCGGCTGAAATTGCTTCGCGTGGTTATAAAAAAGCTGCCATCGGTGTTGTTGCATCCGACCATATTGATACTTATGCTGCAGCCATGGCAATCTGGGCTACCGGAAACACTTATGTACCGCTCAATCCCTACCATCCGGCCGAGCGCATTGCCAGCATTATTGAACAAGCCGAAATACAACTTATTTTACACAGTGCCGAAAAACTGGAAGCATCAGCAACATTTGTCTGCACATGCGATTTGAAAGAGAGTACATTCAATGCACCTGCTGTTCCGGCCAATAATGATGTTGCCTACATTCTCTTTACTTCGGGCAGCACAGGCCAGCCCAAAGGCGTTCCGGTTTCGTATGGCAATGTGCGCTCTTTTCTGCGCAACCTCGAAGCCATGAATTATCATCTGGGTCCGGGCAGCCGCTTTCTGCAAATGTTCGATCTCAGTTTTGACCTCAGCATAGTTTCTATTCTGTCGCCGTGTATTTTCAGGGGAACTCTTTTCTCAGTTCCGAACAACAACATTAAATACCCAACAATTTTCAGACTGCTCGAAGAATACGAAATCGAATTTGCCATTCTTGTTCCCAGTGTGGTGGCTTATCTGCGGCCGTACTTCGATGAGATTATGCTGGACAAAATGAAATACATGTGCCTCAGCGGAGAAGCTGTTCCGCACGGACTCACCCTGGAATGGAAAAATTGCTGTCCCAATGCGGAGTTCCAAAATTTGTACGGACCTACCGAAGCCACCATTTATTCCGTTTGGTATCGCATGCCTGAAAATGATATTCCGTCGCGTAATGGGATTGTCAGCATTGGCTGGCCCACACTGGAAATAGAAGCCGTGATTGTGGATGATGAAAATAAAATTCTGAGCGATGGCGAAAAAGGCGAACTGCTCCTCAGCGGCGGCCAGGTCATTGCCGGCTATCTGAAAAATGAAGAAAAAAACCGCGAGGCATTTGTTGAAGTAAACGGGAAGAAATTTTACCGCACCGGAGATATCTGCATTCGTGAAAACGGGCTGTATTTCTATCTTGGACGCAAGGATTACCAGGTGAAAATCCGAGGCTTCCGTGTGGAATTGAGTGAAATTGAACATCATATTGCTTCGTTTTACGAAAACCGGAGGGTTGTTGCCATGGCCGCACACGATACTACTGGAAATGACGTTATTGTAGCAGCCATTGAAGGCAGCGAAGACGCGGTGCATGAACTGGGCGAATATCTGAAAAGCAAGATGCCGTTCTACATGATCCCGTCCGAATTCCGCTTCATAAGCGCCTTTCCGCTCAACAACAATGGCAAAATAAATCGCAGAGAAATCAATAATCTGATACTTGGTCATGACTGAACTTAACTACATCATACGCCGTGCAAAGGAAAGCGATTATGCATTTCTGGCCGAAGCCATTCTGAAGGCCGACATTGGTACAACGGGCACCAATACAAGTTATGCAGCACTTTTTGGCCTCAGCTATGAGCAGGCGCGCGATGCCATTACCGCCATGATGCCCGAAGAAGTGGAAGGATGTGAGTTTTCGCCATTTCATTTTCTGGTTGCTGAATTTAACGGAGAACCCGTTGCCTGTGTTTCGGCATGGATTGAAGGTCTCGACGGCGTTTCATCGTGGATGGCGCGTTCGGCGCTGATGCAGCATTACTATCCAAAAGGCGCGCTGGATTTTGTGCAATCAAAAAAACACATCACCGATAAAATGATGGTTCATCGCACCGAAGGAACCATGCAGATAGAATCAGTTTTTGTTTCGGATAAACACCGGGGCAAAGGGCTTGCGGCAAAACTTATCAAAGCGCATGTTGCAAAATTTCTGCTGCAGCAGTATCCGGTCAGTCAGGCCGAACTGATGACCTATATCGAAAACAAAACGGCCATTCACACCTACGAAAAAATAGGATTTAACATTAAAGACCGCACACAATGCGATGATCCGGATGTTCTCCATTATTTCCCAGGAACCGGAATGGTTCTGATGCAAACAGACATAATGAATTTAATGAAAGGATAAAACACCATGAACAACGAAGAAATCAACACAAAAGTTCAGGAAATTTTCAGAGATATTTTTCAGGCACCAGCCCTGATTATCAATCCCGATATGACCGCTAACGACGTGGATAAATGGGACAGTCTGACACACCTTACTATGATTGCAAAAGTGGAAGAAACTTTCGGTTTTCGTTTCAAACTGAAAGAAATGGTTAAAATGAAAAATGTCGGTGACATGCTGACCATCATCAACGAAAAGTTGAACGTTTAAAATGAAAAGATATCAGGTTTTTTCGATTATTGTACTAACGGGCGTATTATTGCTGGTTGCATCCTGCTTCTGGCCGAAAGACAACATTGTTCTCGGGGAAAAAGTGATTACGTTTATTCCGAAAGAAGAGATTTTGAATTTCAAAGTTAAAGACAACACTCAAAATGTTGACAGTGTTATCGCCATGCTCGAATCGCGCGCCTATGGCCTGAATGAGGACGCCATCAAGCGCATGAGTATTCTGGATGAATCAGTTTTCAGTTCAAGCGATTTTTTCATCAACCCGGCTGGAAGCAATGGTAGCACGGCCCTTGAAAACTTTTTCAAATACCTGCAAAAAAGTGATTCTGCATTGATCCGCATTGGTCATTACGGTGATTCACAAATTGAAGGAGACCGCATTACCAGCTTGCTTCGGATCATGTTTCAGGATAAATTCGGAGGCAGCGGAGTTGGCTATGTGCCAATAGATGATGTAACTTCTCCTGTGAGTTATACAAGAAGCACAAGCCCCAACTGGGTTCGTTATACAGTGTTCCACAATCGCTCTGCCAAAGGGTTGTACTGCCCTGGCGGAACCGTTTTCCGCTATCGGTTTTCGACACCTGAAAGCACCCGAGACAGTATTGGCGAAAATGGCGACACCATTAAAATTAAGGTTCCTGCCTGTTCCTATGCAAATGCAACTGTTTTTCTGAAACTATTCCGCGGTTACAGTATTGCCAGATTGTGGTATGGAAAAGCAACAGAACCAGCAGAACTCAAAGTGTATAACTCAAAAAACAATGAGCTTTTGGCCGAAGTTGTACTTGACAACCCTGATCCTTTTAACGTTGTTAAACTGCCACTGAAATCAAATCCGGTAAGTTTAAAATTCGTTTTTACGGGCCCCAGTCCCGAAATTTACGGACTCAGTTTTGATCCCATGTCAGGAGTTCAATTCGACAATTACGGACTCCGGGGACACAGCGGCGATGGTTTGATGAACATACAGAATGATTTTCTCAAAGCCCAATTCATTAAACTAAACAACAAACTTGTCATTTTGCAGTTTGGCGGAAATGTAACGCCCTACGTAAAAAACGAAGCATCACTCAACACCATAAAAAACAGCTACGATAGATTGTATGCGCATTTTCGTAAAGCCATGCCAGATGCATCTGTTCTGGTGATTGGGGTAAACGATGTTGCACGCAGCGTTGGCGGAACATATGCATCGTATCCGATGGTAAGCCGCATCCGTGATGTTCAGAAAGAAGTGGCGCTGAAAAACGGTTGCGCATTTTTCGATCTTTATCAACTGATGGGCGGAGAAAATTCGGTGCTGGCATGGAACAAAAAAGGATGGGCCTCGCGCGACGGTCATTACAGCGACAAAGGTCGCGAAATTGTTGTCAATGAGCTTTTCCTTGCCATCATGGGCGAATACAATAAATTTCTCATTCACGGAACAACTGCCGGAAAATGATTAAAAACGCATTGAAAATATTTGTTTTGTTAACCGGACTTCTGCTATTCGGCCTTGAAAGCCATGCCCAGAAAAATCCTGCTGACACAAATTATTTGAAGCAAGCCGTCAAATACAGCGAATTTTATGATTTTCTGCAATATGATAAAAACATGTTTGAATGGTATCAGATCGATGCCATTGCACCGTTTTTTGAAAAACTGAAAAAGGCAAATAAAGAAAAAGTTGTCATTCTTCATATAGGCGATTCTCACATTCAGAGCGACATTGGAACAGGCATCACCCGTGCGATGCTGCAACAGATTTTTGGTTTTGGCGGCCGCGGCATTGTTTTCCCATATCAGGCAGCCGGCACTCATTCGGCCTTTGATTATTTTGCACAGGCACACGGCACATGGTCGGCCTCGAAAAATGTTGAACTTAAACCAAAAATGAACATTGGTGTGAGTGGTATCACTGTTTTTACAACCGACTCAACCGCAGGATTCAAGCTGATTTTCAGAAAGCATTATTACTCCATTCAACCCGATTTCAAACGCATACGCATCTATTGTCACAAAGGCAAAGAAAGCTTTGACGCGAAAATCAAAGCTGGTGGTTCAAACACCTGGGTTGATGCTGATTGTCATTCCGACACACTTCCATATGTCGAAGTTATTCTGCCCAAAGCATCTGATACGCTCACATTGGTTGTAAACAAAACATCCCCCGAACAAAAATATTTTGAATGCTATGGCATAGAAATTCAAAGTGTGGCAAATACGGGAATTCAGTACATCAGTGTAGGAATCAATGGTGCAGGATATCACAGTTTTTTCAATCAGAATCTTACCGCTGCACAACTGAAAGCAATAAAGCCGGATCTCGTCATTTTCGACCTCGGCATCAACGACTTCTTCAGAGGTACTTTCAACTATCAATACATCATGAGCAGCATCAACAAGGCCATTGCACTATTCCGGCAATCAGCCCCCAATGCTGTTTTCATGCTTCCCAATGCTCAGGACATTTATTATCGCGGCCGCAACATTACCAATTGCAAAGATTACAGTACCCTCACCAGATTGCTTTCAAAAGAACAGAATGTTGTACTCTATGACTACTTCAACATCTCTGGGGGACCGCGTTCCATGCTAAACTGGGCAAAAAACGGACTTTCACAGCGCGACCGTTGTCATCTGAGTTATAAAGGATATAAAGTGAAAGGAGAATTATATTTCAACGCCCTTCTCAATTCCTATATTGCCTATTTATCGCGCAAACCAGACAGTCTGCTTGTTTTCAACAATGCCATTGACACAACCAATTTCGGGAAATGGGTCATCAACAAATCCACCTATTACAACCGGCAGGAAATTGCCACTACTGATAAAATAAACAATTATAAAAACCAAACCGGAGGCACGAAGTATTCCAACACCGGAACAGGACAATATTATATAGTTAGGTCGGGTGATAATCTAAGCTCAATTGCAAAGCGATATGGAGTCACCGTTGCCGATCTGCAACGATGGAACAATCTTTCAACAACACGCATAAACGCAGGCCAGAAGCTACTTGTAAGCAAATCTGCCGCCAGCAATACAACGCAAAAAACCATCAATCAAACATCGTCACAGCAAACAACAATTGGCAGCAAAAAAATCGTGTACACTATAAGAAAAGGAGACAACCTCAGTTCCATTGCTTTAAAATACAAAGTAAGCGTTGATGAAATAAAAAAATGGAACGGATTGAATTCAAACAATATCGTTGCAGGGAAAACGCTTGTAATTTACGCTTCAGGCACTGTACCCCAAACTCAGACGACCACACAAAAACAAAACACCACCACACAAACCACCAAAACAGGAACCCTGCACATTGTCAAAAGCGGTGAATCACTATGGTCGATAGCAAAAAAATACAACACTACCGTTGAAAAAATAAAAAAGGACAACAAGCTGACTTCTGATAAATTAAATGTCGGACAAAAACTAAGCATTAAGTAATATGAATTTTTCGTTTACCGATTTTCTTTATTCACTTCAATATCTGCCGGGGCAGCCACTTATTTTTCAGTCAGTAACATTTTTTATTCTTTTTGCCTTTTTTTATCTGCTGTATGCACTCTCCTTCAACAACCGCAGCCTTCGCAACGCAGTACTCCTGATATTCAGTTTGTATTTTTATTACAAAATCAGCGGATTCTTTGTCGTTGTAATGATTCTGATGGCCACCATTGATTTCTTCATTGGAAAAGGAATTTATAAAACAAAAACCACAAGTGGAAAAAAATGGCTCTTGGTGCTGTCTGTATTTATGAATGTCGGCGCTCTCATATATTTCAAATACACAAACTTTCTGATTGAAACATGGACAGGTATAGCACATCCTGGGACAGAACCATTGATTTTGAAAATTGTGCAGCCATTGGGAATTTCATATTTTGTTTTTAAATCACTCACCTATATTTTTGATATTCATCGCGAGGTAATTGAAGAACCTGAACGAAACTGGTTTCGCTATGTCCTGTACATTTCATTTTTCCCGAACATACTGGCTGGCCCCATTTCAAAAGCGCGCGACCTGCTGCCTCAGTTTATTTCAAAACCCGTCATAGATAAAAACATACTAAGCAAAGGTCTTTTTCTGATTATGCTCGGGCTTATCAAAAAAATTGTTTTCGCCGATTATCTGGCCGCCAATCTGGTTGATCGTGTATTTGAAAGCCCGCAATATTTTACGGGAATCGATGCATTAATGGCAGCTTATGGAGGCATGTTACAGTTATATTTCGATTTTGCCGGCTACACCGACATGATGGTTGGTTTTGGATGTCTGATGGGATTTAGCATTGAACACAACTTCAACAAACCATTTCTGGCCGGCAACATCACCGAATTCTGGCGACGATGGCACATTACATTATATAACTGGCTCAACGAATATTTATATCAGCCACTCGCTTTTGCATGGCGCCGGGGCGGAAAAACAATGATTCTGCTGGCCGTTTTTATCACCTTCTTTGTTTCGGGTCTCTGGCACGGAGCTGCACTCACTTTTGTTGCCTGGGGACTTTTGCATGGAGCAGCTATCGCCTGGGATGTGATAAGCCAATCAACCAGAAATAAAATCCAGCAATGGATGCCGAAAAGCATTTACTCTTTTATCAGCATTTTTATTACTTTTCACTTTCTTGTTTTCACTGCTGTATTACTGAAAGTCCCCAATCTTGTCAAAGCGGGCGAATTTTATAATTTTATGCTGACCACTGATTTTTCAATGTTCCCTCAATGGCTCAGCATATATACCACTCCTTTTCTACTGATGCTGGGCGGATTAATTTTGCAATATCTGCCAGTAAAATTGTATGCAGGAATGCTGGGTGGATTCACCAAAGTTCATTGGTCACTCAAAGCCGCAACCCTGGCCGTTCTTATAATATTACTCTATCAGCTTTACAGCCTCGACGCCATGCCGTTTATTTATATCCAGTTCTGACAAACCGGATAAACATTTGATGAATGTATCTGGAACCTGACAAATATTACCATATTTACAATCATGCAAACGGGTTTGAAAATGTTTTCCGCTGTAATGAAAACTATTTGTTTTTTATCCAGAAATACCGGTTTCACCTGCTGCCGTTTATCGACACTTACGCCTATTGTCTGATGCCCAACCATTTTCATCTGCTGATCCGCGTGAAAAGCCGGGAAGAGATGCTGGAAAGTATGGAAAAAATCCTCACCCCTCCAACTTTACATCCTGGAACTTATCCTGAAACTTTGCCGAAGTTTGGAACTTCGGCAAAGTTGGATAAGTTGGATAAGTTGGAGGTAAAAGACCTTCCGGATTTTTTCCGGCTTGAAAAAATTGCCCCGTCATCACGCATTAAAACGTACGGCAAATTTCTCCGTAAATATTACCAGCTTGCAAACATTCCGCCATCAGATTACGCCACATCAGACCTATTCATCGGACAACTGATCAGCCGACAGCTTGGTGATTTGTTTTCCAGTTACACACAGGCCTTCAATAAGCAGTTCAAACGAATGGGTGGGATATTCATCAAAAACTTCCAGCGAAAAGAAGTAGATTCGACCAACTACCTGATCAATCTAATCACTTACATCAACAACAATCCGGTTTATCACGGCTTTGCAAATAAAACTGAAGGATGGCCATATTCATCCTATAACGATGTTTTAAATAACCGTTCCGACATCGTTAACTGCACAACAGTAATTGAATGGTTCAAGAAACTGCAGAACTTCATTAACTGTCACAAAACAACGCCAAAAATCGATTTCGGATATTCATTTGAATAAAATCCATCTCTCATTTGATTGCCACTTCAAATAAGGATTGTACAGCATCTCAAAATAATGTTGCGAAACCTTGTTTTGTTTTGTTTCTTTGCTGCAATACAATAACCATATGAAAAAGCTTTGTTTTATTTCGCTGCTTGTCTTTGCATTTCTTAATACCAAAGGCCAGACCGATACTTCGCATACAGCAAAAATGCAATGGTTTACCAATGCCAAACTTGGCATCTTCATTCACTGGGGAATTTATTCAACCGGACGGGGAAGCGAATCGTGGGAATTTTACAACGGCCACACCAGTCATAAAGACTATATGGCACAAATAAATGAATTCACAGCTGAGAAGTACAATCCAGCCGAATGGGTTACACTGATTCAGAAAAGCGGAGCACGCTATGTTGTAATCACTTCCAAACACCACGACGGAGTTGCACTCTGGGACACCAAACTCAACGACCTGAGCACAAAAAAAAGTTCGCCAGCCAAACGCGATGTTCTCACTCCTTTTGTAAATGAAATCAGAAAAACAGACTTGAAACTTGGATTGTATTATTCACTAATTGATTGGACAAACGATCATTATACGGGATTTCTTCGGGATTCTTCGAGATATGAAATTAATGATGAGCCAAAGCGATGGGAAAAATTCATGAAATTCAATAACGGTCAGCTTTCGGAAATTCTTAAATTATACAATCCTGACCTTATATGGTTTGACGGCGATTGGGAACACAGTGCCAAAGAATGGAATGCAGCCGGAATTCGCGAAATGGTATTGAAAAACAATCCCAAAACAATCATCAATGGACGACTGCAGGGGTATGGCGACTACGCCACTCCTGAACAACATTTTCCAATCATCAGACCGGAAAAAGAAAACTGGGAACTTTGCATGACCATGAATGGATCGTGGGGCTATTACATCACAGATACCGCCTACAAAACTCCATACGAAATCATCAGCATTTTCGCTGATTGCATTAGTTTTGGAGGGAATCTTCTGCTTGATATCGGCCCCAAAGCCGATGGATCCATACCGGAAGAACAAACATTTATTTTAGAAGAACTGGGACAATGGAATGCAAAACACCATGAAGCAGTTTTTGAATCAATGGCAGGATTACCGCTCGGGCACTTTTACGGCCCAACCACCATTGCACAAGATTCAACAGCCATTTATCTTTTTCTTCAGGGAAAACAAAGCGGCAACGTGATTCTAAAAGGATTGAACAATGAAATACAAAACATTGAAGTTATTGGATCCAACACGCCGGTTCCATTCAATGTAGTTGGAAAAATTTCGTGGAGCAAAGTTCCGGGAATTGTTTACATCAATGTTCCCGAAGGTGTTCAAGATAAATATATGACAGTCCTTAAAATCAACCTCAACGGGAAACTCTCGCTTTACCGCGGTGAAGGCGGGCTGTAGAACATCGAACACTGAACAAGGAAGTAAGAACACTGAAGTAAAACTGAAATTCAAACTTCATTATTCGGTGTTCCAAAAGATTTCGTCCTTCCGCCTTTATTACTTGTCTGGCGATAGACAAGTTCCTTGTTCAGCATTCAAAATTCCTTCATACTTCCTCGTTCGATGTTCAGAGTTCGGTATTCATTATTTATTACTTTTACATTAAGCAATTGTAACTTACTGCCACTCTTCCGGTATTTTAATAACTTTGTGTAACAATTAGTTTTGCATAATGAATTCAGGCGAAAACATTAAAATTCTGCTGGTTGACGACGAGAAGGACATTCTCGAAATCATGAGCTATAACCTAAAAAAAGAGGGCTATGATGTTTATACAGCCCGTGATGGTCAGTCGGCCATAAACAAAGCATTGGATATTGAGCCGCAATTGATTGTTCTTGACATCATGATGCCTGGAATGGATGGCATTACAGCTTGCCAGGAGATGCGAAAACATGAGTCCTTAAAGCAGTCGGTTATCATTTTTCTAACAGCACGCAATGAGGACTTCGCGCAAATTGCTGCTCTTGAATCGGGCGGCGACGACTTTATAAGCAAACCCATCACCCCAAAGGTGTTTCTGACAAAAGTCAAAACATACCTCAGGCGTTTTTCAAAGGATATCAACCCCGATACATCACGAGAGCTGGAATTTGAAGGGCTTGTCATTAATTTTGAGCGCTACATTGTTATACGCGAAGGGCAGGAAATCATTCTTCCGAGAAAAGAATTTGAACTACTGGCGCTTCTTGCCAGCAAACCGGGAAAAGTTTTTACACGTGAAGAAATTTTCTCCAAAGTCTGGGGAAACGACATTGTTGTTGGCGACCGAACCATTGATGTTCATATTCGCAAAATCCGCGAAAAAATCGGATTAAGTCTAATACGGACAGTAAAAGGCGTTGGATATACTTTTGAAATCAAGAAATGAAAATAACCCCCGGAAACCCGCGTCATCTCTCCATTTTTATTGCTGTCATTCTGGCTTTGATTGTTTTTGCAATCAGTCTGACTGTACTTGAACTAACCACTGCATCAAAATGGATAGTAGCTCTGACACTGGCTTTCACAACTTTCATTGTGGTTTTTATTTCTCTGTTATATACTCTGAACAGATTTATCTACAATAAAATACGGCTTATCTATAAGTCGATCCGAAGCACTAAACTGGGTAAAAGCGACAAAAAAATCCAGATGGAAAAAGGCGATGTACTCGAAAATGTCAGCCGCGATGTTGAACAATGGACACGTGACAAAGCCAATGAAATTGAAGTACTCAAAAAAAACGAAGAATTTCGACGTGAATTTATCGGAAATGTTTCCCACGAACTGAAAACCCCCATTACAACCATTCAGGGATATGTACTGACCTTGCTTGACGGCGGCATCCACGACGACGAGATTAATGTAAAATACCTCCAACGTGCAGCAAAAAATATCGATCGGCTGATTGCCATTGTAAACGACCTTGATGAAATTGCAAAACTCGAAAGCGGCACCATGAAAATGAATTTCAGCAATTTCAACTTTTCGGCACTGGTAAAAGATGTTTTCGAATTCATGGAAATCAAAGCAGAAAAACGCCGCATCGTTCTTGATTACAAAAATCAATCAGATTCAAAAACCCTTGTTCATGCCGATCCAGACCGCATCAGGCAGGTACTGATCAATCTGATTGACAACTCTCTCAAATACGGAAACCGCTTTGGATCGACAACCATCAGCGCTTTCGATATGGATGAATATTTTTTGATTGAAGTGGCCGACAATGGAATTGGTATTGACCAGGCCGACCTGCCAAGAATCTTCGAGCGTTTTTATCGAACCGAAAAGAGCCGCAGCCGCAAACTAGGTGGAACAGGATTGGGTCTTGCCATTGTAAAACATATTATCGAAGCACATCAGCAAACCATTCATGTGCGATCAAAAATCGATGTGGGCACCACATTTTCGTTCACTCTTGCTAAAGCGACTAAATAATAAAACTCATTGCTCAACGCTCAAAGCACAAGGCATAAGAAGTTGAAAGTTCATAAAGCTTGTAAAGTAGAAAGGTAACTGAATCGTAACACGAAACGCTTATAGACAAAGCACCTTTATAAACTTTTCACTTTTAAACTTTACAAACTTAAACGCGGGCTGCGCCAATCAAAAATGCGGACAGGTTTTACATTTTTTGGGATTATACTTTTTCTCGGTCTTGCATGAAGAAACAGCAACTGCACAAACCAGAAGAACAATCAAAAAGTATATAAACGATTTTCTTTTCATCTCAATGATCCCTTATGCAAATTTAATTAATTTTGTAGGGAATGGACGATTTCCGATAAAAAATTAACGCGAAAACATCCATAATATTCTTCAAATCTCATTTTTCATGCCAGAAAGAATGAAAATACTGGTTTACCGCATAAGCTCCATCGGAGATATAATTCTGACAACACCAGTTGTGCGTTGTTTGAAAAAACAATATCCCCATGCTGAAATTCACTACATCACCCGAAAAAGATATGCCGAAACCATATCATCGAATCCATATATTTCGCATCTCTGGCTTATCGAAAAATCGCCTCTTGAAATTCTCGATCAATTAAAAGCCGAGAAATTCGACTACATGGTTGACCTACACCGAAATTGGCGCAGTCAGCGGCTTATGGCTCATCTGAATACAAAATACAACACATTCAACAAACTCAATATCCGCAAATGGATTTACACACATTTCAAAATAAATCTGATGCCTGATATTCATATTGTTGACCGTTATTTCAAAGCTGTAAAAAAACTTCATGTAAGCAATGATAAAGAGGGCCTCGACTTCTTTTTTCCAACAGATTACAATCCTGAAATCAAAAAAAATCTGCCCGAAAAATACATTGCCTTTGCTATTGGCGGAACATACGCAACAAAACGATACCCAACACCTCAAATAATCAAATTCGTAAAATTGAGTCCGGTTCCGGTAGTTCTGTTGGGCGGAAAAACTGAAAATAACGACGCGGCAGAAATAGAATCATGCATCCCCGACAAAGTCATTAATCTCTGCAACAAGTTATCGCTGACAGAATCGGCTGCAGTAATCGATAACTCGCGGCTTATAATTTCGAACGACACCGGCATGATGCATATAGCCGCAGCTTTGCAAAAACCCATCATAAGCATATGGGGCAATACAGTTCCTGCATTCGGCATGTATCCCTATTTTCCTGAAGGACTTGAAAACAAATCGGACATTGTTGAAAACAATAATCTGCGCTGCCGGCCATGCAGCAAACTGGGTTATAAAAAATGCCCGAAAGGACATTTCAGATGCATGAAAGATATATCACCGGAACTCATAGCAGAAAAAGCCCGCAAACTTCTTGGCTTGCAATAATCTCTCGAAGCGTTTAGAACCCTTCAAAGTATATCCATTCTTTACCCCTCGTGATGATAGGGCTCGTTGCGCATAATGGTCATTGCACGATAGATTTGTTCGGCCAGAATCAAACGCACCAGCTGATGCGGAAACGTTAGTTTTGACAAAGCCCATATTTCGTTGGCTCGCTGTTTAAGCTCATCACCTGCACCATAAGCCCCGGCAATAACAAATAAAATCCTGCGGGCACTTCCCGAATCAATCACTTTTCTCAAATCGAGCGAAAATGCAAGACTGGTGTGCTGCTTGCCCTTTTCATCCAGCAGAATAACGTAATCGCCCGGAGCAATCATTTTCATTGTTTTTCCGGTCTCGGTTCTGACCATCGCTTTAACATCGGGAATATGCTTTACATCAGTCGTTTCAAGCATCTCCCAGGGGAAATACTTCTGTATTCTGGCTCCATAAAAGGATAATCCTTCCGCAACAAAGCCCACACGCGTTTTACCAACAACAAGCATGGATAATTTCATATATTGATCCGGGTTAGTTTCAAAAAATTGTATCTTTGGCTTAAATTTTGAGATTGCAACGGCAAAATACAAAATAATGAAATATTTTTTCATTTTGATATTAAGTTTTTTCTCTTTGCAGGGATTTTCAGTGAACAATGACACACTGACCATTCCTGATATTTATGAGCTCAATGACAAAATATCCGATGCCATTCGATCGGGCGACGCCAGCAAACTGGCTTCCTGTTTTGCACCAACCATTCAACTGAGTGTTCCGGGCAAAAAAGGTGATTTCAGCCGCACTCAGGCAGAAATCATCATGCGCGATTTTTTCGCACAATACCCACCTTCATCTTTTTCCGTCAATTCTGAAGGAAAAACATCAGGAACAAATTTTTACACACTGGGATCATATGTCTCCGGATCGGTACGCTTTAAAGTGTATTATGTCATTCAAAAAGCCGATTCAGAAATAACGCTTCATATACTCAAATTCGAAATTCAATAAAAATGCACAGCAGTCTGACGATTGAACAAATCATTGATTTTGCATTAAAAGAAGATATTGGTGATGGTGACCACACCACATTAAGCACTGTTCCTGCCGATAAACGCGGGAAAATGGCTCTCTTTGTCAAAGAAGAAGGGATTCTTGCCGGAGTTGACCTTGCACGACAAATTTTTCACCACTTCAATCCCGACATTTCAATGCAGATCATCCTGCGTGATGGGAGCCACATCAGCAAAGGTGATATCGCATTTCTGGTTGATGGACCCGTACAAAACCTGCTGACCTGCGAACGGCTTGTTCTGAATTTCATGCAACGGCTCAGCGGTATTGCAACACAAACCAATAAAATGGTTAAGATTCTTGAAGGCACTCAGGTTAAAATACTTGACACCCGCAAAACAACACCATTGCTGCGTGAACTTGAAAAAATGGCTGTTCGTATAGGTGGGGGTTATAATCACCGCTTCGGACTATTCGACATGATACTCATCAAAGATAATCATGTTGATTTTGCCGGTGGAATTACCAAAGCGCTGAATCAGACAAAGCAATACCTGACCGACAAAAAACTGGATCTGGAAATTGAAATCGAAGTCCGCAATATGGAAGAACTCCGTGAAGCACTCGAGGCAAATATTGCAAGCCGCATTCTGATTGACAACTTCAAACCTCACGAAATGAAGGAAGCCGTAGAGTTTGTCAACGGACGTGTTCAAACCGAGGCCAGTGGCGGTATTACCATTGACAATTTACGGGAATACGCTGAAACCGGTGTTGATTTTATTTCTTCCGGTGCACTCACACATCATATCAAAAGTCTTGATTTAAGTCTTAAAGCGCTTGACTAAAGGCAAAAGCAAAAAACGGATTAAACTGAACGAACTTCCTGTTTACAACAGGATGCTTGATTATTCCAAAGGCCACAAATTTCCCGGCAGCGAAGGCAAAAGCATTTATTTGGTCATGTCGCTGTTATTGGAAGGGCTTAAAAACTCGGTTTTAGCCATGAGAGCATCAGCACTTGCTTTCAAATTTATGATGGCAGCCATTCCCGCGCTTATTCTGATCAACACCGCGCTACCACTTTTGCTGCCCGAAGAGAGCAAAGACATACTACTTTCCATTTTCGGAACATTTTTGCCAAGACAAATATTTTCATCCATTGCGAAACCTGTTTCTGAGGCAGCTGGTGGCTTTGCAGGCAGTGTGATTTCGATAACCGCCATCACCACCCTCTGTTTTGCCGTTAATGGAATCAGGGCCAGTATTGTCATTTTCAACAATTCATACCACACGCCCGAAAACCGCCCATTACACAAACAATTCGGTGTAGCCCTGCTGCTGGTTTTCATATTGTTACTGCTTACCATTGTAGCTGTACCAATATTTTTCCTCAATCAGGAAGTCATAGAGTGGCTGCGTTTCAACAACATTCTGGGGCCTTTCTGGTCGGCCAGTCTTGTTTTTGTTGTAAAATACACTTTCTTTTTTTTATTCATTACATTTATACTTGCAGCCATTTATCACCTGGCACCAGCCAAAAAGAAAAGACTTCACCTGTTCAGTCCTGGCACCATCATGGCGGCATTTCTCACAGTAATGGCATCGATTGGCTTTGATGCTTTTATTTCGGGTTTTACAAGATACGAAGAAGTGTATGGCGGCATTTCCGCCTTATTTATTCTCATGCTTTTTCTTTTCATTCTATCGATGATATTTCTGATAGGATTTGAAATCAACGCTGCCTTGTATTACGGTATTTCCATTGAAAAAGAAAACCCTAACTCCAAACAAAACTAAACTGCATGCTGGAAAAATATTCTACCACCGCACCATCAACTTTTGACAAAACCACTATCATTAACGAAACTGACCGTTTGGTTGAAAAACTGCGCGAACTGCAATCGGTGATGTATGCCGAAAACAAAAACAGCATGCTGGTTATTTTACAGGGTATGGATGCATCGGGAAAAGACAGTACCGTTAAGCATGTTTTCGGAAAAATAAACCCCATGGGTGTGCGTGTAAAACCATTCAAAAAACCAACCCCCGAAGAATATGCCTA
>Ga0116152_10001183_pt1 | contig 21394 bp, 9 predicted proteins | sample AD_UKC119_MetaG_FD_89894 | JGI IMG/M metagenome (GOLD analysis project Ga0116152, IMG submission 89894) | Active sludge microbial communities of municipal wastewater-treating anaerobic digesters from Hong Kong - AD_UKC119_MetaG | ecosystem: Engineered > Bioreactor > Anaerobic > Digestate...
CTGCTAGAGCATCATCGCCCACAACTTCTGAAGGTGCAAAACCCCGCACAGTTCCAATCCCGCCCAAACCAAATTCTTCAGAACTTAATAGAGGTTTGTTTGAAAGCTGACCCCGACCTTGTAAGAGCAAGTTAAAGCGGCTCGTTAAGCGTTGTAAGCGTTGTAGAATTAAATTCCCCTTCGTGAACTGCGGGTCACCTGCAGGTCGGGTCATGTTAGGATCTCCTTCATCGCTTGCGCCAAAGATATCAATCCCCTTAGAAACTTCCAGATCAACCGTATTCACACCAACGCCCAATAATCTGTCTAAAAACTCCGCCTGCAATCCTGCGCGCAACGCACGGATTTTATCATGTCTGGTTGCCTCTACGTTATTAAGGCTCTCCACATTTCTGTAATCAAACAAAACACGTCCGAACAGATTGGTGTTTCGAGAACGGATGAAAGGGTGTTTCGCCTTAATAGTATAAGAACGGGATTTCCCCGCAACATCAAACTGCTTCAACGTAAATCCTGGATCAGTATTGGTCATACTGCCGCTAACTTCCAAGGTTGTTCCAAGACTACCGATAGGTTGTTCATAAGCCAAAGAACCATACGCAAGTTCCATCCCACCATCAGGAGCAACAACAGTCTGCGCTGTAATTTTTTCATTGAGGCCTAAAACAGAATTTAATATCCCCACACCCTGCGCCTGGAAAGGTCCCAAGAAACGGCTTCCGTGGTTATTAACTCCAACCAAGGCCTCATACGGATCACGCTCAATGATAACCAACATATCCGCCGCCCCTGCTGTAGTCGTAGACGGGCTAATCACGCTACGGGCTGTAACACCTGGCAAATCATTGATAAGAAGGAGCTGACGTTCCATATCAGCAATGTTAAGCGCTCCGCCTTGACTAATGCGGCTAGCATAATCCTGAATAAGTTGCAGTTCACTCGGACTCTGATCACCGCCCTGAATAATAACATTGTCGATAAAGCCTTCTACAACTTGCAGACGTGCAATACCATTTTCAATTGTTTGCGGCGGGACAACAACCTGCGTTAAGACGTATCCATCATTGCGGTATTGCAAAGTCATCTGATTGGCAATGCCGTACAAATCTGCCAAAGTAATTTCGGTGCCAATTTTATCGGCATAAATAGGGTACACATCATCCGCGTCATAAACGCCTAAACCCTCAACATTCAAGCCGCCAAATTTAAACTTCACTCTCTCCGCTCCTGAAGGAGCGTTTTGAAGCGCCAAAGATTTCACACTAACGTTAGGTCCCACTTGAGGAATAAGACGGCCCTCATTAATCGACTTTTCGATACGACCTGGATCAGCAACCCCAGTTTGTTGGCTCAATTGAGCCTGTGCGCCTGCAGAAAAAACAAGCGCAGAGGTAAAAATGGTTGTTGAGAAAAATCTTCTGAACATCTTGGTTCTCGATGTAGTCATGATGGACTCCAGACATTTTATTATTATTAAAGATGATTATTGTGTAACGAAGTAAGACAAATAAGACAATAGCGAAAATAGTTATCCCCACATTGTTAAAGATTATAACCCTAACCGCCTGATTTTACAATAAACAGCCCTTCATTAATTTTGTAATATTGTTGCTTTCTTTCGATTTATTAAGTTTTCCTTAATATATCATTGCAAATAAGCCTGAAAAGTGGCATGTAAATTACATTCATAATTTAAATAACTGCTGTCAAACCACTTCACGTGCTTTGACTATATCTAATATCAGGTATTAAAACCTGTCATATCTGTGGAGAAAAAAGATGAGAACATTCAACGACAATAATGGCTGCGCAAGTTTACTAAGTCGTACTGGTAAAAAACTTTTAACGACGACGGCGATGACGGCGGTCGGACTTCTCTCCCTTTCAGGACAAGCAAACGCGGCTGATGACTGGACAGGTCACACTGTTATTGGTGGCGGTGGTTCGATCTCCTATGACGCCGCTCCTCCTGCCAACACAACAAACATCACACAGACAGGTCAGCGCGTCAAAGTTAATGGCGATGGAGATATCAAAGCAGGTTGGACTGTTAATTTGAATCAAGACTCATCTTCCGCGCAATACATTCTTTTTGATACCGAAGCAGATCCCACCAACATCATGGGAAGCTTGAACGCAAATGGTCAGGTTTTTATCTTTGACCAAAACGGCGTTATTTTTAGCCCAGGCTCTCAGGTTAATGTTGGGTCAATTGTCGCCTCATCAGGAACGTTGACTTCTGACGATGCGGAATTAGATACAGGTAAAGTAAGTATTGCCCTTAATTCTGCCACAGATGGTGCTGTCACCAACGGCGGAATTATAACAGTTGCTGAAGCGGGTCTTGCAGCTTTCGTTGCCCCTAATATTACAAACAGTAACTATGTTAATGCAAAAATGGGAACAATTGCGATGGCCGCGGGTCAAACCGTGACATTAGACATGTATGGTGACGGTCTTGTTGAAGTCGCCGTTAATGGTGCACTTGCCGATGGTTTAATTTCAAATACTGGCACTATTGAAGCCCAAGGCGGTAACGTTATTATCTCTGCCGAAGCTGCCAAGAACGCTGTTGATAATGTTATTAATATGGGCGGAACCACAACCGTTACTGGTTTTACAAGCAAAGCAGGAAAAATTGTTCTTTCTGGTGGTTCAAAAGGAACTGTTAACCTTGGTGATTTTTCATCTACGTCAGCAAATGGTAGTGCGGGATACGACGCAGGATCCGTTGAAATAAAAGGTGAAAACATTGTTGTTGGTGAGTCTTTAGGACCTTCTCAACCTACTGTCAGTGCCGATGGATTTAACCAATCACTTTCAGCGAATGCCGCAGGCGATGTTAGCCTTATTGCCACCAATGCCTTAACGATTAATGGTCGGGTCAGCGCCCAAGGATTGGCAGGGACTGGTTTTGTAGAAACCTCTGCCCCTACCACAACTTTTGGTCCTTTGGCATCCGTGTTAGCAACACGCGAATGGTTTTTAGATCCTACCAACTTCACCATTGATAATCCTTTTGCCGCTCTTGTGAACGCGCAGTTGAACTTTGGTGATATGACTATTCAAACGAATGGTGCAGGTGGTGCAGCGGGCAATATCACTCTTTTGAATGGCGTTGCCATCAATAAGACGGCAGGTGCAGATTCTACATTTACCTTAAACGCTCATAACGACATCACTATCGCAGGCACAATTGGCGCGACAGGTGCTGGTGCCCTTAATGTGAATTTAAATGCTGACTTTGATGTTGGTGGCTCTGTAGACGCTGACATTTTTATCCTAAATGATATTAATACGAATGGCGGGACTTTTACGGCTATCGCCTCTGATGATATTGATATTAAAAACGGCGCAACAGTTAGCACCGGTGGCGGCAAAGCAACAATTACCTCCCGTGGTCGTGGCCCTGAAAGTTGGCTCTGGATGCCTGCTGCAGGAAACAGTGGCACTCTTACAACATCTGGTGGCGATATTGATATTACCGTTGGAAACATATTCCTTTCAAACGGCTCTTCTATCAATGCAGGTACAGGTGCCGTCTCAATTGAGCGTGATGTTGTAGGAACGATCGGTTTAGGTTCAGGCGCAGGAGACATGCAACTTGGACAAGCTGAGCTAGATAGAATTACAGCAAGCAGTCTGTCAATTGGCGGCAACAATACAACTGATATTAATGTTGCAGGCGCGGATATGGACGCGTTTTCAACGGTGAATTTGAGCGCCCTCGCCGCCTCAGGAATCAACTTCTTTGGCGTAAACAATTTTGCAACTCTAAATGCAACAACAGATATTGTTACGCTTTTAAGTGGTTCTTCTGTGAATGCCCTAAACAGCATTTTCTTTGACGCCCCCCTTGTTAATTTGGATGGCAATCTAAATGCTCCAAGTATTTCTGGAACAGCCACTACCGTAAACGTTAACAACAATGGGAATCTTCCTGTTGTCAATGAAGAGATTCAAGACGGTATTGACGTGGCCGCCGCAGGCGCAACAGTCAATGTTGGTGATGGTACTTATATTGAAAATCTTCTCATCGGTAAATCTATAAACCTTCTCTCTGTCAATGGTCGTAGTTCGACGACGATTGAAGGAATTTCAGGGGTTGGTCGTTTAGGTACGGTTCAATTTGCTCCGAATACAACAGGCGTTCAATTGGGTGATACCAATCAAGGATTTACCATTGTTGGAATTGATAATGGTTTTCCTGGCATTGAAAACGCTGCGCTTTACCTTCAAGGTAACCAAAGCAATCATATCATCAGAGGCAATGATATTGTAGCCAATGGTGATAGTGGTTTAACATCAGAATTCGGCGCAACAGTCTCTGACATTATCATTGATGACAACATCTTCTCTGGTCAAACATTTACAGGAACCAATCCTGCAGGTGTTGGCTTTGGCAGTCAGTTTACAACACCAAATGTCCCCCGTCAGCTTGTTGTCATGGGCGGCGGCACAGGAGGCGGAAACACCTCTAACATTACATTTACAAATAATCAGATCACTGGAACCGCAGGCGGCATCAGCACTGATGATAATGTATCTCCTCAAGGCAATACATTGGTTACCATTGACTCTAAAGGCGCGATTATCACAGGAAATACATTCCATGGTGAAACCACACGTTTTGGATCTTCACTGCGTTCACGCGGAACAAACACATTAATCTCTGGAAATACTTTCTACGCCGATGGTCTCACAGACACCAATGCACACTTATTTGTTCACAGTGGAATTTATGACGGTGCAAATGTTGATGGCATTCAAGATGACATTATGGACATCTGGAACTCCAATACGTTTATTGGCCGTGCCACAGTAACAGACAATGACATTGACCCTAACTTTGATGGCATTGGACTCACCATTCAGGGAGCTATTAATGCTTCAAATTCTGGCGCAAATGTTTTCGTTAATGGCGCGACCTATACAGAAAATCTATTAATCGATAGAGCGCTGAAACTTACAGGATTGCCTGGTGCTACACTACAAGCCGCGGGAGCTGGTAGCCTTATCACTGTAACAGCCGCCAACGTCAATATTGATCCGTTTGCCTTTGATGGTTTGGGAATTGCTAGCTATGGTATCAATGCCAATGGCGCCCATAATCTGGTTGTCGATGGTAACAGCTTTGCAAACTTCCTTGATACAAACATCAACGTGACAAACAGTAACGCTGTTCGTATTAAAAACAATACGATGACAGGCGCACAAAAAGGCGTGTTTGGTGACAACACAAAAGACATGCATGTCTTTGATAATGATATTTCTGGCACAACCGTGGCAGGGATTCATGTTAAGAACAGCGACGGTGTTGGATATAACGGCGGGCAAAACGATATTGATATCTGGAGTAATACCGTTGCGAGCGCTGCAGGAACAGGTATTTGGGTTCAAAATTCTAAGTTTGCCTCTATCGGTGATCACCCAACCAACCCGTTTGAAACAGGGTATGGCGGCGCGAATATCGTCACAGGCGGTAGCGCAGGAATCGTTGTTGAGAACAGCGATAAGGCCTGGATCTCACATAACATTGTTGATGATATCAATGGTGATGGTATTGCCATTCATGGTGGTGCTGACGTCACTGTTTTGAAAAACAAAGTGGGCACAAATGGTGCAGCAGATAACATCAAAGGCGATGGTATTTTTGCCCAAAATGCTAACAACATTCTTATCAGTATGAACACCGTTGATGAAACTCACTCAACATCAAACGCTAAAGGTTCTGGTATTCAAGTTTTAGGAAGCAATAACGCCAATATCAATCAAAACACAATCACCAATGCAGGTTGGGATAGCGTTCGTGTTGTGGGTGGCAATAATGTTTCCATTCATAAGAACACAGGAACAAATTCCAAACGTGCGGGTATCTACGCAGAAGGCCTAACCAACTCTTCTGTTACTGAAAATACAATTGATGGAACAGCGCAATTCCGTGGTATTTCTGTTCAAGGTGGTAACAACATCCTGGTTGGCAAAAACAAAGTTGATAACACCAAACTGGATGGAATCATTGCCAATAACGTGCAGAACTTAACCGTTGATGGAAACCTTGTTGGCAAAAATGCAGGAAACATTGGCGCGCATGGTATCTCCATTGATGCGGCGAACAACACAACGACAAATGTGACCAACAACCAGGTTGCCAATACTGCACAAAACGGCGTTCACTTCGCCAATGGCATTAATGGTGGCACAACCACAGTATCTGGAAACACCATTACAAACGCTCAAGATGGCGTTCATGTTAATGGTACGGTTACGAATGGTGCAATTGTTAACATTGGTTACAATAACATTGGCCAATTTGGAAACGGCGTCGGAGATGATGGTATTGATTTTGACGCCATCAACGGTGGCGCAACTGTCAATATCTACAACAATAATCACGGTATCCATGCCGATGATAATGGTATCGAATTTGGCGGTAACATTAACGGCGGCGCGACATTAAACATTCGTGACAACATCATTTCTGCAGATGAAGATGGCAACTATAATGGTGATGGTATCCATTTTGATGGTGAAATCACCCATGCCAATGTGAATATTGGAGATGGTACTTCAAGCTTCCAAAGTGGTGCCTCAAATATCATTTCTGGCCACGATGGAATTTATTTTGGTGATGATGTTGGTCAAGGTGCCCGTATCAACATCGATGGTAACCGCATTGGTTACTTTGCCAATAATGTCGGCGGCCCTGTGTACTCCTCCTATGGTGCAGGCGGCGATTACCGCGTAACAGATGAAGGCATCCAATTTGCTGGTGAAGTTGAAGGCAACGCAGATGTTAAAATTACTGATAACTATATCCGCTCAAAGAGCGATGGTATCAAATTTAACAACCACGTCGAAGACTATGCCAGAATTTGGATTGGCGGATATAATGACGGCAATGTTATTAACTCCCGCTATGGAAATGGTATATCTTTCCGTGATGATGTTAAAGATCATGCTATGGTTGAAATCAGCTATAATGATATTGATGCTGATAAAGATGGTGTCTTGTTCTCTGATGATACAAGCAATGCTGACACCACCTACCCTTACAGCGAAAGTGAAATTCTAATTAAGAAAAACTCAATCGTTGGTGGTCAAAACGGTATTAACTTCGAAGGGGAAGCGCAAGGCTACCGCCATGACATTACAATCACTGACAATGACCTTATCAAAGGTCAAAATGGGGATGGTATCCGTCATACAGGCAATATCAAGGCCGCCACCCTTCGCATTACCAACAATGACAAAATCGAAGGAAAGCAAGACGGTATCCATATCGAAGGATATCTCTACAATGATGCTGTGATCTTGGTTGATAACAACGGTCAAGGGCATGGTAATGGCGTGAAAGGCCAATATGGCGATGGTATCGACATTGAAGATTACTACGCAGGAAATGCTAACGTAGATGTCACAAACAACCACGTTCACTATAGTGGTGATAATGGTGTTGAAATTACCGATGTTGATGGCGTTTACATTGCAGGAAACACCATCCATGACGTTGGTGGAAACGGTATCTATGTTGATCCGTCTGATTATATCGAAATCACTGACAACAATATTCATGATGTGGGTGATGATGGTATCCGTGTTGATGATGGTCATCACGCTTCTATCTGGAACAACCACATTGGAAACACAGGTGATGATGGTATTGACGTTAATGACAACGACTATGCCGAAATCTACGATAACTACATCCATAACACAGGCGAAGATACAAGCCATGGTGATGGTATCAGTGTTGATGGAAGTTACCGCGTTAAAATCAAAAACAATGAAATCACGGGCGCAGGTCGCGACGGTATCAATGTAAAAGACAGCAACAAAGCCTTCATTGCGTGGAATGACATCTTTGCCCAAGGTGGTAGCTGGTCAAGACGCGGTTCCGATTGGGGCCAAGAAGGTGCAGATCGTGACGGTATTCATGTTGAAAACAGTGATGATCTTCTTATCCTTGGAAACAATGTTACTGCAGATGTTGGTTACGGTTACTCCCCCATCGATAAACTTGGAGCAGGCCGTCATGGTATCTATGTTGAAGGCGGTAAAGATATTGCCATTAAATATAACGATATCGAAAGCGACAGCAGTGGCTATGGCTACTTCAAACGAACAGTTGACTCTGTCGGAGAAGACGGCATTCACGTAACAGGTGCAGAAGATATCCTGATCAAAGGCAATGATATCGACCGTGCAGGTGATGACGGCATTCAGGTCATTGTTGGCAATGTTGAAAACGAACGTGATGACAGAAGATCAAGATTCTCCTTTGGTGGATATCATGATGACACCAATAAGGTCATTATCGTTGATAACAATGTCACTCATTCTGATGACGATGGAATCATCGTGAATACTGAAGGTGCTGATGAAGACCATTACCAATACAATAAATTTGACTTCAAAAAAGGTGGTAATGACTCTTCTAATGACGGCAAGAAACTTTACATCAAGATTGCTGACAATAACGTCTTCAAATCAGGTGACGAAGGTATTGAAGTTAATCTTGAAACCTCTGGGAATAACAATATTCCTACGTTTTCTGAAGACTCATTCTTTGGTTTTGGCGGCTTCGGTGGTTTCGACTCCTTCGACAACCATATTGAAATATTAGACAATAATGTAGGCTTCTCTGGAGGCAATGGCATACTCGTTGAAATTTCTCCTGCTGAAGAGCGTGAAATTTATCAATCCAGATTTGGCGGAGGATTCGGCGGTCATAATAATGGCGGCGTCAGCAACTTTGTTAAAATTGACGATAACAATGTTGCCTTCTCTGCCCGTGATGGCATCAAGGTTGGCATTGAAAATGCTGCGAATTCTGGCGGCGGCTACCCTCAACAAGATTCCTTCAGAGGCTTTGATGGTTTTGGCGGCTTCGGCGGTCAAAACAATAAAAACGTTATCATTATTTCCGACAATAATGTTGCCTTCTCTGGTGATGACGGCATTGATGTCAAAGTCAAAACACAAAGCAATGACTATGATGATGGTCCTTACTATATGTCCTTCTCAGGCTTTGGTGGTTTTGGCTCAGGTAGCACAACCAACTTCATCAAAATTGATGACAACAATGTCTTCTTCTCTCGCGATGATGGAATCAGTGTGAAGGTTGATAACCCACAAACTCAGAGCTTCTACCCAACCTTTGAAACATCTAGCTTCAGCGGATTCGGTGGATTTGGCGGAAACACCAACACCGTTATTATTACAGACAATCATGTCAAACATTCTGGCGATGATGGTATTCAGGTTATTGGTGAAGAAGGATCAGACATGAATGTTTGGGTTTCCAGAAACCACGTCAAAGACAGCAAAGACAACGGTATTCTTCTTGTTGCAAAAGGTGGAAACTTCAGACCAATGATGGAATATCCAACAGAGGAAAACATATTCAGCGTTTCTTTGATTGGCCCTTACGGTCCATCCTACGGATATAGTGAGTTTAACTCTGTAATTCGCGATAACGTTGTTGAAAACTCTGGAACAAATGCCCTGTTTGTTGCGGGTCCAGGACACACCAATGTTGAAGTTTCTGGTAATGAGTTCACTGATTTTGATATCGGCGCTCATTTCGAAAGCGGTCTCATCGACCTGACTGGAGATGGTAACATCTTTACTGGTGGCCGTGTGGGTATGCGGTTCGCGCCTGCCATCATAGGCTATGAATATCCTGAGATTTTTGCTCGTGGCTTTGCCCCAATGATTGGAGATCCAATCTACGCCCCAATGGCCTTGGTTGATGATGATGGTCCTGGTGGTTTTGGCGGAACAATCGGTCAACAAACCTTTGATGGTCAAAGCCAATTCTATGTCGAGCTTGATAACGGAGCCTTCTTTGACCCAGGCAGACCAACATTGTTGAACGCCTTAAACAGCACATTTGTGGGAACACCATTCGGGACATTTACACCGAATGTACACTATGCAAGTGGTTTCCCTGTTGATGTTCTGGCCTTCTTAGAAAGCAAATTCTATCACTTTAATGATGATAGCTCTCTAGGATTGTTCTTCTTCCCTCTTCTTCCAGGAATTGATCAAGAAGATATCTTTAACTACTTCGGTCCTTACGCAGGTGATCTAGCAGGGTTGAACGTTACAATCCTCGGACTACCAGGAATTCCAGGTAACCCTGTTGCGCTGAACTCCATCACACCTGCAGCAGGTGGTGATGGCGGCACAGACCCTGAAAGCCTGAATGCTATCGAAACAGCCGCAGGCGGTGGTGAAGATGCCTCTTGTTGGGGTGATGCCGTCAGTAAAGCAGGATCAGGCAAGCCTGTGAACCTGAATTACAACGGTACGGCAGAAGACCTTCTAAACGGTGAGGCAAGCTGTAGCTCTCAACCACTGTGAATAAGTATTTAACTTATCCACAGCCCTAGATATTCAATAAGGCCAGCTTTTTAAGTTGGCCTTATTTTTTCATGGGATTAGAGATTGGCAAGAACCGTTAAAATCGCTCCCACCCCTATAACAATGGTAAGATTATCATCCAGATGCAGTTTCTTGGAAAACAGCTCTAAAAATGTTGCCATCAAAGCCGTAAACACTATAGAAAGAATATTAATAGGCAGTCCATGAAAAGCCGAAACGCTTAATATAAAAAGAGAGACAATAAAAAAGGACATTGAACCTTCCAAGGATTTTCCAAAAAACTTTGTTTTTCCGTATCGTCTTCCTATTAAAGCCGCCGCCGTATCTCCCAAAATCATAATTAAAAAAGCAGTAGCAGCGATCACCTTTGAAAAAAACAAAACGGAGAGAAGAGCTGCCAGAACCACAAAAAATGCACCACTCGGCGAAAAAGACTTTGCACTTTCATGTTTCCTAAAAATATTGTTTAAAAAACTTTTCCGCACAATGGTATCAACCAGTTCAGATTTACGCCTTAGAATTTCAAATAACAAAACGCAAGTAACACAAAAAGAAAACAATATAACAGCCCGCATTTCAGTTAAAAAATATATCGCGACCACCATCCAGAGAGAGCTTAAATGGATAAGCTTTCTATAAATTTCGGCTTTATATGATATTTCTGTCATAGAGTTTACGAATGTCTACATTTACCAAGAATATCCATATCCGCTTTATATGCAGATGTTTTGACATCCATAAAGCCAAGAAGCGTATGCGCCAAATTATCATGAGAATACTTATCTGTTTTTGCTTCATCCCGCAAACACGCCAAATCAATCTTCTTGGCCTTAAGTGTATCATCAGAAAACCAGGTCATTAATGGGACATGGGTTTGTTCTGATGGCGCAATCGCATAGGGTAAGCCATGTAAATAAACACCACTTTCTCCCAAACTTTCCCCATGATCAGACATATATATCATAGACACATTATATCTATCCTGATTTTTCTTTAGGATTTCAATTACCTGCGACACGATATAATCGGTAAACAAGATAGTATTGTCGTAAGTATTGGCAATTTCTTCATCCGTACAGTTTTGAATATCGCTCTTCGCACAGACAGGTGTAAAAACCTCATGATCTTTAGGATAACGTTCAAAATATGTAGGGCCATGACTGCCAATAACATGCAGATAAATAATATTGTCATTCTGTTTCAACTTATCAATCTCTTCCTGCAAATGGGCGGTAAGATAATCATCAGTACAGGTCAAACCGTTACAAAACTCGCTTTTGGTTTTTGGTGAAGAAATAATATCAATTCTTTTAGTTACATCCTGACTTCCAGAATTATTTTCAAACCAAAGCTGGCCAATATCTGCCCGTTTTAATATATCTGTTAAGTTATCTTGATAATTAAATGCACTTTTTGAATAATGGTTCTTTCCCATCAAGGAAAACATACAGGGCAGAGAAACAGCCGTTGCCGTTCCACAGGAAGTCACATTTTTGAAATAAGTCAGGTTTTTAATATTTTCTGTGTATTTATTTGTATCCCTTTCATATCCGTTAAGGGAATAATTCATACTGCGCGCTGTCTCACCCACTACGAAAACCAACAAATCATTTTTTTCTCTCGGAAGTTTTTGGGCATCCAGACCTATATATTGATACTCTTGGGGCTTAGAAAAATACGTATTCCGAACATACTTGTACACCCCTGCCACATAATAGGTTGGATTGACTTCTTTCCTTAAAATCTTGTTATTACGTATTACTGATGAATAATCTTTATAGAAAAACGCCGCTATAATTAAAATTACAATAACCGAAACTAAAAAAGATCCGCCCTTGTATAAAAAATCCTTCACAACTCCTGGATGATGTATCCTAGCAAATAAAAGTAATAAGGCAGGTAAAACTCCCGTAAGCCCAACCCAAAGGATAACAACCCCATTAAAATAAGAACTTGCTTCTGCAACATTTGTTTTTGCAAAATTATCAATCATGTCCTTATCAAAAATTGTACCGTAATTGAACATGGCGTAATCAACCATCGCCGCGGAAACGAGCAGGACAATAAAAAACGGTTTTTCGATATATTTTATTGTGAAAGGAAGAAAAAGAATATTAAAGGCAGCAATAAAAGTAACAGGAATAGAAAGCAGAAAGAAAATATTATAGTTTTCTAAATTCGAAAAAACTTCCAGAACATCGCGAAATAAAGTCAGATTAAGAAATAAAGTAAAATATAAAGAAAGAATCAACGCCATAAGGGTTGAACTAATGTTCGGCCGTTTTAATCTCATATATTCTCCATTACCTTTGTTTAATACTCATACAGACCCGCTAAAACACAAAGTTACCCTCAAGGACAACAAAAGCTCTAAAAAACAGACAAATTAGGGCAAAATCTAGAAATAATGGTGACCGCTGAGGGATTTGAACCCTCGACCTACTGATTAAAAGTCAGTTGCTCTACCGACTGAGCTAAGCGGTCTCAATAAAGCCGTAAATGGCACTATGAAAGGACTTGATACTGTTTTTGGTTGCGAATTGCAAGTCTATTATCACATTTATTTACCCCGTTTCTGATTAAGCGCCTGAAGCGTGGAAGAAGTCACAAAATCCCCTATTTCTCCACCTAAACCATGGATTTCCTTAACAAAAGAAGAGGATACAAACTGCCATTGATCAGCCGCCATTAAGAAAACTGTCTCAATTTCAGGGGCTAAATGCAGGTTCATGCCCGTCATTTGAAACTCATAATCAAAATCTGAGACAGCGCGTAACCCTCTAAAAATACAGGAAGCTCCTACTTCTTGAGCATAATCCACCAAAAGCGTGTTAAAAGACCGCACCTCCAGAGTGCAGCCTGGTGCAATATCTAAAGCTCGCAAATCATCTCTTACCAAGGAAACGCGCTCCTCAGAATTAAAGAGAGGTTTTTTGTTCGCGTTTTCAGCAACACTGACAATTAACTTATCAACAAGCTTGCTCGCCCGTTTAATGATATGTAAGTGCCCCTGCGTGATAGGATCAAAGGTGCCTGGATATATGCCTATGCGCTGGGTCATTATTCAGCAACATCACCATCAGGGATATCATCACCTGATACAGCTTCTTGTTCCTGATGGCCCTCAATGACGTCTTCTTCACTGTCATCTTCAACAAGCCATGCAACCGAAACCACTTTTTCATTATTGCTCACCTTGAAGAGTGTTACGCCTTGGGTTGCCCGTCCAACAATACGAACATCCCGCACGGGCATACGTATCATTTGACCTAAATCGGAAATTAACATCACCTGATGATCATCTGTGACAGGGAATGTTGCAACAATATCTCCAGTTTTTTCTGTTAGTTTCATATTCACAACGCCCTGTCCGCCACGTCCAATGGTGCGGTATTCCGAAGCGTAAGTCCGCTTACCCATCCCCTTTTCAGAAACACTAAGTAGAGCTTGTCCTTGAGTACCTTCTGCCTCACGCTTTAAAATAGACATGCTCATCACTTCATCGCCTTTTCCGAGCTTCATACCCCGTACCCCTTTCGACGCACGGCTTGCAAAAACACGAATTGAATCAACCTGGAATCGAATAGCTTTACCTTTTTTCGAAGCCAAAAATACATCTTCATCATCACGGGCAATCTTGACAGACACAAGGCTTTCACCTTCATCAAGTTTCATTGCAATCAAACCATTTGAACGAATATTCTGGAAGTCTGTCAGTTTATTACGGCGGATAGAACCATGAGATGTTGCAAGCATGATATCCAAATCTTTCCACACTTCTTCATTCTCAGGAACCCGTAGATAAACGGAAACATTTTCACCTGGTTCCAAAGGCAACAGATTAATCATCGCCTTTCCACGAGATTGTGGTGAAGCAAGCGGCAACTGCCACACTTTTAAAGTGTGCGCGATACCACGGCTTGTGAAGAAAATAATGGGTGTGTGGGTAGACGCCACAAACATATCCGATACAAAATCGTCATCCTTCAATGATGTCCCTGAACGCCCTTTACCACCGCGCCGTTGTGCACGATACGTATCGAGCGGAACACGTTTAATATAACCACCATGCGTAATGGTAACCACCATGTCCTCGCGCTGAATAAGATCTTCTATATCGGCTTCATACTCTGCTTCGCAAAGCTCGGTCCGTCTGGGTGTTCCAAACTTCTCTTTTACTTCGCTTAACTCTTCACGAAGAACCTCTAACATTTTCTCGCGTGAAGCCAGAATGGCCAAATACTCCGCAATAGAGTCTGTAATACCTTTTAATTCATCGCCAATTTTATCCCGCTCCAACCCTGTTAAACGGTGAAGACGCAAATCAAGAATTGCTTTTGCCTGTGTTTCCGACATCTGATAGGTGCCGTCTTCTTCCACAGGATGTTCAGGATCATCAATTAATTCAATGAGCGGACGAACATCGCCGACAGGCCAGCGCCGTGCCATCAAGCCCTCACGCGCTTCGGTTGGGTTTGCTGCCCCACGGATTAGCGCAATAACTTCGTCGATATTAGCAACCGCCACAGCAAGGCCTGCCAACACATGAGCACGATCGCGCGCTTTTGCGAGTTCGAATATTGTCCGTCTTGTAATAACTTCTTCGCGGAATTCAACGAAAGCTTTAATAAAATCACGTAATACAAAAATACGCGGGCGGCCATGATCCAGAGCAACCATGTTGCATCCAAAAGATGATTGCAGCGCCGTATGTTTGAAAAGCTGGTTCAGAACAACATCGCTAACCGCGCCTTTTTTCAAATCAATCACTATACGCACACCATCACGGTCTGACTCATCACGAATTTCAGAAATATCATCAACAACCTTTTCACGGGCAACTTCGCCTAAACGCTCTAGCAGCTTCCCTTTATTCACCTGATACGGAACTTCATGAACAACAATAGATTCACGCCCACCAGTAATTTCTTCAATTGATGTTTTGGAACGGATCTTAACGGACCCATTCCCCGTATGGTACATACTCTTAATTCCCATCTTACCCAGGATTTGCGCCCCTGTTGGGAAGTCTGGGCCTGGAATAATATCCATCAACTCTTCGGTTGAAATATCTGGATTGGCGATATACGCCAAACATCCATCCACCACCTCATTTAAATTGTGAGGCGGAATGTTTGTCGCCATACCTACAGCAATCCCCCCTGCACCATTGACGAGTAGATTTGGAATACGCGATGGCAAAACTTCAGGCTCTTGCGTTGAATCATCATAGTTCGGACGGAAATTTACCGTGTCTTTATCAATATCCTCTAAAAGCGCTTCAGCCGCTTTATTCAAACGAGACTCTGTATAACGCATCGCCGCAGGCGGATCACCATCCATCGATCCAAAGTTCCCCTGCCCATCAATCAGTGGTAGACGGAGTGAGAAATCTTGTGCCATCCGCACAAGCGAGTCATAAATCGCTTGATCTCCGTGTGGGTGATATTTACCCATCACGTCCCCGACGATACGGGCAGATTTACGGTAGGCTTTGTCGGAAGTATATCCCCCTTCGCGCATAGCATAGAAAATCCGACGATGGACAGGTTTCAACCCATCGCGCACATCTGGCAACGCACGACTTACGATAACGCTCATCGCGTAATCAAGGTAAGATTGCTTCATCTCCTCTTCAATCGTAATCGAAGGGATTATAGGGTCTTGGGGTGCGGTGTTATCAACGTCGCTCATGCTTTTCCTTTTGCCTGATTTTCAGGGTTTTTTATAGATTCGTTATAGTGTCTATTGATAGCAATTTGGGCAGAAAAAAACAAGAAAATGCGGGCTTTTTTCCCACAAATTTTCCCCTTTTAAATAGAGGTAAAACCCTTACTGAGAGCCAACTTTGACGTCCATAAGCGCCTTATCCATCATCTTGATCATGATGGGTTCCAAGGCATGTTCATAGTCAGAGGTTTTATGCGATACAGAACGCCCCTCTTTAGACCCATAAAACGCGATCATGGCCTTTAATTCTTCGGCTGTAAAAATATCTGCCATCGCATTTACCGATGCAACCTCGACCGCGTCAAACTGGATTGCCTTGCGCATTCCTGCTTTAAACTTCAACCGCTCTTGTTGAGGAATCTGTTCTGCAATCTGTTCTAACGCTGATTCAATTTTTGGGCGCACAGGCCATATCTCATGCATTTTACGGGAAAGCTCTAAACGCTCGTCATAATCCTCATCTTGAATAACGGGCTTAATCGGTTTGTCTGCTTCTCCTGCATCAGATTGAACCTCGGTAGTAGATGTTTCAGGAACATCGGCCGTTTCCTCCAAAACCGCATCAGCATCTTCCTGCGCAAAAACAGACACAGGATAAAACAATAAAAGAACAGCCAATAAGCTTAAGAAACGGATCATTGTTTAATTATACCTAAAATGGGATTTCGTCTTCAAGTTCGTCAATTGGCGCAGGTGCGGCACTTCCCTGATTCGCAGGCTGACCATAGCTTCCAGACGGTGCAGAGCCATAATCTCCACCACCTGCATTACGGGAATCTAACATCGTCAATTCCCCGCGATACGGACGAAGTACAACCTCCGTTGCGTATTTCTTTTGCCCATCCTGATCCCATGAACGGGTTTCTAACTGGCCTTCAATATAGATTTTGGATCCTTTTTTCAGATAGTTTTCACAAACATTTACAAGGCCTTGATTAAAAACGACAATACGATGCCACTGCGTGTTTTCCTTGCGCTCCCCTGTTGCCTTATCTTTCCAACTTTCTGACGTAGCCAATGATAAATTAACGACCTTGTCGCCACTTTGCATTGTGCGCACCTCAGGGTCATTTCCTAAGTTTCCAACCAAAATTACTTTATTAACACTACCAGCCATGCGTTCCTCTTTGTCAGTGAATGATGAATGAGCCTACTATACAAGCTCGCCCTTGTTTTAAAAGCTTAAAGCCGCTTCTTTACACAATATTTCTGTATAACAAAAATCCCCGCCCAAACCTGATGAGCGAGGATTCTTACGATACCGTTTCACGTGAAACAAAACAAGAACAAAATTACGCGGCGGCCTTATATTCAACTTGCTCCTCTGCTAGTGCTTTTTGATAAGCTGGGCGCGCGCTTATGTTTTTGAACAAAGCCTTGGTTTTTGGACCATAAGTATAAACACCCTTATCCGCCCAATTACCAATCACGGACAATAATATATCGGCGGCTGTTGGTTTGACCCCACATAAATAAGGACCGTTCTTGGATAATTGCTCTTCAACCTGATCCCAAATAGCCTGCGCACCTGCACGCGATGCTTTAATAAGCTCTTCAGAAGCTCCATTTCTCTTCATAAAATTTGTTCTGGAATATGCGGGGTGAAGTGATGCATTACACACCATAAGCCACTGCAAGGCCTGCGCCCGTTCCCAACCCTCTTTTGGCATTAAATCGCTTTTATATTTATCACATAAATAAGTGATAATCGCGCCACCTTCAGTCATAATCTTATCACCATCTATCAGTGTTGGCACTTGACCGCGCAGGTTGGCTTGCATTAATTCAGGTGTTTTTTCACCCTTGCTATCACGCGCTGGCAAAAGTTCAACTTTCTGCCCAACTTCATTGAGAATAACGTGGACGGCCATGGAACATGACCCAGGGATAGAGAACAATTTATACATGATAAGCTCCTTTTGTTGAGGTTAATGAATAGATAGATTTATAGCACGCTATTCAGAAAAAAGAGCGATTTAGTTACAGTACAAATTAAAAAGAAAATTGTTTTGTTTCTCATCTGTTCACGTTATAAAGACGGCATGCTTAAAGAAATTTCAGTGCGCGGGGCGCGAGAACATAATTTAAAAAACATCAATGTCGACATGCCGCGCGACAAGTTGATTGTGGTCACAGGTTTATCTGGTTCGGGCAAATCATCCCTTGCATTTGATACAATATATGCCGAGGGACAGCGCCGCTATGTCGAAAGCCTTTCTGCTTATGCTCGCCAGTTTTTGGAAATGATGCAAAAACCTGATGTGGATAGCATTGAGGGTCTCTCCCCTGCTATTTCAATAGAACAAAAAACAACAAGCAAAAACCCCCGTTCGACGGTTGGAACGGTCACTGAAATTCATGACTATATGCGGCTTTTGTGGGCGCGCGTCGGTGTGCCCTATTCCCCCGCGACAGGAAAACCAATTGAAAGCCAAACCGTCAGCCAGATTGTCGATCAAATCATGGCCATGGGCGATGGCACAAAACTTTACCTCCTTGCACCAATCGTGCGTGGCCGTAAAGGTGAATACAAAAAAGAATTTAAAGAACTTCAAGCCAAAGGTTTTCAGCGCGTCAAGGTTGATGGCACGCTTCACGAAATCGACGATGTTCCAGAACTCAACAAAAAACTGAAACACGACATTGAAGTCGTTGTTGACCGCTTGGTTGTTCGCGACGATATCGCAACCCGCTTGGCCGACTCTGTCGAAACGGCTCTCAAACTTGCTGATGGTTTGTGCATCGTTGAAAATGCATCAACAAACGACCAACAAATTTTTTCTGAAAAATTTGCCTGCCCTGTTTCTGGATTTACCATTGCTGAAATTGAACCACGGCTATTTTCTTTCAACTCTCCGCATGGCGCTTGTCCAACCTGTGATGGTCTCGGTCAAAAGATGGTTATCGACCCTGTGCTTGTTGTTCCCGATGAAAGCAAATCAATAGATAAAGGAGCAGTCGAACCCTGGTCTAAAAGCTTTGCCCCTTTCTACATGCAGGCCATGCAAGCCGTTGCCAAGCATTATGGTTTTAAAACCAATGTGCCATGGTCAAAAATGAAACAAGTCGATAAAGACAAAATCCTTTACGGATCAGGCAAAGAAAATATCAAAATCACTTATCTCAGCAAAACCGAGAGTACGTGGAAAAGTAATAAACCTTTTGAAGGTGTTATCCCCTCGCTCGAGCGGCGCCTGATTGAAACTGACAGTAATAGCGTGCGCGATGACTTAACACGATACCAAACCAGTTCACCATGTGAATCCTGTAATGGATATCGTCTTAAACCTGAAGCGCTTGCCGTTAAAATCAATAAAAAACATATCTCTGAAATTTCTCAACTTTCAATTGAAGAAGCAGATGATTGGTTCCATAAGGTCAACAAAACCCTCACCAAACAGCAGCAACAAATTGCCGAAAAAATCCTGAAAGAAATTAATGAGCGTCTAACATTTCTAATGAATGTCGGGTTGGATTATTTATCTTTATCACGATCTTCAGCAACGTTGTTAGGGGGGGAGTCCCAACGTATCCGCCTTGCTTCACAGATCGGCTCTGGCCTGACAGGCGTTCTCTACGTCCTTGACGAACCCTCTATCGGCCTGCACCAACGGGACAATAACCGCTTGCTCGATACCTTGCGACGTCTCCGGGATTTGGGCAATACCGTTCTTGTTGTGGAACATGATGAAGACGCCATTCTTGCCGCTGATCACCTTATTGATATTGGCCCTGGCGCAGGCGTGCATGGTGGCCACATCGTTGCCCAAGGATCACCCAAAGATGTGATGAAAGCCAAAAACTCCATCACTGCCGATTACCTTACAGGAAAACGGGAAGTCTCTATTCCTGAAAAACGCCGCGCGGGGAAAAAAGGACAGACCCTTAAACTCATCGGCGCCAGTGGTAACAATCTACAAAATGTCACAGGGGAAATCCCGCTCGGCACCATGACCTGTGTAACGGGGGTTTCGGGGTCAGGAAAATCAACTTTCACTATTGATACGCTCTATCGCGCCGCATCGCAAAAATTAATGAAATCACGCGAAGCTCCCCTACCCTATAAAGAAATCAAGGGCCTGGAATTTCTAGATAAAGTGATCGACATTGACCAATCCCCTATTGGCCGTACACCGCGCTCCAACCCTGCGACCTACACAGGTGCCTTCACACCCATTCGTGAATGGTTTGCGGGCCTACCCGAAGCCAAAGCGCGAGGATATGGCCCTGGGCGATTTTCCTTCAACGTCAAAGGTGGCCGATGCGAAGCCTGTTCGGGTGATGGTCTTATTAAAATCGAAATGCATTTCCTGCCTGATGTTTACGTCACTTGTGAAACCTGTAACGGCAGCCGTTACAACCGCGAAACGCTCGACATTAAATTCAAAGGAAAATCCATTGCTGATATTCTGGACATGACCATTGAAGATGCCGCCGAATTTTTTAAAGCCGTGCCGAGCATTCGCGATAAAATGGAAACCTTAAAACAAGTTGGACTCGATTATATTAAAGTTGGCCAACCTGCAAACACGTTATCAGGGGGCGAAGCGCAACGTGTAAAACTGTCCAAGGAGCTCTCCAAACGCTCGACAGGAAAAACACTTTATATTCTGGACGAACCAACAACGGGCCTACATTTCGAAGATGTGCGTAAATTGCTGGACGTTTTGCAAACACTCGTCGATCAAGGGAATACTGTCATTATTATCGAACATAATCTGGAAGTGATTAAGGTCTGCGACTATATCATCGACATTGGTCCTGAAGGTGGACACAAAGGCGGTAAAATTATCGCCAGTGGCACGCCAGAAGAAATCGCCAAGACCAAGGGAAGTTACACGGGTGAATTTCTAAAACCCATCTTGGATAAGAAAGCAGCCAAGAAATCCGAGACAAAATCCAAAAAAGCCGCTTAAAATCACTCAAAATGCGTCATCCTGCGACTTGATCGCAGGATGACAATTGGGATGTTTTATTTACCGTAATCTATGATTGGCCTAGTTCGTTTGATGATAAAACGATAGGGGGAGACCTTACCAATCTGCTATTGCGATGTCTCCCGCAAAGCCATGCCTTCAACAAAAGGACAGTAGAATGAGCATAACGTAATTTAGCTTATCAAAAAAGGAATAGATTCCCAATTATCCCTTTTGCTGCACAAAGACTCGACTCTACGGGGGAATCTGCTATGAGTAGGGGATGTGGTTTATTTTACGTGGCATCATCGGAAACGCAATATGTGGTGGAATTAGTTTATATCTTGGTTTGCCTAAAA
>Ga0116152_10001184_pt1 | contig 21379 bp, 20 predicted proteins | sample AD_UKC119_MetaG_FD_89894 | JGI IMG/M metagenome (GOLD analysis project Ga0116152, IMG submission 89894) | Active sludge microbial communities of municipal wastewater-treating anaerobic digesters from Hong Kong - AD_UKC119_MetaG | ecosystem: Engineered > Bioreactor > Anaerobic > Digestate...
CCCCGTCGGACCGGTAATTAAGATTATTCCGCTAGTTTCTTTAATTTTTTCACTTAGAACATCATGATTGGTTCCCAATAGTCCCAATTTCTTCAAATCAAAAACTTTATCATCCTTAGTTAAGATTCTCATCACCACTTTCTCGCCATTAATAACAGGCAAAGTAGAAATACGAAAATCCACATCATCAGTCATTATAATTTTTCCCTTGCGTGCTTTAAATCTTCCATCCTGCGGTTTCCGATTTTCATCTATTTTTAAATTGGATAGAATTTTTATATGAGAAATAGTTGCTACACCGACGCTCTTGGGTAAAATTAAAGAAGAATGCAACATTCCATCAATTCTGAACCTAACCCGATATTCATCCCCAACTGGTTCAATATGAATATCACTGGCTCCGCCTTCGATTGCATGATTGATAATAACCTGAACCAACTTAGAAACTGGAGCATCTTGGATAATTATTTTTTCATCACTTTTACTCTTTTTCTTAGAAGACTCAATCTCTCTATTTTTTGAAGCATCTTCAAAAGAAGCCACCACTTCTTCAACCGCTTTCTCCGCCGTTTGATAATTACCCAGCAATTCATCAAAAATCGCTTCAGAAACAAGATAAACATCAAAAGTCATCTTATTTCTTTCCGCCAAAAAACTCAAAATATTTCTCGCCTCCAAATCCTGAGGATTAACCATTGCCACTTTCACAACCCCATTATTTTCATCAAAGGAAAAAATTTTATGCTCCCTGGCGATTGACTCTGGGATTATCTTATAATATTTTTTATCCACTTTATCTGGCAATACCTGTAAATATTTTACACCCAATTCTTCCGCTTTTTTATTTAAATTGTCTTTTGTTTTTTCTTCTGGCATTTTTTTATTTTCCTTGAATCCAAATTGAGATTAATTAGCCGAGAAAGGATTTGCTGCACCAATTTCTCCGACCTCCGAAGGCTGATAATTTCCAGTAATCAATTCTCTATTTTTTTCTATTTCAGAAAGATCAAAACTATTCAAACTCAAAGCTGGCTCCATTAATAAATCAGCAATTTCCCCTTTGGAACTTTTAAAATACCCAAATCCAATCTTTACATCCATTTTCAATCCTCCGTTTTCAATATTGGAATCCACTTCTTTACTGATGCTAAAAGATTGGATGTTGTTCAATAATCCAACTTTATCAAGAGAGATTAAGAAATTTTTTAGCTGAAAATAATCCCCCCATCCTTCAATCTTAGCAGCTACATATCCAATTTTGGAATTAGGAAGAGACTTATCTAATGAATTTGCATTTCCCAAATCACCGTCTACATTATCTTCTTTAACTGCTGTTATATTTTTTAACGCCATTAATTTAACTGGGTCGCTGTTTTTGTTATTAAAATTTCCGTATTCAATATCCAAATCATCCAAATAAACTCCCTCACCAAAAGCCATGTTATTTATATTTCCAATAAAATCCTCATCCTTGCGAACATTGGAATAATATTTCAAAACAGCATCCTTTAATTCATTGTCTGAAGATAAAAATTCACTCAATGAATCAATATTTTTCTTCTTTACTTTTATAGTTGAAAGTTCTGTCCCAAGAACATCAATGCGACTTCTTATTGCGCTAATACTGTCTGCGCCAGAACCAAAAGCAGTTGGATAGATATGCCAAATAATTAAATACATTGAAACAATTACTGCAAAAGGCATGAATAAAATCTTTAATTTCATATTTTTTTATATTATTTTTTATTTTGCAAAATATGCATCCAAAGCAAACACTGCTTGTCCCTCTAAATTTCTACTTGAATCAACCACTTTTATATCACTAAATAACTCGCTCTTCTTCAAGCTTAAAATCTGATTAGCCGCCAATCTGAAACTGTCCGCTACAACTCGCATCGAAATCTTATTATCTTCACTATTAAAAGATAAGCTCTCCAAAGATGCTCCTCTTACTAAATATTCCTCTACTGCTTTTAAGATATTTTCGGGATTTTTTTTATTATCCAAATTGAAATTTATGTTTTCAATTCTGTATTGAAAATCAACCGCATCATTAACGCTTTTTGCATCAAAAGATTTTAACGCGTTATCTCTTTCCGCTATTAAATCTTGTTCTTTGTTCAATAAGCTATTTTTGTAATAAATCGTTAACCCATAAGAGCCCAAGATAATTACAAGAAAAGTCGACACAATAAAAGAACCGCTCCTAAAAAGATTTTTTTGGTTAACAACTCTCAACTCATTTTCCGACGCTTGATGAAGATTAATATCCACCATATTTTAGTTTTTAAAAAATTAAATTGTTTTTTTATTTTAAGACTAAATTTCTCTCTTTAAATTATACCACTTTTAAAATTATACTCCAAATTTTTTATTCTTTTCGAATTCCTTTTAAAGCCAAACCGGTCGCTACTGTGTACATCGGAGAAATATCACTGGCTATATTTTTCAAATCCTCATTCTCGATTGCAATATTTTTCCATGGGTTACCAATAGTAACTTCCATTTTTAACGAATTTAAAAAAATATCTTTTAATCCATAAATCTGAGATCCTCCTCCAGAAATTATAACATTCAATTGCTCGCCGCTTTTTTCTTTTTCTCTGCCTTCGATAATTCGACTTGCTTCTTTGGCAATAATATTAATAACGGGAAGAATTATACTCTTGCCTTCTGCTTTTAAATATTCATTTTTCTTTTTGAATTCCTCTGCTCTTTCCATGGAAATATTCATACTAACCGAAATATTCTTGGTAATTTCTCCTCCGCCAATATTAATATTTCTGTTGATTTTTATTATTCCGTTCTCCACCAAAATCATATTGGTTATTTTTGCACCAATATCGATAATCAAAAAATCTCCAGTTTCATTACCGACTAAACTTCGAACAGCGGAAAAAATGTCTAACTCAAAAGATTTTACTTTTAATCCATTCGCCTCAATTATTTTTTCATATTTATGAACATCCTCTTTAGGAGCTGCCACTAGTAAAATTTCTAGCATTTCACCCTTCTCGTTTTTATTAAACATTTTTAGCTTACTAAAACCGCTCTCCTTTTCTTTAACTTCAGCTTTCCCGTTTCGAGAAATTATGTCAGAACTCAAATATACTTCATCCAAAGAAACAGGAATGTATTTATGCGCTTCCAATTTAATAATTTCATTAAGATCATCCTTATTTCCATTATCTTCTATATTGGCAATAGCTGATAAACCTTTATAGCTTCCCATAGAAATAAAAGCTGTTTCACTTTTTAGCGACATTTTTTTCATTAACCCGCCCAAAACATTTGCGATTTCTTCATCTTCATCCAAAGCCCTTTCTAAATTAGACATTATATCAGATTTTCGCAAAGGCAATTCCACTTGTCCATAATTAGACAGATAAACACCGTTCTCCCTATGTTCAAGCTCAACTATTTTTAAAAATGAAGTTCCAAAATCAATCCCCAAGGAGTATTTTTTTTTATTCAAAGAAAAACCAAACATATCTGTTTTTTGTTTTATTTTTTAGTTTAATTCAGTTTAAAAGCAATCTAATTATAACACAAAAAAATAATTGTCAAAATAATTTTTTTAAATTAAATATTTTTTAAAATTTAGAAGATTAATTAATATCACTATTTTTTCATTATTAAACAAAAAATAATTAAAGATTAACTCATTTGTTTTTTAAAATAAATATCTATAATTATCTATTGAAAAATTAAAATTTATTTTTCGAAATTTAAAAAGCGACCAAACCTAAGGTTTGGTCGCCAATTTATTGACATCTGATATTCTTTTTTTTACGGAGCTACTTCCTGATATTCCACCTGAATTGGACAGTCACCAAGGTTGCAAGTTGTATTATTATCAGAGCTTTGATTACAACTGGCATCTATAAAATTATGAGGCCTATGACCTTCTCCACATTGCTTATCACAATCTGAATACCATTCCTTTGCATTACATCCAGCTACGGTAACTCCCGAATCTGTTCCAGAAACACCAGAAGGATTAGTGCAGGTTAATGTGAATGTTTTATTTCCTGCTGTTGCAATAGTAACACCCGTAGAGCCAGATACAGACACAGAAGCATTTATTCCATCACCGGAAAGAGCACAGCTACATCCAGAACCAGTGGAATTTAGACATGTAGACGACACATTATCCATATACCAAGTTAATGTGACAGGTGTAGGAGTTGGAGTATTAGAGCTACTATTTAATATAACTGGGGAAGGAACTGAAAGATGAACTGAGGGGGTATTATATGTTGGCGCATTGCTATAATATTCACATTTAGTAGCTGTACAAGAACTACTTCCATAACCAACATCATGCCAACTCAAACTGCTGGATAGTCCACTATCATCTCCTGGACACATTGTGTAGCCAGATGGAATTGAACCGGAACAAACATAAGTTGGAGCTGCGGAAACTACAGTATAAGCTACATTACCCGCTAATTCCGAGGTACTACAATTAGCCATGCATCCCCAAACATTTTCACTTGTATGATATACGCTATAATGTTTGTAAATACCGCCATAAGCTTTTAAAGCACTCCACACTTGATAAATTGTCCAGTTGGTTCCATAAGGAGACGCCCCCGAAGTATTGTAATTAATCTGGCTAGTTTTATTTACCACATATACATTACTATCAAAATAGCATAAACGACCGCCATAATTGGAAGGTTTACATCTTTTATCCTCGAAAAAGAATGATGCATAATAGCTTCCAGGAGAACTTGGTGCTGTAAAATTAGCACTATATGCATAAACTCTAGCATCAGTATATCTGTCCGTTCCTGTTAAATCTGAATAAATATAGTACCCACCCCTTTTTGACTCAGCGCCATTTATGCGCATACCCAAAGCATAATCGATATAACTGTTGCTACAGCTAGCACTAAAACCAGAAGCACTGGCAGTCATAGATTCATTTGGATTATATGATGTTTTATTTAAATTTATCGTCATCACAACAGAATGAGTTTCATACTTGCTTGAAGGATTATACTGAGGCCAAACTCTATAAGATCCCGAAAGAACCGCGGCATCCACTCCTTTCGCAACGAAAAATGTTCCAAAAACAGCTAAAATAAAAATGAGCATTTTGGCAGATTTAGCTTTTCTGAAAATAACTATCAGTAACGTAGCGATAACTACAAAAACTGACAAAATTATAATTATTTCTTTCATTTCATCAGTAATATTTTTTTCTGACTGATTCTCCATCACCTGCGCTCCTTGAATTTCCAACCTATTTTCATCTAAGACATTTCCATCCGCATCTTTTATTTTTGCCAAAATAGTAGGACTCTGGCAATCGGTCTTTATGGCAAATTCAATTTCAGGATTTACTTTTTCTTTATTTAATTCTTCATAAATATCATCGGCACATTTTTTTCCTTTATTATTTTGAATACTCAAGTCGACAAAATATTTTGCTTCATTATCATTTCCCAAACGAGACCCAAAAAAGCTATCAGCAGAACCTGACCAGAAAAAAGATATTTTTGCCTTATCGCCAACTTGATAATATTTTTTATCCAAACTTATATTTTGAATAGTGGCGCTAAGACCACTCAATACATAATGGACATCTGCTTCATTGGAAATAAATTCTTTTTGATCATTGACAAATCTAACTCTAACTTCATAAGCTTGCGGATTAGAAGGCAGCGGCATATCTATTGCAAAACTTTTTCTCTCTTTGGAATTAAATTTTATTTCATCCCGAGAATTATTTTCCGAGCTCATTTCCTTTCCAAAACTGGATCTCTCAAAAGTTTTTACTTCAGGAGTAACACTGACCTCCGAATCAAAATCATTAATTGCATCGCAATGCAACGTCAACTTTTCATCAGCTTTCACATCTACTCCTTGTCTTACTCCATATTTCTCAGCTTCATCGCCTACGGTAAAATAACAAGAATCATTAGCTATCTGAAGATATTGTCCACTGCCATTTAAGGTAACTTTCCCCAAATCAAACAACGCTAAAGACAAACTGTTATCATTTTTTGCAAAAAGCCATAATTCATAATCTCCCTTTAAATAGTCAGGAGCAGTATATTCAATCTCATCCTTTATAATTTGATCGTCTTTTAATTGTATGTTTTTTTTTGTAATTTTTTTCATCAACCAAAATCTGCCCTTTATTCTCCTCATCTTGAATTAACGCTACAGAATATCCGATATTTGATTGTATTCCTTTTCCATTAGAGAGTTCAAATAACAGCTTGAATTTATTTTCTTCACGAGAAGCTATTTGCGCCTCATGAATATTTACATCCGCTATCAAAACGATGTCGGAAACTTCCGCATTATTATCTTCTCCAGCCGCATTTTCTTGAGCCTGGGCAAAAAATGCAAAACCCCAAAGAGACAAAAATCCCGCCACTCCAAAGATTATTTTTTTCATATTTGTTTTTTATTTTTTAGAATTTAATTCATTTTCATTATACAATACGCTAAAATAATGTCAAACAAAAATTCAAATAAAAAAATTATTTTTTACTTTTTTATCAAAGAAACTAAAACAAAAACCAGAAGCATAATCAAAACAATCGCTCCACCGCTAGAAATATCAAAATAATACGAAGCAAAAAATCCGTTTATTACCGAAAACAAAGAAAAAATTTCCGCCCACACAATCGTCCATTTGAAACCCAGTTTTAATTGCAAAGCAGTTATCGCCGGAATGACAATCAAAGCGGAAATCAGCAAAGCTCCCACAATCGGAATGGAAAGCGCCACAGTTAAACTCGCCAGCATTATTAAGAAAATATTCATACTCGCCACTGGAATTCCGCTTACCCGAGCCGCATCTTCATCAAAAGTTATATATAAAAATTTCTTATAAAAAATTCCCACAGAAACCAAAACAAAAATTGCTAAAATTAAAATTGTCCAAACATCTCCCAAGCTAACCGTCACAATACTGCCAAAAAGATAGCTAAATAAATTTGAACTAAATCCGCGCGCCAAACTTAATAGCACTAGCGCAACCGCCAAACTGCCCGACATAAAAATTGCCAACGCAGATTCACCGAAAACTTTTTTGGAAAGCCGCAATTTTTCAATTCCCAGCGAAGCCAGAACCGAAACCCCAATTGCCGTCAAAAAAGGATTGAAGCCTAAAAATAATCCCAGCGCCACTCCCGCTAGAGAAACATGCGCCAAAGTATCTGCGATCAACGAGTATCTTTTTAGCACCAAAAAAATTCCAATTATCGGCGCTACCACCGCGATAATAATTCCCGCCGCTAAACCCCTCATCAAAAAATCATATTGAAAAATTTCCATAGATTAGTATTTAGTATCTAGTATTTTGTATTTAGTATATTTTTTTCTTTTTCACAGCATAATCCAATATACTAGAATATTGAATTATTTCTTATCTCCCTCTCCCCGAGGGAGAGGGCTGGGGTAAGCCATTATACCAGAAATTGACGACCGCATAGTTTTGGTATAATTATTAAAAACTAATCGTGATTATGTTGCCCAACCACTTTCATTTCTTTGCCAAAAAAATTTACCGTCTGGCTTTCGCGAACAAAATCTTCCGGGGTCATATGGCAAGTCAAGGTTTTATTTACGCACACAATGTGCATTACTTCTTGAACCATTCTCTTGATATCATGCGAAACTATCACCAACGTTATCCCCAACTCTTTATTTAACTTTTGCAATAACTGATAAAAATTTTCTTGAGATTCAGCATCAATCCCCACTGTCGGCTCATCGAGAAAAATTACTTCCGGATTATTTACCATTGCTCGCGCAATAAAAACCCGCTGCATTTGCCCGCCGGACAAATCTCCAATCAATCTATCTTTTAATTCCCAAATTCCCGCGTTTTGCAAAGCTATCTCCACTGCCCTTAAATCTTCTTGATTAGTTCTTTGAAAAATTTTTTGCTTGGCATATCGTCCCATCAGCACCGTTTCAAAAACATTAACCGGAAATCCTTTTTCAAAATTAGAAACTTGCTGCGGAACATAACCAATTTTCTGCCAATTTTTAAAATCTTTCAGACTAGTCCCGAACAATTTAATCTTTCCTTCGTCCGGTTTCAGCAGTCCGATAATTAATTTTATCAAAGTTGTTTTTCCACTTCCGTTATTTCCCACAAAACTAATATAATCTCCTTTGTGAATATTCAAGGAAACATTTTCCAAAACATTTTCCTTTTCGTTATAAGAAAAAGAAATATTTTTTATTTCAATAATATTCTTATTGTGATCAGGCTCAAAAATTTTTTGCATATTAAATTGTTGTTTTGCTAATTTTTTAAATCTTCATCTTCCCGCACTTAAATACTATCACAATTTATTCAGCTTAAAAATATTTCGGACGCTCGCTGATTCCAGCTTGCGCCCGTTTTGACTTTTTTTCAAAAATGTATTCACACAATTCCCACGAAATTCACTGCCGCCAAATTCCCAATAAATTCAGCATATTCTCTCCTTTGACACTCATCACAAAGTTCCAATCTTATATTTTCTGGACAGCGACTAGTGTTTTTTAAATCACGACTCCATTCTCCTTTTACGCGAATATGATAACTGTATTTAACAGCTCCACAGCAAGGACATTTGCACCAAAAAATTATACAAGACTCGTGTGGCATAATTCACCCCTCCTTAAATAGAATTATCATTAAACAGCTCCTCTACAAAATAAAGTCAAAAAAAATTTCCCGGAAAGGGAAATCTTTTCTAATTTCATTGAGATAATTTTTTCTTGATCATTTCCATCGCTGATTGCGGATTAGCTTTGCCTTGCGTTTCCTTCATTACTTGACCCATTAAAAACTTCAAAGCGTTTTCCTTTCCATTTCTAAAATCATTAACTGACGCTTCATTGGCAGACAAAACTGCATCAATAATTTTTTCCATCTCATCACCATCATCCATTTGCGCCAGATTTTTCGCTTCAATAATTTGAGACGGATCACCGCCAGTTTTATACATTTCTTCCAATACAACTTGCGCCGCCGAAGAATTTATTTTTCCGCTGGCAATAATTCCAATTAGCTCCGCGTAATTTTCCGGATTAATTTTTATATCACTGATTTTTTCTTGTCTTTCAATTTGATGTTTTCGAATTTCCGTATTCAAATAATTAACCGCCAATTTAAAAACTTTTTCCGGAGCGGTTTTAATTTCGCCAGATGTAATTTTTTCCTGCAATTCACTCACTGCTTGCTCAAAATAATTCGCCAAATCTCTTTCGGAAGTCAAAAGTTCTGCATCATTTTTACTCACGCCATATTCTTCCATAAATCTTTTGAATTTTTGATCAGGCAACTCTGGCAATTCTCTTTTTATCTCCTCTATATATTCATCAGTAAACAGCATCGGCGGAATATCCGGTTCTGGAAAATAACGATAATCAGCCGCGGTTTCTTTGCTTCTTTGAGAAAGAGTCGCATTACGATTAGAATCCCATCCGCGAGTTTCTTGCACAATTTTTTCTCCGTTTTCCAAAGTTTCAATCTGCCGTTGAATTTCATATTTAATCGCCTTCTCGACAAATTTAAATGAATTGATATTTTTTACTTCTACTTTCGTTCCACTCAATCTGTCCTCGCCTTCTTTGTAAACCGAAACATTCGCCTCACAACGCATATGACCTTTTTCCATATCCGCTTCCGAAACTCCCAAGTAGCGGCAAACTTGTTGCAATTTTTGACAAAACATTCGCGCATCTTCTCCATTGGCAAAATCCGGCTCAGTCACCAATTCCATTAACGGTACTCCCGCTCGATTAAAATCCACCAAAGAATAATTGGTTCCCTTAGGATGATTTAATTTTCCTGTGTCTTCCTCCAAATGGATGCGGGTAATTCCAAATTTTTTGTCGCCAATTTGCATCATTCCTTTTTCACAAAGCGGCTGATCATATTGGGAAATCTGATAACCTTTGGGAATGTCTGGATAAAAATAATTTTTTCGATCAAACTTCGTGTCCTTCAAAAGATTGCAACCCAAAGCCAAACCAACCTTTTGCACAAACCTCACTGCTTCCACATTTGGCACCGGCAAAGTTCCCGGCTGCGCTGTACAAACCTCGCAAATATTGGAATTCGGATCCTTGTCCAATTCCATATCATTTTTACAACTGCAAAACATCTTAGACTTGGTTTTCAACTCCACATGAATTTCCATTCCAATTGTTGGTATATATTTTGACATAAAGTATCTTTAATTATCTTTCAAATCATCCAAAAATATTTTAACTTTAAGCTAAATCATTGTTGTTTTGAACCATTTGTGAGCCTTCCTTAAATAAAAACAAAAGAAGGCGCAACACGGTGAAAAATAACAATGATTTAGCGACCCCAAATAAAAGTTTTCGCTTTCATCATCATAATACAACCTTCAAGCAAAATCAAGTTTAACGAATTCCAGTACTTCCAAATCCGCCTTCGCCTCTTTCTGTTTCATCTAAATCATTAACCTCTTCTAAATCCGGACTTTCAAATTTCTGAATCAGCATCTGCGCAATTTTATCACCCTTTTTAATTTCATAATTCTGAGAAGATAAATTTTTTAAAATAATTTTTACTTCTCCGCGATAACTGCTATCAATCACTCCGCCCATCGTTTTAATTTCTTTTTTTAGAGCAATTCCACTCTTATCCCAAATTAAACCAACAAATCCCTCTGGAATCGCCATCGCAATTCCCGTCGCGCAAGCCGCCAACTTATTAGGTTTCAAAATCAAATCTTCCACTGAAAAAAAATCCATTCCCGCATCTCCCAAATTGGCATAAACCGGCAATTTAGCTTCCAAATTTATTTTTTTAATTTTTATTTTCATATATTTTTAAAATTATCTATTATCTCCATCACCATTTATTTTTCCCTCAGTTTTTCTTTTGGAAATTTTTTCAATATTTTTTATAGCAACATCATTTAAACTTAAATCCAATTCGCTTGCCAATTGCGCCAAATACCAAAGCACATCACCCATTTCCCTGCTAATTTCAGCTCGAATTTCTTCATTTATTTCTTCGTTTTTATCGCGAATAATTTTTTTAACTTTTTTCACCACTTCTCCAGCTTCTCCCGCCAAACCCAAAGTCGGATAAACAAAATTTTTTCCTAGTTTCGGATAAATCGCCGTCTTCCTGGATTCTCTTTGATAGTCGTCAAAGTTCATAAATTATTTAACCATATCAATAACCAAATTAAATATATCTTCACTAATTTCTTTTATGGTTCGCAACTCTTTATTCTTAACGCAATTTATAGTCACCCAATTATTATTTTCCCTTAACATTCGGATGGCGTTTTTGCGCGACCGCTCTAAATATTGTTTGTCATTTTCTGCCAAATCTTTTTTGCCTTTTTGATAAACTTTCTTCTTTTGACTTTTTTCGTTTTTAAGCAAATTCATTGAAATTTCCAATGGAACATCCAAATAGATAATCAAATCCGGACGCGGAATTTTAAAAACTTTAAATTCCATTTCATCCAGCCAAGCCATAAATTCTTTTCTTTTTTTGCTGTCGGAAATTTTTCCACCTTGATGAATTTGATTGGAACTCGCATATCTATCAGCAATCACCATAAATCCATCATTCAACCATTTTTTAATTTGAACCGAAGACTCAAACCGATCCGCTGCATACAAAACTGAAACAATTTTAGAATTCATTTTTACAAAATCTCCATTCTCACCAACCAAACATTCTCCAATAAATTTTCCAAAAAAATTATTTTGATATCGCGGAAAATCAATGGTCTTAACTTTTATTTTATTTTTCCTCAAATTCTTAACCAATTCCTTGACCTGCGTCGCTTTTCCGCTCCCATCATTCCCGTCAATCACAATAAATTTTCCCTTCTTCATATTTTTATTTTTTATAAAACCGTCATTGCCCTGGAGGCTCAACCTCCCTTATGGAGGTTGAGCCTCCAAATCAAGATAATATTAGATTCTGTGTTTTAAATTCTGGGATTGCCACGTCGCTCGCCGCGACGAGCTCCTCGCAATGATATTTATAATTTTGATTATTGATTTTTGTAATTTATTTGTCATTTGAAATTTGATATTTGGAATTCTCCAAATAAAACACCATACCTAACCAAAAACAAATTTCTAAAAATAATAATTGCAAAAAATTATTTGGAAATAATATCTTGCTCTCCTCTTCGAATATCAAAACGATTTGGTTCTTCATCAACGTGAATTGTTAAACCGCTTTTTCCAAAAAGCCTCTTTAAACTATCAATCACTTTTAACATTTGTCGCACCAAAGTCGGATGCACAAATCGAGTGGAACGCAATTCTACCAAATAAATCAAAGCTTTCAAATCTCCGGAAAATTGGCAAGGCACTTTAAATCCCATCGCTATGTAGTATTGTTTTTCTTCTTCGGAAATTTTTAAATTATCAATTTTCTTTTTTTGACTCTCGATAAATTTTTCTGTTCGCTTGCGCCAATTCTCCGGCAATGCTTCAATGTACCATTTATTAAATCCATGCTTCATTGTCAAAAGCGGCATCCGCTGAACAACGGCTCGATGACGCTGCAAATCTCGAAATGATCCGAAGTCCAACAGAAACTCATAATGCACCATTCCCAAACTAGCAATCGTCGGCGGCAATTCAGTTTTCATCGGACGATTTTTTAGAACTTTTTTGAACGGTTCTAAATCTTTTACCTTAATATCGTTGCGGATAAATGTAAAATCTTGAGCATCATTATTTTTATAATAATAATCTTTTTGCATCCAATCTTGATTGTATTTTTCCGTGGTTTCAAAACGCTCATGGCCAAAAGAATTTTTATAAGCTTTTTGCAAAGCCTTCTCTGTCATCTCGGCAATTTCTCGCACTTCTTCTAATGGATGATGTCGCAGCAACATCATTTCATCGGCAAATTGACGAAAATTCATCCGCCAAGCTACATTAGTCGTCGCGCCAGCTGGCAAAAAAGAACGCGTAATATCAAACGCTCTGGCAATTATCGCTTTTTCATAAATATTTTCATTCTCGCCTTCTTGAATTGGAAATTGTTTTTTTAAATGTTCCTGGACCGGTTTTTGCAATTGCAAATAAAATTTCCGCCAAGCTTCCTGAATTTTTTCTCCTGGTTTAGTTCCGATGGGATTCAAAAATTTTTGCTTAGAAAAATCAACGTAACGGGTAGAAGCTTCCTGTCCGGAATACAATCGCCAATCTTGAATCGCTTTAGCTGCCAACATTGAAATACCTTCCACAAAAACTGTCGCGCTTCCACAATCCCCGATTGATTTATGTCCATAGCCGACATAAAATTTTTCCATAAAATTCTCCGCGCCTTTTTCTTCCAAAACTTTTAAATGACTTTTTATCCCGCCAGTAGAACGCGAATGCAAAGCTTGCAACATCGCTTCCGCCTGCCCGTCAATTTTCGCCTCATTATTTAAAACCAACACGAATCCTCCTGTCTTCAACTTTTTAACCGCATGCTTGTTTTTCGTTGCCATTTTTCTATTTGTTTAAAGCTTAGGACTTTTATTTTAGCATACTTGAAAATAAAGTTCAAAAAAAATTATTGATTGACAATTATCTAATATAATGTTAAATATTTCTAATATTAGTCCTTCTTATTAATTATCAATATTTTTACTCAAGGAGAAAAAAATGATAACAGTTAAAACTTGGTGTTTGCCAAAATTATCCGAGGAGCAACTTGAAAATCTGCACATTTCCATCGTGAAAGCAGCCATATCAATTCCGGAAGTTGGCATATTAGATGAAAGTCAAATGTTGAATCTTTTTCCAACAGATATGATGTCTTATGGATTAGGAACTGAGATTATCGTTGAAGTTTCCAAAGTTCCACTGTCATGTGATCTTGGAATTCGAAACAAACTCGCACAAGCCATTGTTACAGCCATAAGAAATATATTACCAGAAACAAGAACAATAGAATGCGATGTTCTTCCAATTAATAAAGACGCTGGACATTATATTGACGCACATTAACAAAGTACACGCATTCAATACGCATAACGGGATAATTTACCATAATTATCCCGTTGTTTTTTATTTATTCAAATTAAAATAAATATTTATTTTTTCTCACCATCTTTAATAATCTCATCAATTTGTTTATACAATTCTTCCAAAGTTCCATTATTGCCTATCACAAATTCAGCTTCGTCTTTGAGATATTTAATTTGCAATTCGGCTTCGCGGTGATGATCTTTTCTGAATTCTTCCAAAGTCTTGGTTCCGTCATCCACATTTTCATCCCGCTGAATAATTCGCTCATAACATATTTTTAAATCAGTTTCCACATAAACCAATTTAAATTCCGGCAATCGCTCCAAATAAACAATGTCTCCCATACGACGCACTCCGTCAATCACGATAATTTCACTCGCATCTTTCTCTACATCTTTATAAATTACCCGCGACAAAATATCTTCGTCAAAATTCTCTCTCATAATGCTGGAAATAATCTGCAAATTTTCCCGACTTTCTTCCAAATACATTCTTTTAGCCACATCTCGCAAAGAAGTAGAAAATCGATGCGAAGTCGCTCCATATTTATCAATCAGATATTTAGCGATCGTCCCTTTGCCGGCAGCAATCTCCCCGGCAATTCCCAAAATTATTTTTTTCATATTAATTTTTTTAAATTATTTATTTTTTTCTAAAACTATTTTATTTTTTGGCTTATAGTGCCGCAATTTTACTCCCGCCATTCTTAGCATCTTTCTGGAAATTTTAAAAATATCTTCAGCCTTATATTTATCCGATTCGTAAATTACCTCTTTAATTCCACTTTGAATAATTGTCTTGGCGCATTCATTACAAGGAAAAAGATGGCAATACAGCCGGCACCCTCGCACATCCGTATTGGAATTCAAAATTGCATTCGCCTCCGCGTGCACCACATACGCATATTTAGTATCCGTAATTTTTCCCTCCCGGCACCACGGCAATTTGTCATCATGACAACCCCTCGGAAAACCATTGTAACCCAAACCCACCACAATATTATCATCATCCACAATACAGGCTCCCACTTTCGTACTAGGATCTTTGGATCTCTTGGCAATCAAATTCGCCATCAGCATAAAAACCTCATCCCAACTCAAATATTCTTTATCTTTATCATTTTTCATATTCTTTATCCTCTACGAATTACGAATTATACGAATTTACGAAAATTCAGCCCTCCTTATTTTAGTCACAGTTTGTAATCTCGGTTATTTTTGAAGTCACAAATCGTGACCTCAAAAAATTACAATGTTGAATATCACAATCCGTGATTTCCAAATTATCAAAAATGATTCAAAATTTCAACGTCTTTCTTTCCCCCTCTCCCCGAGGGAGAGGGTCGGGGTGAGGGTTTGTTTGTAATTTCGAAAATCATTTCCTAATCTTAAATCCGATTTTTTTATTATTTGCCTTCGTATCAATTTGCGTATCTAAAATTTTTCTTATTGCATCAAATACCAGATTAAATTCATTATCATATTTCTTCTCCAAAATTTCAATCTTTCTTTTTAATTCTTCGTTATTAACGATCATTTCTCTAATTTTAGTAAAAGTTCGCATTATTTGAATATTGACCGCGATCGCCTGTTTGCTTTTTAAAACACTCGACAACATCGCCACCCCTTGTTCAGTAAAAACATAAGGCAAATATTTTATATTTTTTCCCCTCTTCAAGGTCACAATTTGTGACCTTGAAAAAATATCAGTTTCCGTACCGCTTAGTTGAAACATAAAATCATCCGGAAAACGCTCCAAATTTCTTTTCACCGCTTGATTTAATACTTTAGTTTCCACGCCATAGAGGCTTGCCAAATCCTTATCAAACATCACTTTCTTTTTTCTAATAAGAAATATTTTACTCTCGATTAAATCATCCGGAAATTTTTGTAAATTTTTATTTTTCATCTTTATAAATAACTTTTAACTATTTAACTAAACTCATTCTTCCCTGCTCAAAAAAAACAACTCCGCCAAAAAAAATCCCGCCGTCACCAAAAGCGCCACCCACCAGACAAAAAATCCGCTCGCCCATAAAATCAAAAGTGTTATCAAAAGCAACGCCAGCAAAAATCCTTGGCGAAAACTCAAGCCCATCGTTTCCACTGCTTGCTCGCCTCCCAAGAATCTCACTCGCAACCAAGTCAAAATATTCACAAACACTCCCAACAAAAAAAGCCAAAGACTGAAATAAAAAAATATTTGCCCGACAATTCCCGCATCAAACGGATCAATATTAAACAAAACAAAAACCCACGCTCCCAGCGCCAAAAATGTACTTAATATTAAACTCCAAATGTAAGCTTTTAAAGACAATGATTTAAATTAAAAAAATTATCATACAAAATACCAAATACAAAATACTTGATACTACTAAAAATATACCGCATTTTGAATTTCAGCACAACTTGCCAAGCCGGCTTTTTCCATTTATAGTTTAAGTATGAACGAGTCAAAAAAACATTTTGAATATAATTTTTTTATCTATTTTTCTCTTTTTTGGATAACCGTCGGCTGGGGAGCGTATTTGCTGGCGCTGGCCGGATTTTTTTATTGGTGGTCGCTTTCCATTTTAATCGCGCTGGCTTTCGCTTTTATCGCCCGCTTCATTTTCAGAAACTTGCTTCAAGCTTCTTCTTTTTTTATTGCCGCCAATATTTTTTTCGTAGCAGTTTCCATATTTTTTGTTTATTTTTCCGCTCCGACAATTTTCTCCGGCCGCGACCAAGCTTCAATTAGCCAAGCCGCCATTCGCTTGTCGCAAAACGGACAACTGGAATTTCAAACTTCCGTCAGCCAGGATTTTTTTCAAATCAATAACATCCAAGAGGACAAAACCAAAAACTGCCTCATTGACAACTTGAACGATTTTCAAAACACCAACTTTTTCAAAACCGCTTTTTATAAAACCTATTGCCAAGCCGCCAGCGCCACCCAAGCCTACAACTTCCCAGGATTTTATTACACCCAAGACGGAAATTTAATCACCCAATTTCCCATCGCCTACATCGCCTACTTGGCAATTTTCTATTCATTCGCCGGAGTTTTCGGCTTCACTCTCGCCAATGGAATTTTAATTTATTTTTTCCTCTTGGCTTTTTATCTGACAATAGAAAAATTAAGTGCCCAAACCTTTCCCCCTCTCCCTCAGGGAGAGGGTCGGGGTGAGGGTGAGTCCAAATCCTTTCCCCTTTCCTTCAAAGCGAGGGTGAATTATTTCAAAATCCTCAGCATCGCCATCATCACAATTTCTTTTTGCCTAATGTGGTTTAGCAAATTTACTCTTACGGAAAATATGGCAGCTCCGCTTTTATGGATCGGAATTTTTTCTGCCCTTCTGCTAGTTAAACCGGAGAAAAAAATCAATCGAACCAATATTTTAATTTTATTTTTCCTAAGCTTCGGGCTTTTAATTTTTACCCGCATTGAAGGCTTGGCGTTTTTTATTTTCGCTTCGGCTGCTTTGCTTTTGAATAAATCCGCTCGAAAATATTTTCAAAAAAATTGGCTTAAAATAATTTTATTCTTTCTGCTTCCGCTGATTTTAATTTTTATTTGGAATTTTTTGGTCGACATTTATTTTTATAAATCCATTCTCAAAGCCGCTCTAAGCAACTTCACGCAAAGCGCTTCTGACGACATTACCGCCAGCAACAATCTGCTTTCCATTCTTAATCTCTTTAAAATCTTTTGGATTTACGGCTTGCTGATTCCGCTAATCCTCGGCGCGACTTGCATCGCTTATTTCATCAAAAAGAAAAATTTTTCGGATTTAATTCCGTTTCTAATTATCTTGCCGTCGCTTTTATACATAATCAATCCCCAAATCACACCTGACCATCCTTGGATGCTAAGAAGATTTGCCTTCTCCGTTATCCCGGCTTTCACTCTTTACTCCCTACTTTTAATTGAACTCTTATTAAAAAAGAAAAGATTTATTTCCTCCGGATTGGCTTTTTCTTTTTTGATTTTTTTCAGCGCTATTCCGTTTTTTAAATTTTTAACTTTTATTCCCGGAGAAAATTTATTTGAAGAAACCAAAAAACTCAGCCAGAATTTTTCCGCTCAAGATTTGGCTTTGGTCGACCAACTCGCCAGCGGAGACAAATACTCGATGCTCGCCGATCCGCTTAATTCCGTTTTTAGTAAAAACGCCGTCTATTTTTTCAACCCACAAGACTTGAGCAAAATCGATTTAACCAAATACGAGCGCGTCTATTTGATTGCTCCCGCCGCCAAAGAAAATTATTACCATCAAACTTTAGGCAAAGAAAAATTAAATTTAGTTCAAAATTATTCCATCACTTCCAACACTCTTCAATCTGACTCTCCGTTTAATTTGCCACAAAAAGGAACTCGCGCCATCGACGGAAAAATATTTGAAATTTTACCCTAAAAAATATGACCGATAAAATTAAATCATTAAAATTAAATCCGAAAAACACACAGAGATATCGGCTGATAAATTTGGCTGTTTTTGTGCCGATTATTCTTTTTGCCATTTTTACCGTTCAAAAAATAATCTTCCCTTCCCAGCGCTTTTACAATTCTTTTGAAAATCCAGACGAACCCAGAGACAATATTACAGACGTTTTTCTAGAAAATAACTCCTTGGTTTTTTTCACTTCGACCAATTTGGATTTTTCTTACATAAAAATGACTTTAAATCTGAAAGAAAAAAATAATTCCCTGGAAAATCTTCCGCTATCGACGAGAAAATCTTTCAAAGCTTTTTTTTATCCCCAGGGCGAAGACTTGGAAAATTTAAACGGCAAAGAAGAAAATCGCTTGGTGTCCGTCGGCGAATCAGTTTATATCGTCGGCAACGGAATGATGACGCCCATTAACACTGCTGAAACTTTTATCGAGCTGGGCTACCAATGGCCGAATGTGGAAGTTAACACTCAAGATTTAAGTTCCTATGAAAAGCAAAAATTAACCAACATTAATTTTGCTCATCCAACCGGCACGATTTTTCAAACCGTCGAAGATTTGCAATTCTATTTCATTGAAAATCAAACCAAGCGAAAAATTTTAAACCCCACGAAAAGCGAAATTAAAAATCCGATTGCCGTCAATCAAGCCAGTCTGGACAATCCGGAAATCTGCCAGCTCAAAAAAATCAACAGCAAAAAATATTCCTGCCTAATTCCAACCAAAAACATTGAAAATTTTATCGGCAAAGATTATATGTTTTCGCTGGAAAATATCCCAGACGATGCTCAGTTAAAAAATCTGGAATTGCAATTTAAGAAATCTACCAATTGGGAAAATATGGTTTTGTTTTTAAAAGATTTTAAAATGAAAATTTTCAACCGATTTGAATAAAATTGGAACTTGCGCGTTTGGCGAAAAATTTATTCCTGGAGCCGGTCTGCGGTTATTCTAATATTTTATAGAAGAAACATTTCTATTTCCTATCTATATTAATTTATAAACTGGCGGAACAATAAGTTTTGAGACAAATGCGCAAGTTCTGAAAAATAAAAAAATATGCTGTTAAAAATAAACTCTACTCAAAAAATAATTGCTTATAAAATCCTCAATAATCTTTTGGCGACTATTGCCATTGTTTGGATTTTGGGGCTCCTGGCTGAAGCGCTAATTCCCGGATTTATCTCGGCTTACTTTAGCTTTTCTAAAATAATTTTAATTGTCTTTATTTTGACGCTTTTGATTTATTTGCTTGGCAAAAATTTTGAAATAAAAAATCCAGTTGCCCAAAAAGATATTCAAACCCGTTCGCCAAAATTATTTTTTTCAATAACATTGCTCTCAATTTTAATAATATCCTTGGGCGCGCTTCACACATCACTCATCCCTCTCCTCATCATCACCGCCATATTCCTGGCAATTCTATATTTTATTCACCAAGAAATAAAATAAATCCAAAAAACATCCGCCTCAGACGGGTGTTTTTAATATAAGTTGCTCTTTTTTGTTTTTTAAAAAATAAAGGTTAAGTAAATACTTATTGTATTACGTATTGTATTACGTAATACAATACGTAATACTTTACGTAATAAAATTTGTACGCTTAACAAAAAATTTAGCCTCTTCACCTATTCATTATTTCTACTTCAATATACTGTAATATTGAAGTAAAATTCACTAAAAAGAACATCCATATTACCGACTAGCTAATTTTGGTTTATAATCCAGAAAAACAAAATTGCAAAATAAACATACGAGCTTCCACAGCAAAACTTTTTAATAGCAAAAAAAGGTATCCTTTTGCTACGGCCGTAGGAAAAAGATACCTTTTTAAATTTCTCATTTAGCTAATTGACAAAATTAGTTTTTAAAAAATTCCAGAGTTTCTCGAGCGCATTTTTCCCAAGAGAATTTTTGCAATTGTTTTTTTCCCTTGGCAATCATCTCTTCCTGCAAACTTTTATCGTTCCAAACTTGAGAAATTTTTTCCGCCAGCTCTTCCGGCTTATCAGCATCGAAATATTGCGCCGCCTCTCCGGACACTTCCGACAAACTGGAATTATCTGCCACAATCACCGGCGCGCCGGAAGCCATGACTTCCAAAATCGGAATGCCAAATCCTTCATACAAGGATGGAAAAATAAAAATTCCGGCGCAATTATATAAAATCGGCAACTCGGCAAATGGCACGCTGCCGGTCAAAATTATATCATCTTTATAAAAACTTTTTTCCGCAGCTTCAATTGTCTCTTCCCACTGCCAAGCTTTTCCGCCCGCCAAAACCAATTTTAAATCGCTCGGATTTTTCTTTTTAAAAATTTCAAAAGCTTTAATCAGGACAATTAAATTTTTTCTCGGCTGAATCGCACCCACATAAAGCAAATAATTTTTTTCTTTCAAATTGTATTTTTCCAAGACTGAATTTTTCAATTCCTGAGGATAGCTGTTTTCAAAAAGTTCGCTGTCAAAACCGTGATAAATCACTTTTATTTTTTCTTCTTTTATTTCCGGATAAAATTTTAAAATATCTCTTTTAGTCGATTCGGAAACCGCAATAATTTTATCCGATTTTTTTACCGCCCAGTCCGTAAGCAAATTGAGCTGAGACAAATCTTTCTGCGGAAAAGTTTCGGGAAAATTTTTAAACGCCAAATCGTGAATCGTCGCCACCGTTTTTAAATTTTTTCTCCTCGCCAAAGGAATATTATGCATCGGCATCCACAAAACATCCGGCTTATCCCGCCAAATATTTAGCGCAAATTTCGTCTGCGTCCACAACCTCGCTTCGCCCAGCATTTTTATTTTGTAATTTCCAAAGTTTGGCGGAGTTAACTGAGGATTAAATTCCTTGCGATGATAAATAAAAAATTCATCATCCAATGAAAGCTTTCCTAAATTTTTAAGCACATTTAAAAGATAAACCCTCGTTCCATCAATTCTTTTA